>WLWD01001974.1_pt1:35000-106276 | contig 106276 bp, 79 predicted proteins | sample 6712731 | NCBI WGS metagenome assembly WLWD01 (sample SAMN12718690, study PRJNA576275) | sponge metagenome | isolation source: marine sponge | host: Mycale hentscheli | place: New Zealand: South Island, Marlborough, Capsize Point | collected 2014-11-01 | reverse complement strand
CCCCCCCCCCCACCCAAACATTTTCATCTTCTTACTCCACTGCAGTGCACAAATGTTCAGAATGATCACAGATGATATGATACATATGACCTTTACAGAAATATAAAGGAGCACTTGAAAGCTTCATTGTGTAAGCATAAACAAATTACTATGCAGATATAGATGTTTGATTAAATGGCAATTTATATCTCTAATTAATAATTGCATGACTCAAGGAGATTAAGTTAAAATTAAAGTTGCTTAGTTTTAGTTTATTCATCCATTCTACCAGTAGTTTTTGTTTCAATGGGATTGGCTGTCTTCTACAGGTCTTTGGTTTAAGTTTTAGTTAACTAAAATGACACTACTGTGGGGTATGGTTACTGTTTGTAACTTTTCAATAAGTGAATTTTATTTAGTTACTGCAATAAGCTAACTCCAATAGTTTACAATATTAGAGGATCTGTGCAAATGATTGATTGGGTTAAACCTAGAGTTACTATATGGCCACCATACAGATCTTAGACACTGAAAGATAGGCCAGACTATAGAATGTCAACTATCAAATAGTGATTCTGAGTTAACCAATTTATTCATTCTTAAAGATTATATTACAATATAGCTATTGCTAATTATTTTCTTGGAGTTATATTACCCTAGAACAGTGCATCCTTTTATTTTTTTACTCAGAAGCATCAGGTTGCTTGATGTTCATTGCATTGTGCTAACAAACTTGACAAAGACTACCAACCACTCTCAGTATGGATTCTAACCAATAAAAGCATCTGTCAAAGGCAATTCCAGTTACACTCAAGATTAATTATTTATTGCACACACTATCATGAGAACTATGTGATGATGATTAAGCATGGCAAAGGACAGGGAAGAAGTGAAATATACCACACTAACTCTCCTCAACAACCAGCATAATAATTTACCACATAGAAAATTTAGGATAGCCCCCAAGTGTATGAAGTGTGATTAATCATTGCTGCCATGGAAATCACATAATACCTATAAAACCGTATCGCAAACATCAGCGTAACGCTCTAACTACGCAAGGTAAGTCGGTCAGTAATCGGGTCCGGTCCGGTCAGTAAATGAGACCCTACCACTGCCACAACTACAGCGCCTATAACCGCCGAGCGGGCCGCCGCTTATACGCCGCTTCTTTTACGCTAATGCGCGAAGAAATGCTGTAATATTATAGCAAGCTGCGGAGAGCTATATTTGCCATGGCTTTCCCGCGCGCGCTAATGCCTACCCAATCTCAAACCCCCCACCACCCCCTCACACAAGACACACGACACACTGACCATCAAATCATCCTTCACCAACATTTTTTTAAGCGCGCAGTTCCGCGAGTAAGTGACGACGCTTGAGGAATGGCTGACCTGAACGAGTTTCTAGACTCCGTGGAGGATGCGTTGCAGCAAACTAGAGAAGCTTCGCAGTGTTACGGTGATTTAGACGGTGTACTTATCAGACTTGATACAATTTTGCAGTGTCTTACATGGGTAGAGCCAATCTTCACGCTGTCTACAAATTTTTCTTCTTTGTTGTCTGCGGTTTCTGATCTGATTATTGAAATTCAGTCCGTTATTTTCGAACAAAGTTTTCGTTTTCGTTGCCGTAGAGGACGACCAAGACTGAATATTTCTGAAGCAGTTTTGTCTGGTTTCCTGGAGCAAGAATTCACACAAGTTGAAATTGCTGAAATGTTTAGTGTATCGACTAGAACCATTCACAGAAGAATACTGGAATATGGACTCTCTCATTTCATCCAATATTCAGTCATATCTGAAGAGGAACTAGATTCAGTTGTGGAAGATTTTGTGTCTAAATTTCCTACCGCTGGTCAAAAAACTCTCAGTGGACACCTCAGTACACTGGGTATTCGCATACAGCATTTCAAGATCCGGGAAAGCCTCTATCGTGTTGATCCATGGGGAGTGAAGCTACGTAGCCGGCAACTTCTACATCGCCGCAAGTACAAAGTTCCTGGACCCAATAGCTTATGGCACATCGATGGAAATCATAAGCTGGTACGATGGCGAATAGTTATTCATGGCGGCATTGATGGCTATTCCAGGATTCCTGTGTATCTTTCAGCATCATCAAATAATCGTTCTCAGACTGTACTTCATTTGTTTATGGGAGCAGTAGCAGAGTATGGCCTTCCTTCTAGAGTTCGCTCAGATAAAGGAGGCGAAAATGTGCTAGTATCTGAGTATGTGATGATCATGGAAAAGAATTATATGTCGCTACAAGGCAGTTTGTGAGGGAGATGCTGGAGCAATAAACTTCCTTTCTTTTCCTTTTCTAATCATTTTTTTGTGGCTCAGACATCAAATTTGAATGATGGTTGACTAAAAATTTTAATTTTCTGGCACATGATCTGAATTGTGAAATAACACTACTTTTTGCAGCAACATAAAGTTACAAACAGTAGCGCTGAAAATAGTGCTGTTTTAATTATGAAAACTGCAACCAAAACCCTTGGTTTTATGTGTTATTATACTTTTGGTAAGAAAAATAAATGCAAGTCATACAGAGCTTAAATAATTAAAGGGTCGGGCGCCGACACTGCATGCAATGAGCATTACCAGTGTAGGGAGAAAATGCATTTCAGTCAATGCTGCTATAACACCAGGTAAAGTGTTAAACAATAACACTCTGAGAGGTGTTGGATTATACCTTGTGTGGAGTTGCCTTTCTGCATGCTTACTATAACTAAAAGAAAATAATAATGATGACACCTCATTCAAATAATAAATGCGTTTAGCTAAGGCACATCTAGATACATTGACAACAAAAAAAAAGAAAAAGTACAAATTGTGGAAGCTTGTACGGTATGCCGCCACCAGGGATACTCCGTCACGGGGACCCAGGTTTCACGCTGGCGTCTTCTTCACAGGATTTCACTCCTTTTCAAAATCGTGACTAATCAGAGAATCGTGCGCATGCTCTTGGCCAAATGTATACAAAACCAAGCACGCACACAAAAATGATACAAAACAAGAAATGATTAGGTAAGGTGTAATACCGGAAGTAAACAAAAATATATGGTAAAGGGTGATATAGAGTAAATATTCAGTACAGTTTGTTTGGGCGATCCTCTTGTGGCTTGTGTGGCAGGGTCTTCTCCACTCCATTCAAGCCCGACTTAATTAAACCTGAACACTAATTTTTGGAAAACTTCAATCAATCACACCCAGTCACTAAAGTAAGGCAGGGTCTTCTCCACTCCATGCAAGCCCGACTTAATTAAACCTGAACACTAATTTTTGGAAAACTTCAATCAATCACACCCAGTCACTAAAGTAATGAATGAATGAATGAATGAATGAATGAATTTTTACCATATTCAAATATTTTGTCTATTCTAATATGTACAAAAATAAGATGAATTAAAATTGTATTGTAACTTTGTCAACAATATTCTTTCTGCACTGTACATAAAAATCAATTCTGTAGCTTCTTTAATCACATCAAAATAGGCCAATGCTAATTCAAAAATGTTGCCTATATTTCTAGCATATTTCTCATTGCTTCCATGTGCCTATATTTCTCAAAAAATTCCAGCATTTTATATCTATGCCTACACATGAATCTGACATATATGTCACACTGATTCAACAGTAGCTACATAAAGTAGCCAACTTTTGTTAGTAAAGGGGGGGGGGGGGGGCACACATGATGCATTTTATAACACCTTATGAATGAATTACGCGTTACATTTCAATGATATTGATTGGCTCATGAATTCAATTCAATTTAAAAAAAAGCTGCTTATCATGATACCAATCAACTATAGAGCTCACTTGGTATTTAGCTACAGCTGTCATTATGGCTAATCGGATGTAGTCGTCTTCTTGAGTTAAGAACAGAAGAATTGATAATACTAAAGTTCAGCATTCCATGTCGATGCACAAGCTGACAACATTAAGCTGATGGACATTGCAAAGGAATCCATAGAAAGGAATGAAAAAGAAAGAAATTTTATGGAACAACTGGTCTTAATTTTTTTCTTATCTAATTTTCCATGCAATTTTCACTAGGATTCAGCTCAGTCAATGTATTTTCCGAGAAATATAGCTAATAGCTAACAATTCATAAGAATAAATTGATGTGTGGTGCCCCCCCCCCCCCGTGAAACATTTTCTTCTGATGTTGCAACTAGCTAACTTTGACTGCACACATAGCTAGCTATATATCCATACTTCACAATAACTGTCTTTTATTCATGAAATTTATAAGCATAATTTTGAATTGATAATATAAACGGAATTGCTGAGAAGCATAATAGATAGCAAGGTTAAGTAAAATAGCATAGTCCCACTCAAGCCTAACTGTAAAGATAGTTATGAGCCTTCATTTGGGCACTGCAGTCTGGGTTCCTGTGAATTTCATAAGGCATCAGTATCATGCAACAATCAATGATTATGCAAAGTGAGAATGAACTTCAGCTCATATCCCTTGCACATTGGAACCTAACAGGCCGCATGAGGTCAGGTGAGAAGAGATCAGACATTGTGACACTGACTCTTTGGAAGCCCAGTTGTCTGTTGGTGTGGATGCAACCTGCCCAGACAGGAAGGATCCAGCGCTAGCAACCAGGAGGGGCCCAAATTGTAATAACTTGTCTTAGCACGTGAAACAGTGCAAGAATTAGTCTGATACTTTTTCATAAATTTCAAAGAATGACTAAAGTTACAAAGGAATCAACTAATATATGGTGTACTGAGCATGCATTAGGTATGAAAGAGTTGTTAATTGGTGTGAAGTGGTATATGAATGGAAGTGACAAGAAGTATTAGCTACAGTTGATATGTCTCTGAAGTTCCTTAGCCATTACCACACAAATATTACTTGGGTCAAGACTTAAGAAATTTATTAAAATATTAATGATTGATTGTACACATGATTTGGATAAAAAAAACCTTGGTTCGGAAGGGGGGAGGGGGCTGCCCCCTCACTCCTCCCCTGTTAGCGGCCACATACTGGGGGAAACAGCATATTGGGAAAGTTCACTGAACTTGCAAGGGAGAGGACGTTGAAAAATGTTTTGTTCATTGGGCCATATGTTTGCACTAGTAGCCATTAAGTCTCTGGAGGCAAATCTATAAAACTATAGGGTATCTAGCTACTTGATTCCATAGTTGCCAACTGTCCCGAAAGCTCCGGGACAGTCCCGGATTTATCACTTAGTCACTGTCCCGCAACGGAATTGTACTCTTTCTATTGTTTGTCCCGGAAGTGATAAATTTTGTATCTGTTTACTATGCACAATCTGCCAAAGTATCCACTGTTCTAAAATTTGGAGTGTTTATTTGATTCTAGAATTGCTTCTTCTTTTTTTATGAACAAGTGACCGTGCGAACTTCGGCAACTATGTGATTCAGTGTGAGTCGGTTGCAGTCTAGCATGGGAACTGTGCATCAGTGCAAGCTGGCTATAGAGCAATGTTATTGAATTTATCATCATAATTAATAATAATAATAATAATAATAATAATAATAATAATAATAATTACTGTAGGCTATAACATTATGAAAAAACAAAACACCAGGAAGTTAAACAATTGGCTGGAGCAATGTACCTAGAACAATGGTAGCCCAAAATTCTGGTTCTAATTAATAGTTAAGTGCTGCCTCTGAGGAAACTACTGTTTGGGCCCTAAAAATGTAGTTCACAATGTCTGTGCAGAGCCTAACTAATTTAGAATGCAGCAACTGCTCCTAACAAAGTACATTTGGAGGGACACTAAGTGTTCCTGTCCTCAAGGTGGGAACACTAAGTTAATAGTGTTCTCTTCGAAGGACCTAAGCAGTTTCGAGTTCCCCTGTCACAATCCAAAACTACAATAGCTATTTTCTAAATGGTTGAAGGAATATTGGTAGTGGCAATATTGGTAGCTAAGAGATATAGCAATAGATAGCTATTATGTCTAGACCACTTTGGTGATAAGAACCTTTCTGATAAGAACTGTGGTGGTTGATGTGAACAAGTGTGGATTTTATCATGGACATTAACATTCGCGCCTATTACCGATTCTTACCATATGTGTGTTGACAATTATTGTGCTGCGTATCACGTGTGATTGTGATGATCCTTACCTGTTGGTTGTCTCTCTGTGTGTGTATGTGAGTGTACTTCCAAGTTGATTAAAGCCAAGTTTTGTAATGAAATCTTAATAGTTATATTCGGCCACCTCAATTTAATCAACTTGAAATGGAACGCTACCTCCGACCTGAAAAACTGGATGCCGACCCCAACTCTAGCACGGCCGGCAAGGAGTGGCAGCATTGGTTTCGTACGTTCGAGAATTTCGTTGCTGCCTTGCCCGGAGAAGGACTAGACAAACTCAGGGTCCTGACTAACTATGTAAGTCCCCGTATATTTGAGTATCTGGAACAATGTGAAACCTATGAGAACGCTATAGAGACGCTTAAGGCTCTATATATAAAGCCCACTAATGAGATATTTGCTCGGCATTTGCTTGCGACCCGTCGGCAGCGAAACGGTGAAAGTCTAGATGAGTTCCTGCAGGCCCTCAAGACCCTATCTAAAGATTGTGCTTTTAAAGATGCCACTGCTGCTGTGTATAGAGAAGAAGCCATTCGAGACTCTTTCATAACTGGCCTGCTGTCTACTACTATCAGGCAACGCTTGCTAGAGAACAAAACTCTAGACCTCAATTCTGCGTTCTCCCAAGCTAGAGCCCTGGACTCTGCTCAGAAAAGCAGTGAGTCCTACCTGCCAGTAGGTGTCCCTTTACCGGCTGCTGCAGCAGTAGGCCCCCCTCTGGTTGCGAACAACGAGGTTATTGCTGAAGACGGAATCACATCTACATCAGCTGCGATAGTATCAGGGCCTAAGTGCTATTTCTGTGGATATAGTAAGCACCCACGCATGAGGTGTCCGGCTCGGAGTGCTGTGTGCCAGCGTTGTACTAAGAAGGGACATTTTGCAAAGGTTTGCAGATCTGCCCCTGCCACTCCTCCGAGAGAAGAGGGAGCATCTGCTGCCATATTCCCTACCTTGGCGGCCGCTTCTCCTCGTACCCCCTCTGTACTACTGAAGTCAACTATCAAGGCTAAAGTTAATGGTGAAGAGGTTAGAGCTTTGGTTGATTCGGGTAGCACGGAGAGCTTTATTCACCCCGATCTCGTCGCACGGCTCAACCTCCAGAAACATGCCAGCCCGAAGTCAATCTCTATGGCTCAGTCCTCTCTCTCTGCTCAGACCCTGGGACATTGTACCGCTGACTTAATGGTAAATGAGAGAATGTATCATAAACTCTGCTTGTCAATCCTCCCTGGATTGTGTTCGGATCTACTCCTTGGACTTGATTTTCAGAGTCAACACCATAAGTGTGAACTATCAGCATGACAGTCCGAATACTCCTCTTGTTATCTGTGGCCTCAGCACTCTCAAGGTGGAAACCCCCGACCTCTTCTCCAATCTAACCCCCGATGTCCACCCTATAGCTACCAAGTCACGTAGATACTGCCAAGAAGACCGAGACTTTATTGAGTCGGAAGTGAGCCGGTTACTAAGGGAGGGTATTATTGAACCCAGTAACTCACCCTGGCGGGCTCAAGTAGTTGTTACTCGTAATGAAAATAACAAACGAAGGATGGTTGTTGATTATTCACAAACAGTGAACAGGTTTGCCCTATTGGATGCTTATCCCCTACCTCACATTGATGACACCATTAAAGCAATAGCCCAATACCGAGTGTTCAGTACCATCGATTTACGCAGTGCTTACCATCAAGTGAAAATCAAGGAGAGCGACAAGCCCTATACAGCTTTCCAAGCTGGCCATGCCTTGTACCAGTTCACTCGAATACCATTTGGTGTTACCAATGGAGTTGCATGTTTCCAGAGAATTATGGCTTCTATTATAGAAGAAGAAAACTTGAAAGGTACCATTGCATACATGGACAATGTGACTATCTGTGGAAGGAATCAAGAAGAGCATGATGAGAACCTTCAGAGATTTCAAGAAGTGGCCTCAGCCCGCCAGATCACATACAATGATAGTAAAAGTGTTTTCTCTACCAGGAGGTTAGCAATTCTGGGCTACATCATTGAGAACGGACAAATCCGACCAGACCCCGACCGACTACGGCCTTTAATGGAACTTCCTGTCCCAGGGGATTCGAAGAGTCTACGTCGAGTTCTAGGATTTTCTCCCATTATTCACAGTGGATCCAACGTTATTCTGAGAAGATAAGACCCCTAACTCAAGCATCAACATTCCCTGTGTCAGAAGAGGCGAAGTCAGCTGTCACGAGTCTCAAAAATGACATTAAACAAGCTGTTGTTCATGCTATCGATGAGGACTCCCCTTTTGAGGTTGAGACAGATGCCTCAGATTTTGCCATTGCAGCCACTCTTAGTCAGAAAGGACGCCCTGTGGCCTTCTTTTCACGCACTTTGCAGGGTCCTGAAGTGAATCACGTCTCAGTCGAAAAGGAGGCCAAAGCTATTATTGAAGCTGTTCGACATTGGCGGCATTTATCTCACTGGCAGACACTCTCTTATAATAACTGATCAGCACTCCGTCGCCTACATGTTTGACTGCAAACAGAGAGGTAAAATTAAGAACGAGAAGATTATGAGATGGCGGACCGAACTCTCTTGTTATAGCTTCGATATAGTCTATCGTCCAGGTTCCGAGAATATTCCTGCTGATACATTGTCAAGAGCATTCTGTGCCGCGGTTCTGCAGTCACTTAGTGACTTAGCCCGGCTGCATAACTCCCTCTGTCACCCTGGAATAACTCGTATGTACCATTTTGTGAAGAGTCGGAATTTGCCTTTTTCTATTGAGGATATTAGACAGGTTAACAAATCATGTCGGACATGTGCTGAAGTCAAACCTCAATTTCATTCACCTACTCCGGCCCATCTGATTAAAGCCACTCAACCCTTTGAGAGACTCAACATGGACTTTAAAGGGCCTCTTAAGTCTACTAATCAATACATTTATTTCCTTAACGTTGTGGATGAGTATAGTCTATTTCCTTTCGTATTCCCATGCAAAGATGTCAGTACCCAGTCTGTTATTCGGTGCCTTTGTGAGCTTTTTTCAGTCTTTGGCATGCCTGCATACGTCCATTCGGACAGGGGCTCTTCATTTATGAGTGACGAACTCCATCAATTCCTTTTGTCTAGAGGGGTTGCATCTAGCCATACAACCCGGCAGGCAATGGGCAAGTGGAGCGGTATAATGGCATTGTATGGAAAGCAATTGTCATGGCCCTAAGAACCCGAGGCCTCCCTACCGCTCATTGGCAGGAAGTGCTCCCGGACGCGCTCCACTCTATACGATCTCTCCTATGTACGGCAACCAACTCTACTCCCCATGAGAGGCTCTTCAGTTTTGAGAGACGATCTTCAGCAGGACGATCTGTGCCTACATGGCTTATGTCTCCTGGCCCCGTTCTCCTCAAACGCCATGTCCGTAGCAGTAAAAGTGATCCGTTAGTAGATGAGGTACAACTCCTGCATGCCAACCCTCAGTATGCATATGTCCGGCATAACGATGGTCGAGAAACTACTGTCTCCATACGTCACCTGGCCCCTATTGGGAGAATTGCTGAACCCTCGTCTCAGGATGACCCGCCGAGTGGGGGCCAAAGTGGCGAGCCTGCTGATCAGTCTGGACGGGAACCTATGATGGCGCATTCCCCTATTACCTCCCACAATACTACTGAAGTAACCTGCCCTACGGATGATCGTACCACTACAACTGACCCTGCTGTCACCTCAACCGATCTCTTCAGCCCTGCTACCATACCCCCTATCGCCTCTCAGGATACCCCTGATGCAGATGTACCGAGAACACCCTCTATCACTATTGACTCTCAGCCAGTGCGTCGCTCCCAGCGTTACTGCCAACCTCCTGACTACTATCGGCCTCTTTAATCCCACTACTTTTGAAAGCAGAGGGTAAATGATGTGAACAAGTGTGGATTTTATCATGGACATTAACATTCGCGCCTATTACCGATTCTTACCATATGTGTGTTGACAATTATTGTGCTGCGTATCACGTGTGATTGTGATGATCCTTACCTGTTGGTTGTCTCTCTGTGTGTGTATGTGAGTGTACTTCCAAGTTGATTAAAGCCAAGTTTTGTAATGAAATCTTAATAGTTATATTCGGCCACCTCAGTGGTACAACCCTGTGCTTTGGTAGTGTGAGAATTGATGGAAGGAACATGGTTGATGGAACAATGGTAATAAGCTTATTGGTTGTACAAACATGTGGTCTGAACATAAATAAACTTGTACTGCTTTGGTATGATTTTTTTGAGATAGTTGGTGGTTATTTAATAAGTATTTTTGTCCACAATGGCTTTCCATATGTGTATACATGTATACTAGAAGTATCAACACTCAAGTATAACAATGCTATAACTTTGCAATACACATGATGTATTTCCGTGCTATAAGTCAGGTATACATGCCTGAATATAACATGTTATTTCAGTGATATACACATGTGGTAAGTATGAGTATACTACATGAATACATATTGTTAGTATAATAAAAGGATTACTTTAGAATACATATCATTTACATAATGTGTATACCACTGAAATTCACATGTGAGTATAACTCAATTATTCTAGTGCTATACACTTCCCAATACACATCAGTATTCTCTACTTATTGCATGGTGTTAGTTACATCAAATTTATTTTGTCTCCCTACAACATCCCCAACCAACTACAACTGGTAAAGGGTTTTTATTCACAACACTATTATTCTGACACGTCCACATGGTGCTTCACCTAAGGTGAGTTTCATTATAATAATACATCGTATATAATAATAAATAAACTTTTTTATATGAAGTTTGTTTTTGGTATTTGGTGTTGTGTTTGGTATTTTGATATGAAGTTTGGTGATGTTTTTGGTAATTGATATGAAGTTTGTTGATGTGTTTGGTAACTATTTGCTATAGCTAAAGTTTGGTGTATGTTGGTATATGATATGAAGTTTGGTGTTGTGTTTAGTATTTGATATGAAGTTTGGGGATATGTTTGGTATTAATAAAGCTTGGTGTGTGTTGGTATATATGAATTTTGGTGTTGTGTTTGGTATTTGATATAAAGTTTGGTGATGTGCTTGGTATTTGATATGATGTCTGGTGTTGTGTTTGGTATTTGATATAAAGTTTGGTGATGTGTTTGGTATTTGATATGATGTCTGGTGTTGTGTTTGGTATATTTGATATAAAGTTTGATGAAATAGGGATAAAGTCTTAATATTGGTTGAAACATTGACATGAAGAATGGCTGTATGAAATTTGATAGAGGTTTTAATGATAGATTAAATGGTAATTGGTGTATGGTTTTGTCCACAATGGCTTTCCATACAGCCAATATTAGTAACTTTTATTAATAAAGCTATTTCCTTTTTGTTTATTGAATTATGTAATTTTCAATGTTCTTTAACAATAAATGAATAATAAAGAATTTCAACTTCTGAATAGAGCTTGAGCTTGGACTTAAGTCTGATTCGAAATTGATGGGCTTGGGCTTGAGCTTAAGCTCTAAAAATCTATAAAGGCTTGAACTTGGACTTAAGCTCTTAATTACAGGGCTTGGCCCAACACTGATTAGAGCAGCTTCTAAAATAGCACCTGGGAGTTTGGAGAGCCCCTACAGCTAACTTTACACCTGTGAGCTACTGATCTTAGTACAAACTACAGCAGTGAAGACATCTAGTGTAGAATAAACCATTTATTACACTTGTCAGAGTGATATGGCTAGATATTTCACTCTCAGGCTTTATTTTCACTTGCCTCTAGCTCATGAAAATAAATTACCTGCTCAGTGAAATATTTCGCCATAAGTATATATATATATACTCGCCTCTGGCTCGTGAAAATAAATTAGCCTGCTCAGTGAAATATTTCGCCATAAGTATTATATAAACATCCACCATTCCCTGTACGACTTCAAATTAGTGTAATTATAAATAAGGTTTTAAATAATTTCTGTAATTCACATATCACTAATCTACAAAATTATTTGGTGATATTGATAAAAGCATATAATAATATAGGGTAAGTTCACTTGAAATTAGGTGTAAGGGACATTCCCTATAATATAGATAGAGAAAGAGAGAGAGTGTGTGTGCGTGTGTGTGTGTGTGTGTGTGTGTGTGTGTGTTGGATGAAGATACTCCTCTAAGAGTTGCACTTAGCCATAGTATATAGGGGCAAGAAATATTATGAACCAAGTTAATCTGGAGTCTTACAACTATATTTTATTTCAATAAGCTACTCTCCTCACTAACTAGCTATCATTCTCAATGATTATCATGGATATGGGACTGTCATAAAAAATGACGCCCCAATTATAACTATTACACTTGCAGCTCAAATAGTGATGTCATTTGTCATGTCAGTGCCTATTAGTTTATATTTCAATGAAATATGTAAAATTACAGTAGCAGTGTAAATACTGAATCATATCTCCCAGAAGAGAGCATCACACACAAATTAACATAGTTCATGCTGGTTTATACACCACTTTGAATGCTAAGCCTAGATAAATTCCGGCTGAGGGTATTGAAGGGATGCCTTTGACTTGAGTAGACCATCTGCAACTTTAGTAGAGGAGAGGTTGAGAACTCTGTTGATAAGCAGCAGAAATGATGCAATCAGAAGATGATATGCATTAAGAACCTGGAAAGAGGACAATTAGTATATTAGTGAGGAGTGTGTAATGTTCTTGTTAGCGTAGGTTCAAATAACAACCCTTAACACGTTCGCAACTTCATTATTGTCAGACAAGCGTACATATGTGAGGGCAGTGTAATGCGCTGATGACACACAAAAGAGCCGGCTAACCCGGTAACAATAATGAAAACCAGTCATGCATGAATTATAAGAGTTCAAAGTTCAGGATAATACAGATTGCTCATGGGGGACCCAAGTGGGTGACAAGATCTTGTAGCAATATGATGGCACCAGTGCTGTACAAGATGTGATGTGAGTCCTATGTATTTCTTGAGGATCAGAGACTAATCTCCTCACAAACACTTTAGTGCCAATGATACGTAGTAATCGCTGCCACCAGAATTGATATCTCCCAGCCTCCTTTACGATAGCTCGCCTCTAGAGACTTTGCGCAGTCGCAGAGAGAATATTGACAATAGTTAGAGTCTAATTGTAATTGCACTAACTTGTGAAGAACATCAACTGAACTGACTTTCAATTTCTAGTGCTGATATATAACTCAATGAATGAGAGCATGACTAGGCATAAATGATGTGATAGTGACAGCTGGGGTGATGTTACTTTAATGAGAGCATGAAAATCATAATGTTCTCAATAGGTGAGATAATGGGTTCAGAGTGATGATGCACAGCTGGGGTGATATTCAGAAATACATTAAGATAATAGAATATTAAGGAATGACACAGCACAGCACTGCACAGCAATGATTGATATGAAGACAAGACACCCATATATTAACTAAGTTATAAAGTTATAGTGTTCATGGTGACTATGAAGTCAATCCCCACTATTACTGAATGTGAGGGAGGCTTCTCTCACACAAGATGCAAGTGAAAAGACCAGTTAAAAACAACATCTGGACAAGTTATCAACACTTATGGGCCAGGAAAGGCCTCATAAACGTTATGATGGAGCTGAAACTGCCTGCTGACCTTAGAGACATTGAAAGATTAAGTAATAATGAATTGACAAACAACTTGCTCCTATAGCTAGACATGATTCCAAATATCACCTCTCTAGCAATTAAGTGGACATTGCCCAAGAAAGAAGATGTGTGTTGTGTGAATGTTGGCCTTACCTTTCATTCTATTGCAGTGGCATAGGAAGAGGGCTGGAGCCCCTCTCCTTCCCCCCCCCCCCCATAATTTTAGGGCACAATCTAACAAGGTGATTTCTCACATGAACACTTTTAAACCACAAAAAAAAACATGCCTGGGAGCCCCCCCTATATAAAAAGATCTTCCTACACCACTGTATTGTGATCACTTACATAAATACTACACTCACTTCTGATTATTATTATCACTTCTTGTATTTATTTCCAATTGCATATTATTTAAAAAGACAATTCTTTCATTTTTGTTGGCAGAATATTCATTTGCCTACCTAACTGTATACTAGGTGCATGCATGCCAACTGTTCAAAAAATAGCAGAGTCTATTTCAAGAGTTTGTTTGGTTTACTTATCTAAAGTATGCGAACATTTTCATGAAAATAACAAAAACAAAAGGGAATTTATGCATTCATGAGAATATGCATTGTAAGCATTTGGAATCTACATGTTTAGAGTTTTATGAAATTAACATAATATGCATAAAAATTACAGTGGTATAAGAAGATGATTTAGTATGGGTGACAGAGGGGAGGGGGGAGCTTCAAGGGCATGCTTTTTTGTGGTTTAAAAATGTTAAGGTAAGAAATCACCTTACTGAATTGTGCCCCAAAATTACTGAGGGGTTCTAGCCCCCAGAGTCCTTCCTTTTATGTATGCCACTGATATATGACTGAAACAAATGCCATGTGGCAGCATTAAAACTCTGCAAGTATAAAAGATGTTATATATTCAGAGGTTGGCACATTTCAGGTATTGCAGCATTCAAGGAATTTTGGTATGGTTTCACACATTAATTTTAAAAAGTCCAACTTAATTTTACAGACTTAATTGAAGTCAACATGTGAACCACATACCCGTAGCCAGGGGGAGGGGGGGTCCGGTCGATTCCGACCGGAAGTAAATTATTTAGCCACACCTCACATTTAACTTATGGAATGTCGACTTCTGGTTGATCTTGTCTAGATCGCAATGGAATTTTCAGCTATATATCCCGGATATACTTCATACTTTATATGTGGATGGCTTAGTCTGATTCCAAGCTTTCAGGTAAGAATTGAGCTCTTTGACTACAAAACATCGCTTTCATTATGGCACTAATAAAGCAAGCTACGCTACAACTATTCTTTTTTGGTGTACCGTAATGTACTTATTTAGATAACTTATAAGTACGAAAGGCCTATTAATGGTTCCCTGTTTGTGTACAGCTTATGGTAGTGGTTAGAAGCCTGCTAATATGCCTATTGGTTACAAGCTGTTGAAAAATACAACTACATATGATGAACAGATAAAACACTTGCACATTATTAACTCAAAGGGTGTTAAATATAAAGACAGTGAATAAAAAAAAAAATTGAGTCACAAAGTAAAGTCCTCGGGACAAGAAACAAGGGCAATTTATAATCTCATTCCATGACTGCATCTTCTGGGATTGAGTCTGGAATAATGTTGTTTAATTCATAATCATGACTATTTGCTTAAAATTAGCAATTATTTTTGAGGTGACTATTATTACAACTTGTGCATATTTTATCATTTTCAGTGATGTATAAATCCATATTACTGACTTGACAAAAATGATATTTAATGGCAACAGTGTTAGGGCAGTGCCTGTACGACCCCTTTATGTTAGCACTACATGTATACTTGAGGGTTGATAGTGCACTACATGTATACTTGAGGGTTAATTGTGCACTACATGTATACTTGAGGGTTGATAGTGCACTACATGTATACTTGAGGGTTGATAGTGCACTACATGAATACTTGAGGGTTGATAGTGCACTACATGTATACTTGAGGGTTGATTGTGCACTACATGTATACTTGAGGGTTGATAGTGCGATGAACTTGTTTATAATGAACCTGGTCACAGTGGAACTAGCTTCCCATACCCATCAAGTGTTATGTTTTCTTTGTTCTGTAATGTCCAGCCTGGTACATAGTCACCTGAATTAATTTTTCTTTCTATGTCTTTTTCACATGCATGACAAATACAGCTGTCAACTGTGATCATTTTCTCCATGGCCCGGAGTTTTGTTGAAAGTTCAGGATCCCAAGTGGACAGGTGTATGTAGCTAATAAGAAGCAGATTTGCAGCATAACTGGCAAGGACCACATTTTCTGCCTGGATGGATCGTCATCTTTGGACCTCTTCTCCTTAGCACTGAACTCTTTGATTGTACATACAAAGTATTATCACAATACATTCAATATCACTTTTAAAAAGTCTTCTTTGTTTTGCAGTTACAATAATTATTTTAGTATATCATAAATACATGAATCACTATGACATATCACTAATTATTTTAGTCTAATTTAGTTGCAGATTGCTATGTCCCGAATTATTGACTGAGCAGCACACCACAGTATTAAGACAAATGCCTGCATGGCTTTCTTGCAAACTAAAAAATAAAAATAAAAATTTATATATATATTGAACGCCCACGCGCAAGCATCATTTTAATGAGGTGACTTTTTGAAAGGAATTGTACGCGTTTCTATTACTTCTGGTATGGGTGGCTACGGTAATGCTTAGTAAAATGCAACCGAAATCTACATTATCCTATAATATTGTGCTCCTGAATGCCATATGATTCTAAAATACCATGTACCTATAATTCTACACAAAATTCCTTATGATTCTAAAATATCATGTACCTATAATTCTACACAGAATGTCACATGATTTTAAAATATCATGTACCTATAATTCTACACAGAATGCCACATGATTCTCAAATATCATTTACCTGGGATTTAGCTCTATCCTGTAGCTGTAATTCTATCATGCATATCATATTTCCTTCAATCATGAAATGAGCACTGCATATGACATTACCACCACATTTCAACCACAAATACTATAGCAGGAAATTCAGCTTTTTGCCCTGCGCAACGAGCACATTTTGCAGCAGCGCATGCCCACACACGAGTTTATGCCTACTAAACCATTACTCCATTAGTAACAGGTTAGGTTTGTATCCAACGAGCACATTTTGCAGCTTGCAGCGCATGCCCACACGCGAGTTTATGCCTACTAAGCCATTACTCCATTAGTAACAGGTTAGGTTTGTATCCTGTACGCGGTGTAATAAAGTTATTTTTCTAGTTAGAGGAGTAAGCTCAGAGTTCTTTGTTGGGTCACCTCGCCTACATTACAAGGTTAGTTGATGTCTTTTCCTTGTAACTGTAGCTATCGGTGTGCCCTAAATAAAAACCCAGGCTATTGTTAGGTCGTAGCTACACGGTTCGCACAAATCAATGTTGTGGTAGCTTATTAGTAATTAAATGCTTATTCTTAAAAGATTAGAATAGGATGGGGAGTAGTCTCATGTAGCCATGCTTATAACAAAACTGCACAAAAGGGTGTAGTAAACTGGCTTAGCTATAGTAAAATATCTATTGTAGCTTCTGCTGATTTTGGTAGGAACGAATAGAGAGGCAGTGATGCTTATTGGGGAAACAATTCTGTTTGGGGAAACAACTTTGTGGGAAGGCGGGAGTGGGGGGGGGGGGGGGGGGGGGGGGGGGAAACAACTCCATTTAGAGGGTAGAAAGATATCAACAGACAGGGCACAACTAACGGTGATGAAGCACTGCTTGTTGATAAAAAGTTCCATTGTATTGAACCCATTTAACTTGGCTTTGCTAAACTAGCATAGGAAAGTTCTTTATTTCGACATAGTTTAAAAAATTTTACAGCGTTTAAAAATTTTATAGATAATTTCATATGTAATAGTACGGCGCTTAAGTTGCCCATTCAAAAATGTATGGGAAAAATCGCTGTTCAGTTGAAATTGCACGGGGAAAGTGAAATAGCATGTAACTAATTGTAATTGGCGAGCGAGCGTAGCGAGCGAGACACTTACAGGGGTAAAAATGAAAAAATCGGGGATGTTTATTGGCGAGCGAGCGAAGCGAGCGAGACAGTATTAGGGGTGGATAATGCAAAATCGGGTATATGTTATATATATATATGTATGTATGTATGGATGGTACGTATGCTCTTTAATCGCGCGCGCGGGGAACTTTTTCTCCTAAAAACACGGCTATTTAGGCTTGACTCCAGTTTATTCTGAAACTACAGCATTAAGCAAACCTTACTTTATACTTAAGCTCCAAAGTATGAGAAAATTCCTGCTAAACCGCTTGTTTTCAAGACACAAAAAGTTGATTCGACAGGTTACTATGGCATTGAAGACCCTTTTCCAGACTTAATTTCAAAACTTCGCCGTTTTATGGGGGGATACGGAGTGCCGGTTGTTGGTTGTCAAGAGCCGTTGATAGTCAGAATGCCGTAGTATTAATGCTATGGAAGCTACTACTTCTCGAGGGAAGCTGAGATAAGTACGCAATTCCGCTAAATATAATTAAATTTTATAGATAATTTTCATATGTAATAGTACGGCGCTTAGAGTTGCCCATTCAAAAATGTATGGGAAAAATCGCTGTTCAGTTGAAATTGCACGGGGAAAGTGAAATAGCATGTAACATCACTAGTAATACGGTGCGTAAGTTGCCCATTCAAAAATGAATGGGAAAAATCGCTGTTCAATTGAAATCGCATGGGGAAAGTGAAATAGCATGTAACTAACTGAAATACCTCAGTAACTAAGTGGAAACTAAGTGAAATACCTCAGTAACTAAGTGGAAACTAAGTGAAATACCTCAGTAGCTAAGTGAAATAGTACGGGTAAGTGCGCAGCATGTGTGCACCGTTAACCTTGGAAACGTACAGTTCGAGTAGTTCTAGTTGGAGACAATGTCATTCTTTACCACAGAACCTCTACCTGTATTAGACGGAATGTTTTACAACAGATTAGGAGGGGTCGTACATTGAAAACAAAGTTCCAGCGGAAGCTAATCCTGAAATAAGGAGATAGTGAGTGAACGATACAGTGTAACTACAATTCGCAAAAAGCTTTTTAAAAGCTGGCCTACTATTAGCGAGTGATAGCACAGGCTGGGGCGGCAAACGTTATGGAGAGGGGTTGTAAGGCCCTCACGCTTGACCCCACTACAAAAGGAGTAGCTAGAATTAGATTTAGAAGTCTAAAGAGACTGAACACTTTTAGTTTTTCAAACTTCTTGCAAGACTGCCAAAACAAATGTAAAGAGAGATATATATAAGGAAAAAAATGATACTAAGGGGGGAAGTTGAATAAGAGGTGATGATTAGTTATTGAATGGGAGGTGTGACTGAATCAATATAGTGTGAGACACAAACAGTGGGGTGTATAGAGTGTAAAAGAGGGTCAAACAAAAACATAAGGAGTCACACACATACATACAATAATGAGTCCAGCTCTAGTTAATATTCAAATTCTTGAGGAGTTGCCTTGGCAACCACTTTAATGAGGGCTGGCCCGAACATCCTCCCCGGCAGAAGATGAAGTAGAAGCAGTCTGAACAGGTAGGAGCACTAGGAGTCTCGTAGCCGACGATAAATCTTGCCCTTGATGCTAATGTCGACAACCCTGACGTGGCCATCAGACCCAGGATACAGCTTAACGACACGGGCCATGGGCCAAGTACGATTGAAGGCTTCAGGATCCTTGAGGAGTACTATATCGTCCACATGTAGCTCTCGGCTTCCAGTTTTCCACTTGGAACTCTTTTGCAGACATCTCAGGTACTCTTTCTCCCATCTCCTCCAGAAATCCTCGCTGAGGCGTTGGACAAGATTCCACCGGCGTTGAGAACTAATTTTCTCTGTGTTTCCTCTCTGGGGGAGGGCATGAAGGGAGCGATTTATGAGAAAATGCCCTGGCGTCAATGGTGTTGATCCATCTTCTGCAGGACCATCAATGGGGACCAAAGGAGGTCTGGAGTTCAAGACCTGCTCTATCTGAGTTAAAATAGTGCTAAGCTCCCCAAACGTGAGAATGTGTGCTCCAATGGTCTTGCGCAGGAGGGTTTTCATACTGCGCACAGCTGATTCCCACAGTCCTCCGAAATGAGGGGCACGGCTAGGGGAACAATGCCACTTGATTCCTTGGGTAGAATACCAGTTCACAACATCCTCAGAGGAAGAAACTCGGCTGTTGATGAAGTCTCTGAGCTCGGCAAGGTCTCTCTTGGCACCAACAAAGTTTGAGCCATTGTCCGTGTAGATCACCTTTGGAAGTCCACGACGTGCGACAAATCGCTGAAGACATGCTAAGAAGGCCTCTGTGGTGAGATCTTCCACGAGTTCAAGATGTACGGCTTTGACACAAAAGCAAATGAACACTGCTACATATGCCTTGACATGCACAGGCTTGCATACACGACTCAACTTGTAGAGAATCGGTCCAGCATAGTCAATTCCAACATTGGAGAAAGGAGGTGAAGGAGTTACTCTGTCAGCTGGTAATTCTCCCATGGGTACGGTGAGAGTTCTGGCATAAACTCTCTGACAAGTCACACAGTCTCTACTAACTCTCCTTACAAGATTCCGCAGCCTGGGAATATAGTACAATGCTGTCATCATAGACATCACTGTGGATGGACCAGCATGAAGAGACTGATGTGTATGCCTGACCAGTAATAAAGCTAAATGTGACTTTGCAGGAATAACAATCGGGTGAGCAGTTGAAATCCAGCTGAGATTGCTGAAGTCTTCCTCCAATCCTCAGCAGACCATCTGGATCTAAGAAAGGGGAGTAAGCAGACAGGGGATTGGTATTAAGAAGGGATTGTAACCTTTGTAGAACTCGACATTCAGAATGGTAGAATAATTCTTGACTGAGTTTAAAAAGTCGCTTCTCATCCTGCACTTGTTCTTCAGCAGACGGATGTGTTGGAAAGGTGGCTGATCTGTTCCTGGTGTGGCTAATGAAACGTAACATCTAGATCATCACCCTGACATACTTGCTGTATTTGGAGAACTTGAGGCCAAACTCTTCCTGAGAACCTGTGACAGACAAGACAGCAGCACGAAGCTCAGGTAGTTCACGAGATAGGTTGATATCTGGACGGCGTGGCCAATCTGAAGGAGGGAGCTGTAGCCAAGGAGGACCCTTCCACCATAAGATGTAGGCAAGAAGTTCCTTAATAGTTGATCCTCGCGAGGCACAGTCTGCAGGATTGTCATCAGAAGAAACATATCTCCACTGCTCTGCTGGGACAAGTGACACAATCTGAGTTACTCGGTTGGAGACAAACACCTTGTACTGTGAAGCAGCTCCATTCAGCCATCCTAACACAATAGCAGAATCTGTCCAAGCATAAATGCTCACTCGTGGAATATTCAGATCCTGCGAGATTGCAGAGACCAATTTGGCCAGCAGAAGAGCTCCACAGAATTCCAAACGAGGAATAGTAGAAGGGGCAATGGGAGCTATTCTGGTTTTGGCTGCAATGAGAGAGACATCAATCGAAGTGTCATTGTAGAGAGTTCTCAGGCAGCCATATCCAGCCAAAGAAGCATCACTAAACCCGTGAAGCTGAAGAGACATCCGTGGTAGGTGTTGTGAGAACAGTCTCCTAGGAATGGCATGCTCCGTTATTAGGTGAAGTTCTTGCCGCCACTGCAACCACTTGCTTTTGAGATCCGGAGGTAAGTCATCATCCCAATGGCACTTTCTGTTCCACAAGTCTTGCATAAGCAGCTTGATACTGAAGGAAACTGGAGCAAACCAACCTAGGATATCAAAAACCTTGGGTGCATCCGATGCTACAGTGCGCATTGTAGGATTCTCTGGGACAGGCTGTGAAGGTGTAGAGACATGTAGACAGTCTTGGTCTGTATCCCAGTGGAGTCCTAAGGCCTTGTTGTATCCAGAAGGACCAAGGGTCAGAGGAGAGGACTCTTTCTCTCGCAGTTCAGGAGGGATAGATGTTAGCACTTCCTGGGATGAAGAACGCCACTTTCTCAGTGTCTTCCTTTGGACACCAAGTTGGTAACTTCTTGTTGAAGATCTTGTGACTCTTTCTCAGAATCAGCACCCATCAAACAATCATCCACATAAAATGAATGTTGAATGATCTGAACAGCTCTGGGATATTCCTGTTCATAGTCATTAGCCAGCTGCAACAATACTCTTGTAGCCAAAAAGGGAGAGCTAGACACTCCAAATGTCAGCCTCGTCATTCTGTAATCCTGGAGTTGATCGTGCTCATCAGCAAGCAGAAAACGATGGAGATCACGTTCAGAGGACTGCAAGCCAATCTCCTTAAACATCTTGGAGATGTCAGCTGAGAGACCTACTAGAGGGAGTCTAAATCGGTTGATAACTGTGGTCAACAGTGGATAAAGAGAGGGCCCAGGCTCCAACATGTCATTTAGGGACACCCCATTGGAACTCTTGGAAGAGGTGTCAAACACCACTCTGATCTTAGTGGTAGAGGAAGTCTCCTTAAAGACTTCATGCATGGGTAGATAATAGGTGTCACTTGGAGGCTTCTTCAGATCGGAAGGGGGAACAGGCTCGGCATGGTTTAGCAACACATACTCGCAAACACTCTCATGGAAATTCAACCAGGTTCCTTTCTTTGTCAGTGATCTCTCATTTTGGTGGTAGCGACGTACAGCATTACGTCTGGACTCGCCCAATACAGGAACAGGATCCTTTTTGGGGAGGATCACGTAGTACCGGCCTTCATTATCTCTGACAGTAGTGATACTGAAAAGTTGCATAGCCCTTTGGTCTGCTGGAGACAAGACTGATCACCTGGAACTGACTCCTGCTCCCAGAATTGCTGCAAGAGATTGTCCAAGTGCTCTTCAGCTGCTGCAATCTTGAGACAAGTGACTGTGGAGGAATCAGCATATGGGAGAGATCCTGTCACTGCCCAGCCAAACATAGTGTTCTGAGCCTTAGTGTGATGATCCTTAGAGTAGCGAGTGCCTGCCACTTCTGCTAGGATAGGACAGAAGGTTGGGTTGCTGTGCAAGTAGTATTTCAGTGCGATCTTGTGGCTTGTAGTAAGGATCTGCCAACTGAAGACCCTGGTTTGGTAGAAACTTCGGACATTGGCACAGTGATGTTAGAGTCAGGGATTTTATCTGTCACATAATCTTGAATGGACAGGGACCGTTTCAGGCCTGTGTAAACTGGTGACAGCTCAAGCTCGACGACATCCTCATGGCAACGCTCAGCATTGGCTCCTTGAATGAGGAGTGGTTTGTCTTTAATGCGCTTTGCCTTCAACGAGTTAGCCAATCTCGACGTAACTAAGGACACAGCAGCTCCACTATCCAAAAGAACTCTGGCTTCTTGAATGAGATGCCCGGCCTTGACACGTGCCATCACTGTAGGTGGACAATACTCAATATTCTGACTTATAATAGTGTGCTGACATGGCGAAACCAAACGTGCAGGTAGCGTGGGTAGCTCATTTGCAGAGGATTGTGGCAGAGATAGTTGCAGAGGAGAAGGCTGCAGAGGAGAAGCTTGCAGAGGAGTAGGCTGCAGAGGAGATGCTTGTAGAGGAAATGATTGCACAGGAGCTGCTTGTACAGGAGATGGTGTTGGTTGAGATGGCTTGTGCAGCAAGGTATGATGACGCTGAGGGCACTCTCGACAGTGATACTGACTAGGACAGTCTTTCACATTGTGACCTCGACCAAGACAGTTGAGGCACAGCTTGGCCTTCCTTACTGCGTCTTGACATTGGCTAACAGTGAGTGCTTTGAACTTTTGGCATTGTCGTACATTGTGAGATTCAGAACACTGAGGGCAGGACATGGATGATGATGATGCACCCATCACCATGGCCGACTTCTTGACAGGTTTGGGTTTGAATGGTTCCAGACGACCTAACTTGATGTCATCTGCTAGTGCATTGGCTCTCTTCTCAAGAAATGCTTTCATCATGTCAGCATCAGGAGGAATGTCTACAGTGGAAGAGAACAGTTTCCATTCCCTATGAAGGTCATCTGTCATTTTTAGCTCTACCTGAGCCGTCAAGTATTGGTCTAAAGTCATACCCTTGTGTCGCTCTAGCCCATTGCGATGAATTCTGAAGGAAGAGAGTGTATCTTTTAGCGATGTCCTAGAATCTGACACGGTTTTTTGCTCACACAGTTTCTTCACATGACGTTTGTACACAACTCTGGGGTCATCGTACGTCTTTTTGAGGCATGCTACAACTTCTTCATACTTATCATGAGCTCCTGCAGCAGTCCTAGCTTCTTTCAGAGCCTCCTGGCCTTGCATAGACTCCAGAAGGTGAGCAATCTTTTCTTCATCTGTTAGCCCAACTTCTTTGGCCAGCAGTGGTTCAAAAACTCTCCAAAAATCTCGCCAATCCAAAATGTCACCTGAGAACTTGGGAAGCATGGTCTTGAGAGAATTATTACGATGTGAGCATACGGAGACTGAAGTAGATGATGCAGATGGAGGACTTGCAAGAGAAGCTGGAGGTGTAGAAGCAGCTCTCAATTCATCATCAAAGCGTAGCTGTAGCTGCTTAATGAGAGGGTGTATTTCATCTCTCTTTGTGGCCAGTTCACCATAACCATGCAAGCTGGATGTGTCTGACTGGAACTGTTCATACTGTGTCCAGAGGGCCTGGCATTTTGATTTGAAGTGAGGACTAACGAGAGAGGGTACTTCGTCGAGGTCCGCTATCTGATCATGAATTTTATTCCCCAGAGACCACGTAGAAACAGCTTGAATGAGGCAGTTCAGTTCACAGGTCAGTTTATAGTTGAGACGACGCTGTAGGTCTAGCTCCCCGGCTTCGGAGTCAATAGGCGGTGCAGTTGACACCTCGTCGATCTGGTCTTGGATGGCCTCGGAGCTACTAACCTGCTCTTCCAGATACCCAGAACGTTTGTGTAGGTCTGCAAGATTTTGGCGTCGCAATGCATGACGTTCGACAATCTTGATGTGATTGCGCACTTTGGTGATATTTCCCTTCCGTGCAGCTCGTTTAGACGAGGAGGGAGACATCGGTGATTGCAGAGACTTGGTCTGCTATGGAGTCCATAATCACTACACAAGATTTGCTGTTCAAGGTACGTCCAACCATAGGAGTAGTCCTTTCAGCTTGTCTGAACAGCTGAGAGAAGGCTGATAAGGATCCTCCAAACTAGGAAGATCCGGCTCGAAGGACCAGTTTATGGGGTGGCAAACGTTATGGAAAGGGGTTGTAAGGCCCTCACGCTTGACCCCACTACAAAAGGAGTTGCTAGAATTAGATTTAGAAGTCTAAAGAGACTGAACACTTTTAGTTTTTCAAACTTCTTGCAAGACTGCCAAAACAAAGGTAAAGAGAGAAATATATAAGGAAAAAAATGATACTAAGGGGGGAAGTTGAATAAGAGGTGATGATTAGTTATTGAATGGGAGGTGTGACTGAATCAATATAGTGTGAGACACAAACAGTGGGGTGTATAGAGTGTAAAAGAGGGTCAAACAAAAACATAAGGAGTCACACACATACATACAATAATGAGCCCAGCTCTAGTTAATATTCAAATTCTTGAGGAGTTGCCTTGGCAACCACTGGCCCGAACACAGGTAACCTGTGCTATTAGGGATCAATAGCACAGCTACAGTCCTATTACTCGTATAAATACTTCTCAATTTTGGTGGAATAAGGTGAAAAAGTAGGGCTAGATTATGGAGGCTGAGGTTCTTCAATTTTGGAGGGGCTAAAAGTAAAAGTTGGGTTCTATGTAATTTTATAACTCACAACAACAAGCCATATTTTTATTCTAGTAAATTGATAAAACTAAGACAACATTGTCATTTGACATGACCTGTCAGCAATTACAGGTTACGCTATCCTGATACCACAACTACATCAAAATCCATACTTTAAAAGTCTATTCAATGGCAGCTTCGTATGTATAAATAAATGTGTAAATTTGGGGGTGGGGGCTCAGCCCCCCTTACACTACTTTGAGGGGAGAGGGACTTCAGTTAATCCAGCCTTTCCTACATGAAACCATGACAATCAGTTGTTGTCCTCTAACTGGGTGTTCTTGGATTTTTTTTATCTCCATTTTTTTTTTCTTGTCTCGGATTCTTAAGAGTTCCTTTCCACTGCCTCCACGTACTGTGTTTTTTTGTTCATTTTTCTGCCATCATGCAGATTCTTTGCCAGTCACAGAAGGTCAAGTTGTTTAATAAAGATTCAATTATCATGATGTAGTAGGTATACTTCAAATGATTCAAATAATTCAATAAGTGCAGCCATTCTAACAATTGTTAGACTGATCTGCAGCGAGTCTAAACACACACATATTCATACACACAAGTATACAGACATGCAAGCAATTAGTTAATGTTCAGCACACCACCATATGTTACAGTCAATTAAGTTATAATTATATCCGCTTTCGGTTATTAATTAGTGGTTGAATAATTGCTGTTGGAATCTGTGTGGTTACCTCTGATATACCAGGCTTCATGTGGGAGGACCAGCACTGACATGAGCTTCCCATCTGATCTATAGTGACCTGGAAATAAAGCAAGACAGAAATAAGAACCATTATACTTATACCTTCCATGAAGTGTGTTTTAACTTTATTTATACCATTGTTGCTGTGGTAACAGCTACGAATTAAATAGTTATTCCCCTGTGTTATTCCCCTCCAATCACCTGCGAAAAATAATTGTTTGTACCACAAAGAGTTTAAATTGCATACAGAAGATTTTTTTTGACAAAATAGAGTGAGATGCATAATTATATTATAAACGATATATCAGGTTTGTTTTTTTATCTACGAAAAAATCTATCTTCTTTTTTACTTGCATGAAATTTTCTTTGTGAAACATTCTCGTCTAACGAAGACTGACACAGAGAATTCTTTATTTGAGTATAAGGCTTGTCTTGTGAGCATCACATGATATCATCACTCTGTCACCACATTTTTTTGTTTGAAAGGGAATGCACTTCTTGTTGTCAGTATCCTCTAATTTTTTGTCTTTTTACACTGTAACTATAGTATAAAATAGTTAAACCATGGCAACTCTAAGAATTATTGCTTCATAAACTGCAACCGCCCTCAGAATTAGAACAGTTATCAGCAACAAATCCTCGAATCCATGGTTTAACTATTACTCAAATTGATTAGTTCAAGATTGCAGCACTAATTTCTTCCTTTTTACTTTATTAGAATATGTATTTTGAATTTGTAGTAACGTTGTCTCCATGGAAAATTGTTCAGATTGTGCTTCTGAAACTGATGACTACTTTACATCGAGTACTGGTATATATTTAGACTTCCACCAAAGAAATATACTAAAGGTAAAGAAAAAATTACGTGGTAGTCAATTTAATTTAAAAAATTTAAAGTTTGATACAAGATTATCATTACTTGAAGCAGCTGCTAAATCTGACTTAGATATTTTCAAAACACTCCTGACAACCGTTTCTGATAATAACTGTTATATATGTGGATATTATGGCTTGTTATACATCACCATTAGTCAAGGATATGGAAGATTAGCTAATATTTTAAAAAGCTGGTTTCATGACATTGATAATGTCCTTTCTTGTTTTTTGATTGAGCATTGCATGAAAGATGGGACAGACATTGATAAAATGGCTGTGTTCGCAGCTTGTTTTGATGGTCACTATACAGAAATGTGCACATTTATCAGTGACAATAAAAAATTGATACCAAATTATACAGATTTAAATGGCTGGAATTTGTTACATGTTGCCAGTATGGTGGGGGACAAAAGAATAGTAGATTTTTTACTATCAGAAACTGACTATTTAAATACTGAAGACAACAAAGGCAATACTCCACTTCATATGGCATGCATAAAGGGTGATATGAAAATTATAAAGTCCATGGCAGTTCACGGGGAATTCCCAGTTAATGTTATGCTGGAGACTCCACTCCATCTAGTTTGTCAATATGGCCATTGCAATGCTGTGAACTATTTCATTAATAATATGAATTGGAAACATGCCCCCTTAGATCAATACGGATATACACCATTGCACAGGGCAGCTATTGGTGGTCATTTAGATGTCATTAAATATCTCTGTACAACCATCTACTCCAATGTAGACTCATTAAGTTACACTAAAGAAGCACCAATTCACCTGGCTTGCAAAAATGGCCACTTGAGATTAGTGAAGTATTTCATTGAAGACATGCTATGTGATGTGATGGTTACAGATGGGAATGGCAACTCAATCACTCATCTAGCTTGTCAGTATGGATTTAATGACATTGTAGATTACCTTGTGCATTCTTCATACAACAATGATCTGTATTTTAAAAATAATGATGGAATGGTTCCACTGCATATAGCATGTAAATATGGTCACATAAATATAGTTAAAAAAATTGCCCATAAGACTTCAATTAATCTATTGGATAACAATCGAGAGTCACCTTTACATCATGCTTGCAGAAGTAACAGTCTTGAAATAGTAAAATTTTTATTGCATTCTAATTGCAGGGTCAATACGAAAAATTGTGAAGGATTCACTGCAATTAATATTGCTGAGTCCCTTAATCATATATCAATTGTACAGTATTTGATGCTAAATACAGCCTGTGACATAAATGTGGAAATGTTAAATTTTCTAAAGCCTATTGAAATAGTCAAAGTCTTGGAACAAAGAATGGACAAAATTTGGTTGTTTCTTATTCAAGTATTAAATAAAAGAAATTTCATCCTAACAGGAATTATACTAAAAAACTTCAAGCATGATTCTTTTGGTGATACAGCTATGCACTATGCTTGTGCTACTGGGAATGAAAAATTGGTCATGATTTTAGAGCAAGAAGGGCAATTGTATATTCATAAAAAAAATAACAATGGCTTGACACCTTTCCAAATAGCATGCCAAAATAATGATATCATTATATTTAATTACAATTTTCTAGATCCAATAGAATTTGATTCCATTCTGATAGCTCAGCCTTCATTGCTCTGGGAGGCATGCAGACTGGGTTCTTTTACTGTGATTAAGTACTTGATTGAAATAAAACTATGTAACACAGCAGTTATGGATGACAATAATTGGACATTGCTACATTGTGCAGCTAGCCAACTTAATTCTTTTAGTTTACTTCTGTACTTGGTAAATAATATTCAATTGGATTTGCTCAGTCTTAGCACATGTGGACAGACACCTCTTCATATGGCATACACTCGCAAAAAATGGTGTGATGTGAAGTGTTTAATCAGCAAGATGAAAAAATCTGAGCAAAATAGTGATGAAATGTGGCACTCATTTTTTGATGCAGTGTTCCAAACCCCCGAACTCAGTATAATCAAATGCTTGAGCTCATTTTTAAGGTTCACATATTACATTGATAGAAATGGCAATAACCTCCTTCATGTTGCAGCAAGTTATGAAAATCTAAGCATACTTGATTTTCTATTTTCAGTGTGGACTGAAGATGAGCGATTATTTTATTTACTGCAGAAAAACAACAATGGGATGACACCACTTGCCTTAGCCTGTTCAAAAGGTGCTTTAGATACCATTCAATTTTTGTTGTCAAATGTCAATCTCAGTGCTACTTCTTTTCATTGGAGTGTTCTTGATGGAGCCTTTGAAAAAAAAAGTCTTGATATAATTAATTTTTTTTGTAATAGGTATGAACAGGATACTGATGGATCAACTGCTTTACATCATACATGCAGTTTGGGTAATTTAGAAGCAGCATGTTGCCTTAGAGCAAAAGGATATGGTGACCTACTTGTAAAAGATAATGCAGGTCACACTTCACTCGATTGTGCATGTATCAAAGGGCATCTTAATATACTCAAATACTTTTCCGAATATCTCAGGAACTCCACTTTTCAGAAAACAAGTTCACCTTTACTTTTAGCATGTAAGAATGGACATGTTCATATTGTCAAGTATTTATTTGAGAAACAACTGTTTTTGCAATCAATCAAAGGTAACAGAATGGCTATACTTAAAAGTGCTTGTATGAGTGAAACATGCTCAATCATTCGGTACTTTATTGATTCTGGCTTTTTGGAATTGAGGAGTGATGAGACCACAAGTCTTATTCACACAGCTTGTGAAAATGGCTGTTTAGAAACAGTGAAATACTTTTTACAGAATTTTAAAGCTACTGAAAGTACCAATGAAAATCCAACTCCTTCGAAAGTTGATTCATTACAATATTTATCTCAGTCCCGAAAGTGTTACCAAAAAGACAATGGATATACTCCGCTTCACACTGCTGCTAGGTATGGACAAGTTGAAGTAGCTTTGCACTTGCTAAAAACTCCATTTCTATGGGTTCAAGACAACGATGGCTGCACACCTCTACATATAGCATGTAATTTTGGAAATATTAATTTTGTAAAAAACATTTGTTCAGAAGTCATTGTAATAATCAATAATGTACATGCTTACAATAATTTGATTGAATCAACAGACAATAATTTGTCTACCATTTTGCATCATGCTTGCTGTCACCACAATTCTTATGACTCTTTCGAGATTGTCAAGTATCTATTAAATGAGTTAAAATTAAATCCGCATTTGAAAGATAATAAGGGCATGACAGCATTTCATCACAGTTGTGCATCTGGTAATCTGGAACTTGTCAAGCTGTTAGTGAAGTTGTGCAACACTACAGAATGTGATTCTGAAGGTCAGACTCCTCTTCATCATTGTGCTGTTTGTGGCCATCTTGATATAATCAAATACTTGGTGTCCCTTGGAATGACTGACATAATGAGTCCAAATACAAGCAATAACACTCCATTACATGTTGCTGTAATCTTTGATAGACTTGATGTAGTAAAATATTTCCTTGATGGCAATTTTGGTGACCCAAACTCTAAAGGTGAAGATGGTAAAACTCCACTAGTCATTGCAGCTTCCTACAAATGTACTCAAACCTTTAACTATCTGTTTTTCAGACTGGCCAAATGTGATTTTCATATCGCAGACTGTACTGGGCGAATGATTATTTGCTATGCTTACGACTGGGAGAGAAAAGATGTGATAGATAAACTGGTGTTTCTTTCAAAAATTTCTTTATCTTCTAATTGTCATAAAGCTATGTCACTTCTATATTCTGCAGCTGAAGACAATCATTTTGAATCTTTCAAATATATACTTAACTCCTTACTAGGCTGTGAACAGAAGCATCTGTCTGATGTCTTAGAGTCATATATCGACTCTAGTACAGGTAATACAGCTCTTCACGTGGCCAGTATTTATGGCCGTCTTGATGTGGTGAAGTATTTGACTGTACAGTTGCATTGTAAGGCAGATGATCGCAACTCTGACAATCAGACATGTCTCCACTTGGCTTCCATTCACGGGAAAGTCGATGTAGTAAAATTTCTTTCGGAACAAAAATTGTGTGAACCACTGCACACTGATTCCTCAGGGAAGACATCTCTTCACCTTGCTGCAGAGAATAATCAACTGGAAGTACTGCAGTACTATGTGGAAGACTTGAAATTGGATCCGCAAGTGAGAGATAACACCTGGAATACATGTTTACACTCAGCCTGTCAAAGTGGACATAGAGAAATTACAGAATACCTTCTTAGCTTCTCAAAGTCTGTCCGATACAATATTGATAAGAGCACACCTCTTCACTTAGCTGTTCAAAATGGCCACTTCAGTATCTTAGAATTATTGCTGTCTTCAGCAAGATACAATATTTATGAAAGAAATAGACAGAAAATGTCAGTCATCGACTATGCTCAACACAACACAGACATAGCCAGGCATATAAGAGAAATTTATGGCCTTGAGGCAAACTTGATTCCCAAAATATTTATCGTTGGTTTTCCTGGAACTGGAAAGAGTACGTTGTTTAAAGCTCTTCAGAAAGAATCGGGCTTATTAAGAAAGTTCATCACGGTATCTAAAGTGGAACTGCACACTGTGGGTGTAAAATCGACTGAATTTCAAAGTAAAAAGTATGGAACTGTCCAGCTATATGACTTTGCAGGAGACGAAGAATACCATGCAAACCATCAATTATTATTCCAGAATACACCACTACCAATTGTTATTCTCTTACTCAATCTTACTTGGGGAGAAGAAGAAATAGTTTCTAATTTGAAATATTGGATTCGCCTTATAGCTAACTCCAGATCTGCTTGCTTAAACTTGAAAAAATCCATTAAAGTGGTCATTGTGGGCAGTCATTATGACAAAATTCATAATAACAAAGAATTTTTGAGCAAGATAGAGCAGCGTCTTAAGCTTTCGATTTCACAATTACAGATTGATGAAATTTGTTTTGGAAAAGAATTACTTTTCATGAATTGTAAAAAGGTAGTTTCAAATACAATGGAATACCTACAAGACCAACTCTATTCCGTTTGCATTTCGTGTAGAGCAGAAATTGTCAAGCTAATACCATTTACAATGTCAATAATGTGCCAGAAAGTCTTGGACTTTATCCATGAGAAGATGTCTGAAGAAGTAGCTTTCAATTTAAAAACTCTTTGCATCAAAGCGAGAGAAACACAATACATCCCAGAAGTTCTGTCATCCGACACTGAAATTATCGAATATTGCAATGGATTGAGTTATTTTGGAAAAATTTTGCTGCTGAAAGATAATGATGAACAATTAAATAGCTGGGTAATTCTTAATGAAAATTATCTTTTGTCCAAATTTCATGAGTCAATGAAAATGCTGAGTAGTGAATCTGCCTGTAATAAACTAATGTCTTGTGGCTTAATAAATTTGCAACAACTCAAAAATGAATTTCAAGACAAATTTGAAGTTATATTAGAGTACTCGAAGCATTTCCAAATTTGTACTGAAGTGAACCAAGAATCTTTTTCCATTATTCCAAGTCCACTGTTGGATGAATCCCAGTATTATTTCTTTCCCAATTTAATAGTGAGAAGCAAGCCAGATAGTTTTAATAATCAGCCCAATGACCAGTCGTCTCTTTGCTATGGATGGCAACTGATATATAACGAGCTGCCTTCTCCAAGATTTCTGCAAGTGTTATTTGTTCAGCTTACTGTCCCTGTACCTGGAGCAGGAGATGTACTACAGCCAGTGTATACTGTGTGGAAGAATGGCATACACATAAAGTACAATGACACAACTGAATGCATCATTGAAGTTAGCGACACTCTCACACAATTACTGTTTTCAATTAAGTGTCGGGTAGGAAATGAGAATAAACTGTTACTAAGACGTTCTCGTTTGGTTGATCTTATCCACTCTCTGTTGATCAAAAACTGTCCTTCAATTACATATAGAGAATATGTGTTTGAACCTCAACACTCATTCCCAATTGATACATCTTTAAAGAAAGTATTACTGAACAGAATAGCAGGTGCCATCATTGAAGGGAGAACAACTGTTGTATCAAGTGATGCACCAGAGTGTCTTGACTTGGCACATGTTCTGTGTTCAGAGCCAGTGTTGAACTTGAGTTTAATACAGTTAAAAAGAATGTATTTGCATCCAGAAGACGCTGTTCCTCATTCAGTGCTGACAAACATATGTAGCACTTGTCCAAATATTTTGAACTTTCAAGATGAGATCAAGTGTTACAAGAATCTTCACCAAGACATTTTTTCTTATAGTATATTTACTGATCGGAATATATGGGTAAGTGATCTATTTTCCTCTATAATATCTTGTATTAAATTCAATTATGTGTTGTATAGGAAATAGCAGGTGTGGATTTAAAGCCTCTACCTATATGTAAGTTGTTGCCTCATATTATGGGTAAAATTAACCTTTGTATTGTGTTCATACAAATATTCCAGTGTGACTAGGTGTACTCATATTTTTCTTTTTAAAATCACTAGTCCAAAATAATTTAATATGAGAGGAAACCATCAAATTGATTGGAGCAATGCTAAGGTGATAGACAGCCAACAGAATTTGATCCAGAGGTGCTTGCTTGAATCGTAGTACATAAGAACAACCTCAGGGAGAAAAGGATCACTTCCTGAAATATACAATGCTTTGACCACCTAAAAGCCCTGAGGACAAATCAAAATAAACATGTTTTATATAGATTGAATCTTTCTCACTTAAAGGGGTCTAGAAACAAAGGCAAAATGTAAAGAAGTCTCAGTTGTCACCAGGGAATCAAATCCATGACCCCTGGCTTTAGCCACCAGTGCTGTAGCCACTAAGCTACGACAACCCATGACTTCCAAGACTCTCATATTTTTACCTTTATACCTACTGTTGAGTAGTACTGCATGCTGCAGTCTTGTACTCAACAGACCACCAATTATGGGGTCAGAACTTGATATTTGGCCTCCTGTATAAAACGATGTAGCTCGCTCGGTAGAAATATCCACTATGTTACAGGGAGACAGGAGAATAGTGACTCAACTGCCCACAGTTACCCTGCTGAACCCACAGCAGAACAATCCCACACTAATAACCCAATGTTCTCAGGCTACTAAGCGACAAATAGTATATTAGAAAACTGACAAAAGTAGTAACAGTAGTAGTAGTAGTACAAGTATAAGAAGCCAGAGAGGATGCTCCACTCTACCCTTTTATAGGCAGAGCAGAGCAGGGCCCCTATGAGACAAACAAAGCAATGTCAACAAAGAGCAGGCTAGAGATGGAGAGTAATAGTGTAAGGGTGAATGAGGTATAATAACTGTTAATGAGAGCGAACACAAGAGGTACTAATTAATAGTGTAAACAGTCACACATGCAATGAGCAATTCCAGCCTCTGTTCAGGCATGGCCAGAACATCCTCCCCCACGAAAAGACGAACTAGTTTCGGATGTGTCGAGTAGAGGAACTAGCTTGTGTACTGGTCTTCGGTAAACACCTTTTGAAGTCCTGATGTCGACAGCTCTGACCAGACCATCTTGTCCAGGAAATATTTCCTGCACAACAGCCAAGGGCCAGTTTCGTTGGAACATCTCTTGGTCCTTGAGTAGAACAAGTTGGCCAGGATATATGTTGTCAGAAGTTTTCGTCCACTTATTTCTCTTTTGTAAAAGTTGAAGATATTCCTTGGACCATCTATCCCAGAAGTCAGCTGATAGTTTCTGGCACAGGTTCCAGCGTTTGCTGGCGGTGATAACCATGTCAGTAGATGTTGGTGCAGGAAGAGCTCGCAGGGATCTGCCCACCAGGAAGTGAGCTGGGGTCAACGCTTCCACTCCGTCATCAGGCATTGTATCCATAGGGCAAAGGGGACGAGAATTCATTGTAGCTTCAATTTCCACAAGGATAGTGATGGCTTCCTCCACTGACAGTACGTATGAACCAACAGTTTTCCGGAGATATGTTTTCACACTTTTCACAGCGGCTTCCCAGATGCCTCCAAAGTGGGGTGCACGTCCAGGGATGAATGACCAATCGACTCTCTTGCTATGGAAGAATTGAGTGAGGGTCTTTGATTCTGCTGTCAGTAGATCATAGAGCTTGGCTAGTTCTCTGTTAGCTCCTATGTAGTTTGAGCCGTTGTCAGAGACCATTTTCTCAGGACATCCTCTCCTGGCACAAAACCTTCTGAAAGCAGCCATGAAAGCTTCAGTTGAAAGCTCCATGACTAATTCAATGTGCACGGCATGTGTTGATAAGCAGATGAAAATACAAACGTATCCTTTCACATGTACGGGTTTCCTCGTGTGTCCTTTCTTTAGAGTGAGAGGTCCGGCAAAGTCTGTGCCTGTCTTAGAGAACGGGGGTGAAGGTTGAACTCTTTCCTTGGGAAGTTGACCCATCAGCTGTTTGGAGGTTCTGGCATACTCCTTCCTGCATGTAACACATCCGTGAGTAATAGCTCTCACCAGTCTCCTAGCTCCAGGTATGTAATGAGTGGAGCTCAAGAGTCCCATGAGAAGTGTTGGACCGGCATGATGATTAGAGATGTGGAGGTGTCTGACTAGGAGGAGTGTGAGGTGAGACTTCTTGTTCAGAATGATGGGATGTTTCTGCTGAAAGTTAAGTCCAGATTTCTGCAGTCTTCCTCCAACTCTGAGGAGTCCATCCTTATCCAGGAATGGGTGTACAGTATGTAAAGAGCTTGATGCAGGTACTGGATGACCGGATGCAAGTAAATCCATATCCTTGTGGTAATATTGATGTTGCTGCCTCTTCACCAGGAGCGTCTCAGCACGAGTGATTTCCTCCATGGTAAGTGTGGATGAGAACTGCCTTCGCTCCCTAGAGGTCCTGCAGTTGGCTATAAAACGATACATCCACGCATGAGCATGTACACACAAGGTGTAATTTGAGAAGCGAGTAAGGAGGCACTCAATGTGATTTGGTTCTTTCTCTATCACCAGTGCAAATGACTTCAGTTCTGGAAGAGGAGTTGAGAGTGTGTCAGTTCCAGTGAGAGATGGCCAATCAGTTGGTGGGGATCTCAGCCATTCCGGACCATTCCACCAAAGATGATGTTGAAGTAAGTCTCCTATAGAAGTCCCCCTGGAAGCAACATCCGCAGGGTTATGTTGTGAAGGCATATGTCTCCAATGTGAAGGAGAAAGAGCCTCTGTGATCTGGACAACTCTGTTTGCCACATATGTCTTTAGCTTCACTGGCGGTGTTCTAATCCATCCCAGAGCGATAGTTGAATCACTCCAGGCAAACACTGAAGATGATACAATGTTCAATTCACTTTGCACTGTCTGGAGTAGCTTAGAGAGTAGTACTGCTGCTGCCAGTTCCAGCTTTGGGATAGTCTGTGGCTTGATGGGAGCTACCTTGGACTTAGCGAGAACAATATGAACAGAAACTTGTGAATCACTGTACATAGCTCTCACATAAACCACAGCAGCTATGGATAACTGCGAAGCATCACAGAATCCGTGAAGCTGAAGCATCTGGATTGTCTTGTCTGCCAGGAAGTAACATCTAGACAACGAATGCTCTGTGATGAGTGGAAGTTCTTCCCTCCATAGTTTCCACGTGTTACAGAGATCTTGTGGTAGTGCTTCATCCCATTCAAGTCCCATCTGCCAGATCCTTTGCAGAAGGATCTTGAGTGAAATAGTGGCTGGAGTATACCATCCAAGCACGTCAAAAGTTCGAGCCACGTCAGAAAGCACTTGTCGTTTGGTAGGAATGTCAGTCTTGCAGAGTTGGGGAGTGGCTACATGAAGCGTGTCAGTGGCAGTCCTCCAGTGTATTCCCAATGTCTTGTGGCATTCTGCAGGAGGCTGGATGACTTGGACTTCCTCTGTCTCCAGTAGATTTGGAGGAATAGAGTCCCTCAGGTCAGAGGAATTAGTTCTCCATTTCCTGAGTGTCATCCTGGCAAGCGAGAGAAGCTCTGTCAGTGAACTTCTCAAGTGAGATGCCTCTTCCACAGTCTCTGCGCCAGAGAGGAAGTCGTCAACATAGAAAGATGACAAGATAGCTTTAGAAGCTGCAGGATACTGCTCTTGATAGTCCTCAGCAAGCTGGCGCAGAACCTGGGTGGCTAAGAATGGTGAACAGTTCACTCCAAATGTCAACCTAACCATCCTCCACTGTTGCAGGTCTCCTGTGTTATTCTCCATGAGAAAACGGTGTAAGTCCTTGTCCTGAGGGTGTAATGCGACCTCTCTGAACATCTTTGAAATGTCAGCAGTGAGACCCACTTTGTGTAGACGAAATCTGAGGAGCACATTGATAAGTGGTGGATAGGAAATTGGCCCAGGAATCAGGATGTCATTGAGAGAGTGGCCAGTGGATGAAGCAGCAGAGGCATCGAAAACCACCCGGAGTTTGGTCGTGGTGCTGCTCTCCTTGAACACACCATGCATGGGAAGAAAGTAAACGTCTTCAGTGGGATGGTTCAATTCCGACAGAGGGACTAACTCAGCATGCCCAAGGCTCGCATACTCCAGGACAGCCTCTGAGAAGTCTTCCCATTTCCCCTTCCTCAGTAGTGAGTGCTTGTTAGACCGGTACCTCTGAACAGCTTGTCGGTAGGAGTCTCCCAGCTTTATGTCTGTGTCTCTCCTAGGGAGCTTCACCATATATCGACCATCTTGTTGTCTGCTGTGTGTAGACTTGAAGTGTGCCATTGCTCCTTGGTCTTCTGGAGTGAGGAGAGTAGATTTGGGAGGTTCCTCGGATTCCCAAAATGCCTTCAGGAGTGTGTCAGTAGTGGTAGGAGCAACATGATAACACACATGAGTAGTGACTGCTTGTGTTGAATTGTTACAGCAACCACCGACTACCCAACCAAGAGTAGTGTTAATGGCATACAAGTCATTGATGTTGGACCTTACAACTCCATCCTTGAGGATGCTCTTGATAACATCCTGGCCAAGGAGTATATCAATTCCACCAGGAGTTTGGAAGTTAGGGTCGGAGAGTGTGATGGATTCAGTGAAAGAAGTGTCAACGTCCTTCAGGTTGGTTGTAGGTTTGTCCCCAACAATGGATCGAATTACAGCAGCTCTCATGGAGATGGGTTGTGTAGTTGGGTCATGTAGGGATTTGAGAGTGATGAGAGTTTCAGCTTTAATAGTTCCTGCAGGGGTTGATCCGACACCAGAAAGATCAGTACTTGTTGGGGTAGTTTGGAGTTTGAGGGATTTGACTATCTTCTCTGTAATGAGAGAGATGGTAGAGCCAGTGTCTATTATGCCTCGTACCACACAAGATCGTCCTCCCTGCTCCACAAGAACTTTACAGACCCAGAGAATGGCTGTAGGTCTGGGCACAGGAAGTGCTAATGCAATTTCCGGCTGTGAGTTTGATGAGGAGTTTGATGAGGTAGGTGAAGTGTTGGAGCCACTAGAAGTGGTATGTTTGTTGTCTTCCATATGCAGCATTGAATGATGCTTCCCTGAGCAGGTTTTGCAAGTCTTCTTGCTGTGGCACTGCTTGGCTGTATGTCCTGGTCCAAGGCAATTGAAACAGTGATTGGTAGAGGACATATGCTTTCTTCGATCTGCAGCCTCCATCTCTTTAAACTTGTTGCAATAATAGAGGGCGTGTTCCTTCTCATTGCATAGGCCACAAGTAGGTGTAGAGTTGGCAACAAGTGCATAGTGAGGTTTGGGTTTGTCTCCTTTTGCAGTCATCTTAGAGGAAGAGTTTTTCCAAGTGTTGTTTGGTGATGGTTTGAAGTGGGAAGGTTTGGAATCAACGGACTTGCTGGTCAGGATTCTGTTCCTAGTATCCATGAATTCCACCATCTTCTCGGCATGTGGTACCTTGTCGGCAGTCACCAAAAAGCGATACCATTCCTGGGAGAGCGTATTGTCCATCATGGCCTCAAAAAATGCTGTGACCAGTTGAGATGCAGAGCCATCACCGAACTTGTCAATGATGTTAAGGTATTTGGTTAGCAACTCTGAGCAGGTGGCGGTGCCCTTATCAGTGTCTCTAAACTCGGGGAGCTTCTTCAGCTTCACAGCCATGTCAGTGAAGACTCTTCGAGGTTGGTCAAACCTGGTCTTGAGTCTTCCCTCCACAAACTCAAATGAATTACCATTACGTAGAGCATCCTGAATCATGCTGACTGCTGCTGGCTCCTTGATACATTCCAGCAGGAAAGTCAGCTGCTCATCATTGGAGAGTCCCGGCATTTTGCCCAAGTAGTCCTTGAATCGTCTCCAAAAGGATCGCCAGTCAGACAGGTCTCCAGAGTAGATGGGCAAAGGTAGAGTTCTTGCTTTCACACCTTGTCTAATGGACGTAGCAGGATCTGCAGTAGTGCTAGCAGTGGCGGCAGTAGAAGGTGATGATGAGGAGGTAGGTGTGCCAGCACATTTGATATTATTGACTCTTATCCTCATAGTCTTGAGGAGGTCTTTGATTCTTGCAGATGATGCTAGCTTCCTGGGTCTGGTCATTTCAATGTAAGTGTCAAGTTGTTTTTCAAGAGTGTGAACATCTCTGTCCACAGTGTGGCATAACTGATCACCCTTCAAGGATTCCCAATAGCTCAGAGACTCCTGGAGGTCTTCTTCAGCTGCATGGGCAGAAATTACAGATTTCAGGTGTTGTACACGATCCCTGGTGGTGTCCAGTACTAATAGAAACTCAGACTGGGCAATTTCAATTTCCTCTGAAGGCTCTGGAATGTCCTTATAGGCCTGGTCATAAGTGTCTTCAGCCTCAGTCAGCCTGGTCAGAAGTCTGTCTAAGGTTGACTCCTGAAGCATCTCAGGTCCCAAGGGTTCTTGTTTTTCCAGTTGAGTGATGACACGAGTGACCTTTCCCTTGGCTGATGCCATTATCCTTTTGTGATCCATGTTAGTCAGAGTAGGAGTGAAACAGTGATGATGAGTAAACTGGTAAACAGACAGTAGTCAGTCCAGCAGTAAATGAAGAACGTATGTGAGAGAGTAGAAATAGTTCGTAGACAGTACGTAATCCGGCTCGAAGGACCAATGTATAAAACGATGTAGCTCGCTCGGTAGAAATATCCACTATGTTACAGGGAGACAGGAGAATAGTGACTCAACTGCCCACAGTTACCCTGCTGAACCCACAGCAGAACAATCCCACACTAATAACCCAATGTTCTCAGGCTACTAAGCGACAAATAGTATATTAGAAAACTGACAAAAGTAGTAACAGTAGTAGTAGTAGTACAAGTATAAGAAGCCAGAGAGGATGCTCCACTCTACCCTTTTATAGGCAGAGCAGAGCAAGGCCCCTATGAGACAAACAAAGCAATGTCAACAAAGAGCAGGCTAGAGATGGAGAGTAATAGTGTAAGGGTGAATGAGGTATAATAACTGTTAATGAGAGCGAACACAAGAGGTACTAATTAATAGTGTAAACAGTCACACATGCAATGAGCAATTCCAGCCTCTGTTCAGGCATGGCCAGAACACCTCCTGAATCCATTTTTTATGACTCATCTCCGGAGAGGGAGGTGTTTCCATTCGACACTAAAAAGGTGTTCTGATGGCACATAATTGGTGGTCTTTTGAGTACAGACTGCAGCAAGCGGAACTACTCAACAGTAGGTATAAAGGTAAAATATGAGGGTAAAAGGAATGGTGTGAAACAGCAAGGAGGTCCAGGCCAGAGTGGAGAGCATTATGCAGACTTGGGATAGAGGAGATGATGGATACCCAGCAGGAGAGGGGGAGGTCTGTGCAGTTGAGGGAAGTGATGTGTGAAGTATGTAGAAGGAGTTTTAGTAGAGAGAGTGACAAGATGAGGCATAAGTGTAGTGAAGAAAGAAGGAAGCCTGTGAGGGAACAGAAGGGAGCGGTGCAGTGTATGACCTGCAAGAAATGGTTTCTTAGTAGAGGAGGACTGGCAGATCATTCGTGTAAACCTCCAGGAGGGTAGATCAGACTTGGAATTCTTTGACTTGTTGCCCATTAGGGCTTGCGTGACCGTGAAACGGCAGCAATATGACAGGGCAGGACAGGGTTGTCGTAGCTTAGTGGCTAGAGCACTGGTGACTAAAGCCACGGGACATGGTTCGATTCTCCGTCGACGACTGATATTTTTTTCACATTTTTCCTTTATTTCTCTTTAAACCCCTCTAAGTGAGAAAGATTTTTATGAAAGATCAATGTTTTATATATCTTGGCAATCAGACTCTGTAGTCATTGTCTATTTTTTGTATTATTAAACTGATGATGGTCACTGTGGAATGATTGAAATGTCTATTTGCTATTAAATTATATTATTTTTATTGATAATTGCAAGACTATCTGACCCATTAAAATAAGCATTTAAAAGACTCAGTATATTGAATAATTGCATTTTGTATTATTGTTAAATTTGGTATTATAGGAAAACTGGTTTTAGTTATAGGTTTGAAGTTTAATATTACACTTCAGGAAATACATAAAGCTGTAGTGATTTATGTGACTTATGTTTATTATGTTATTATGTGACTTATGTTTATTATGTGACTTATGTTTATTTGTGACTTATGTTTATTACCATATCATGTGTGATAATGTAAGTAACGTTTTTGTATTGTAAAAAAAAGCTTCATATAATGTAAAAGAATTAAAAATTATATATATCTACAGTAAGCTTGAAGTTACATGTTGTTATTTTTGTTGCTCTAATGTATTTATAGTCACGATAATGTACACATTTACACTTGAAGAAGTTAGTAAGTATATATCTAGCCATCATCCACTCACCTTTACTTTAAAAGAAGGAGAAAGTGTCAGAATTCCTTTTAAAGATTCGTCAACTGAAGACTATTGTTATGGACATTATTTTTCTAAATGTGGAGAGAGTTCGGAGCCAGTTGTAGTAGAAAATTGTGTTTTGGTATGCAATGTAAGAAAGGAAGATGCTGGCAAATATGAACTGCATCCTAAACACAGCGGATGGAGTGGAGAAGTACAGTTCATTCTGAATGTAGAATGTAAGCTATAAATAGTATTTGTAATTAGATAATTACTTTACATGTGTTATTTGATTGATGAACAGATGGTCCAATATATCATTTGTCAAAAGAAAATCAGCTCTATTTTGAAGTTTATGAAGGAATAACTCTAGTCATTCCATTCACTGTTTCATCATTTCCTGTCCTCCCTCTGGATATTAAGCATACAATCACATACTTCAATGGCCCACAGGAAGTTCCTGCTACTACCAGGTTTGAAGTGAAGGACAATGTTATTACACTAAACAACATTCAATTGTCAGATTCTGGAATGTACCAAATACACTGCAGAGGAACTAATGGTCAAACTGGAAAGGAAAATTTTGAGCTGCAAGTATGGAGTAAGTTTAACTGTTATAGCATTAGCAATTCTATTTTTAGAGCATCGCTGTTGGTGACTCAATGCAGTCATAATAAATACATGTGATCCCAGCTTGCAGTGATAGGCATGGAATTTGATCTCATGTCCAAACTCGTTGAACTTTACTTAGATGTTAGTGCTGGAAGCCGTCAATGACTCCAGCATGATTGCATGATATGGTTAGCATACGTCAACTAAAGCTCTTCTACCTACTCTATTTCCTCAAGTGTGCAGATAAAGCATGTCATCTGAAGAACACAAGCTAACTAAGTATTATGATAATGAGGAGAAATGCATACCAGGAAATAATTATCCCATTCAACTTTAAAAAATACAATTTTAGTTGGATGTAAACAAATACTTTAGTAGCATCTTGGTGCTAAGTACTGCATAAAGACAACGATTTAGTGACTGCTACTAGTAATGAGTGAATGTACATATAATTATCTCGGTAAAAAAAATGCTATTATTTGATAGTATGTGTTGTTCTTTTATTAGGTCAACCCAAATATGAACTTCCCAATGCAGTATTTGAAGTGGAGGCACGAACATCTAAAAATATACCATTTTCTCTATCTTCAACACGTGCATTTCCAGCCACAACTAGTCACATATTAAAGTGTATAAAAGCAGATGGAAATAAAGTGTCTTTGAGCAAAAAGTTCCAAACAACTCAAGATACTATATTGCTAAAAAATTTAGAAATAGAAGATTCTGGAACATATGAAATAAGTTTTCACAACGAAGATGGTGGTGAGGGAAAGGAGCTTTTCCAAATCAATGTACTTCGTAAGTTAATGCTGTGTTTATGTTAGCTTCTTCTATAGTCACTCATTTTAATACATTCATGCAAGCTCTCTGTAGTCTTTATCTCTAATAGCAGCTAAACATATATATTGCTGCTTTTGTAGTTGTTGTTGCTTACAAATTGGTATAGCCATTTTTCTCTTTTAAGAGCTTTTCAAATATTACCCAGTTTTATGCTGGCTTTCTATTTTTTTTTAAATCTTATTACTCCATCATAACTCCAGAAGAAAGCACAAGTTAATGTGATATATCCTGAAGAAATGAGTTATCTTTTTAAGTTATGTCATTTTTTCTGTGATATTTTTGTTATCAAACTTAAAGCTAGGTGCAATTATTTGAGACTCAGATATATTGTTCTACTTTTTAGCTACATCATCTGCTCAATCTCTGAAAAATCCATCAAGTAAGCTACAGCATTTGAGAAGTAACAGGGAAAAGTTACTAAAAGCCATGAAATTTGATATCCAATGGTTAGCTGGAGAAATGAATGGTCATGGTTTACTCTCCGATTACGAATATGAAGATGTCACTAATTACAAAAGTGTTCTCAATGATACAGACAAAGCAGAAATAATGCTCAACTCACTCCAGAAGAAATTGGAATTGCATTTCAGTCATCTTGATAAGTTTATAGAAATACTCCAATTGAAATCCAGACTTTACAGTGATGCAATCAATATATTACAAGGTACGCAAATATCTTATAATTAACTCTAAGGCTTGAACAAGAATATTATTATGGTTATACTTTTACTAATCAATTCACTAAAAATTGTAACTATTGAAGTAATTTTATGATAGTCTGACATTTTGACTCAGTGGAAGCATCAATGTAATAGCTTTTTAGTGAGATTTGGCTTTCTTGCTGTGTGTGGTTAGCAATCCTTCACCAACTTAGTTTAATTCTTTGTAGAATTGCTACATTTCAATCCACTTGGCACGAGTCAAAAGATCAGAATCATATATACTACTTCAGTATTATTATTATTACCTTTTACTAAGACTATTCTTTTTCATTTTTTTTGCAATATAAGTAAGCATAAGGCAGCAATTATTGTAGCCAAATTAAGAAGCTTTACTATATCTACTATATAGACAGTAACAAACACGTATAAATAGCTAGCTAGAGTACAAAAATTTATTATTAGAAAAAGTGCTAACATTAAATTGAATTCTACTCGCTAGTATGCCAAGTATGCCATCCTGCAAAATAGTTAGGTCAATGAGCAGGCTGTAAAGCTTACAAAGTGAAACACAGATATACTACATGTAGTAGGACTGCACCCTCAAGTACCCTGTACACAGTTTAACAAGTGCCATCAAATTGACATAGACTCCAACCACACTGGAATCTCTGGTACAGTCCTTGATTTTTAACTTTGTCTCAGAAATTGTCAACTACATAGTTGAAATTATTGGCGAGGAAGGAAAGTGAGCGAGACACTAACGGGATAACGCAATTGAGAATTTGTGATTTTTGTTGGAGAGCGAGACATATATAGGTGTTACACAATTGAAATTCTGCAGTGTTTATTTAGTCATTTCATTTTTTGCTTATTTATATGGTACGTGTGACCCCCCTTTTTTTGTCCACACCACTACTTACGTAAATTGGTAGAGCATCTTGATAAAATAAACTAACCTGTCGACCATTCAAATGAGTTGTGGCCTTGAAAAGTAGCTAGTCTTGGAGCAAACCTAAATGCCTGGACTTTTATTTACTTAAGAAAGCAGCGGACTCAACAACATAGGTCAAGTTAAAACATTTTTCAAAACAATATAAATTATGCCGAGGACTGTAGCTCATATCACTTTAAAGTTAGACTATCTCGCTTGTCATTTGTGCTGAAGCACACCACTAGTTTATTTATATTGGACGTAAATGTCATTTTTGTACTTTGAACCTCTCATTTATGTGTTTGCTTGGTGGTTGATTCCGTTCCATTCCACTAACAAAATCCTTTTGGCTTATCAACCTTTACCTGTATCTTAGGAAAATTAATTGTTTACTCCTTTGAATTAGGTGGTTTCTGCCATGATCTAAATATTACAGGATGCAGTTAAATCTTACTAACGTATGTTATCCTGGTTATTTTGCTGTTTGTCATAGCTGTTCGCCTTATGCAACAGTTAACCATCTGTCGCCTCTGCCCTAAAACTGACATCTAATTACCCCAGGCTTGCTGGCTCACCTGGCTGCTGATATGGCATCTAGGCATGGCAGTCGCCGCATCGGCCAGGCAGGGCTGAGCGGAGATTTTTCCTAGAGTCACATTCTTTCCTCAGCCGTGCCCCCTGAGCATCCCTATCTAAGAATGAATTACTTTGGGGGCTAAGCTGACTCTTTAGCTGTCAGCTAGTTTTGCCCATGGCCCAACCATTCATTCCCCTGCGACCATGGGCAACACCTGACAAAGTCCACACCGCTAAAGTAACTATTGTCCTACCTCATCTATTTCCCTACTTCATTCTAACTAACCCATATTTAGTACACCCAACCACCCATACCTATTTTTCTTTTAACACCCAACCCACTCTATACCAAACCCCCCTTTTACCAGACTCTGCAAAGTATAAACAAGGAATATAGCAATTGGCATGACATGCGCAACACAAACACACAAAGTTACATACGTTACTCGCCCTTATTCTCTGGTTGACTCGCAGAAGAGACTATTGTTTGGCACTTTGGTGGCTCTCCTGACAGCACTGACGAGAACTTATCAAGATACTCTCTAGGAGTCTTGATATATACTTGGTATGCTGCACTCAACCATCTGCCAAGCATCTTAATTGTTGCTTCTCTTACTCCAAGGGAAGCAGCTGTTGCCGACTCTCCTCTGCTGATAATTGCCTTTTCAACCTCAGCCACAAGGTTTAACCTCGACAGTGTCCTCCCTTCCCTAGATAATCCCTACTGGGACTTGGAGCCAATTTTGGCTAACCCATACTAGGTCTCAGGTCAACTTTTGGCTCTGGCAAGCTCACACTGAGTCTCGGCAGCTTATACATACTGGGACTCTGGGCCCACCCTGGCTTAGGTCTCATAGCCAGCCCTGGCTTACCCACCCCAAGTCTCGGGGCCAACCCCGGCTAACCCTTATCGGGTCTCAGAGCCGACCAAGGTTATCCCTTACCAGGTCTCAGAGCAAATCTTGGATTACCCATACCGGGTCTCACAGCCGACCTTGGCATACCCATGACACTGGCTTACCCGAACTGGGTCTCGAAGCCGTGTGCTTTACCCAACCATTCTATGGCCCATCTCCTTGTAGTGACCGCTGATCCCTTCCCACCATTGCCTGTGTGTCACACCCACTCATGGTTGGATGGTAAAGGCCTACTGGTGAGTTGGGATTAGCCTGGAATGAGACGGCCTCACAACCTAATTGTTATTTACCCTACCAACCTCCCCCCGTCCCCCCCCCCCCCCCCCCCCCCCCCAAATTTTCATTTTTTTCTTTTTTTACATATCACACCCTTGCCCACCTTCCTCGTTCGTTTTCTCCAGCATGACCTTCTCTACCACCCTGCGCACACCAGGGAAGTCAACCCCACCAACGGGTCCCCAGTGTCTAGGCTCTTCCTGATGGGGGACCTGTCGCGGTCCTCTGGTAGCGAAGTAGACTCCCAGTCCTCGCATGAAAATGTTGTGTTTCTGCTACTACTTAGCTAAAGAATAGCACTTAACCTCTGCCAGTTTCTCCTGTACTACTATGGCTCAAACTGTAGTATAATTTCTTTTCTTTTTTTTCAATGCTTGTTTTTCAAGTCTCAAAAAATTGCAGTGAGTGGTTACTATGGCATGGACATCCTTTACCTTCGTATGTAATTTAAAAAAGTCCGCCGTTTTTAATACCATGGTGCTTTTTGTCAGGAGCTATGGTTAAATAATCAGAATGGCTTATTTTAAGCTACCATTACAAATTAAGGTAAGAAAATTACCATGGATGGGAGATATAAGGTCCAAGTCACCAGGATAGCCGACATGCCCATTCTTGAAGAGTCTAGGCATAGCTTCATCAAGCATGATTTTCCTAAGTGTGAGAGACCTCTCAAGAAACCCATTTGTTTATCACAGCACTTTCCAAATATGAGGGGTGACTTCGCCAATTTGAAAGTGGTCAGGCCAGGAAGTGGGTGTGGTTTTTAAGTGTGACAAATTTTGTTTGAATTAATCACTGGAAAATTGAAAACAATGATACATCACAAGGAAATTGAAATACAAAAATGTTCAAACTTTTCCAAAAATGTGTAGTCTGCGTTCATTTTTTTACATACAAATTCATTGCACACATCTGTAATGTTTACTTTGTCTGCCAAATCCTTGTGAACGTGAATTGTCACTAAAGAGTTTAATCGCTCCTGCAACATTGTGGAACACAAGTATGATTTTACTCTACGCATTGCACTAAAAGAACGCTCACTAGTGGAGTTAGTAGCTGGCATTACTAATATAAGTTTTGCCAATAGCACAACCTCATGAATTAATTGCTGTTCTGCAGGTGATAGTTTCAGGAGGTAGGATATAACCTCAACTATATCAGTTATGTCCTCTGGAATAGTAGAACTCAAAATATTAAGCTGAGTAGAAAGATTAGAGTCAGTTCCATATACTTCCAAAACCTTAGCCATTTCTGTGGACAAGTCTTGCCTCGATGCAGCTTTAAGTAAGAGACTTTCTAAACAGCTGGATATCTTATAACCCTGCTGATCAAATCGAGCTTCAATGGCTTGAACTAAAACCTCAAATATATCCTTCTATACATGTCCTTAGGGGTTTGATCATATTCTGGTTGTGCAATACCACATCATATCCTTGAGGGACTCTTCTCTTTCTTGGCATAACTGGGTCATTTACCTCAATGTCTTGTGTCATCATTATAACTTTTTCCCAAAAGAGATTAAACATTTCTTTATTTCTAATACTTTTTAGAACATCCTTTGTTCTGTGGGCGGTTAGCTGGCCCTCTGAAGCAGAATAGTTCTTCTTCTGCAGAGTACGACTTAAATTGTCAGTATTTCTGAGCAGATTTTCACCAAGTACGAGCCCAAAGAAGAAGTCAAATAATTGCATCTGAGAAGCTACTCCCCTAATTCGAGCAATAACTTCGCTATCATGCACTAAAGATACTGCCTCATCCCACAATTCTTGCAAGACTGAATAGTTACGTACAATACTGTCCATTGATTCAGCTCGCACCGTCCAACGAGTAGGACATAAAACCCGAATACCTGGATTTCCAGGTGACATTTCATTCTTCAATTTATTGAAGAGATTATCTCTGCGAGGAGAAAACTTTACTAATTTGGTGATTTCATTAGTAATATCTAAGGCCCTTTTCATAGTGGTTGAGTTTTTTTGATGGTGTCAGAAACTGCCAGATTAAGGCTATGACTGTAGCAATGAATATAACATGCTTTAGGCTGTTCTTGTATGATCACACTAGAAACTCCTCATCGCCACCCACTCGTGTTACTCGCTCCATTGTAACATTGACCTCTAATTTTCGTCATTGATATGTTGAGGCGCTGTAGGCAATCCAATATAGCTGCAACTAGTGAAGTAGCTTCAATGCTTGCTACTTCATAAAGCCCAATGAATTCTTCATGTACATGAAGGTTGTCATCCACCCATCGCAGCACAATAACCACCTCAAAAAAATACAATTAAATGTAATTAAAGTTTATTTTGACTCACACTTTTTACTTGTTCCTTATTAGAAATCTCTGCACATTCGTCCATCATAAGTGTAATAAATTCAGTTTTCTGAAGGTTTGCTGCAATTATCCTCAAAATATTCATTGCTATAATTTTCAGGATCTCATTTTGACAATCGTGACTCAGATAGCGCTCACTTTTCTTTTCTAACCACTTCTTGCACTATAAGAAGTCAAAAATATATCTCTATATTTCCTGGCAAATTTTTAGCTGTAATAATTGACTCAACCAACTTACTTTTGGGTCATCTTGGCTAAGTAGCTGCATAAGCTGCATTAAGTTTCCTTCATTGACATCATGTCCTCGTATTGCATTGCCCTGTCTAGCAAGACTAGTCACAATCTTCTGTAGGCAATGACAATTATTAGCTTTCTTAATAGCCAAATTTTTGCACAGCATTTCACCCACATTAGAACAAGTTGCAGGTGATGTGTACAAACTTTCAATGGCTGTCTTATGGCATGTGCTTTTTTCATGCTGCCTAAATGATATAGTAGCATTCTTCCAATAGTTAAAACCTCAAGATATCTAAATAAAAAAGTTAAAATAACAACAATATATACTTACTAGAATTTTCACTTACAAAGGCAGCATCAGAAGATCCTGTTTCAACGCTCATCAAATTTAGCTTAATAGCTTGACAACAAAAATGGCACAAAACACAGTCAGATCCTTCATTATAATGAAGCCAGGACCAAGTATTAAACCATTCTTCTTTAAACGACCATTTTGTAGCTCCAAAATTCCTTTTCGGAAAAGAGAATCCCTTTGGCTGATGAGGAGACTTGGAAGATCAATAGTATCCTTTACAGTGGAGCTGTGAGAAGCCATAGAATAAACTAGTTTTATTTAACCTCGCCAAACCAGCAACTAACTGCGAGTAAAACGAGAGCAAGAGTGTGGTGATGATCTTTACCTTACAAAGTAAATAATTGACTATGAAAGTGGTCGACCCATTGCCCGAGCTGCCCGACCGCCGCCGCTGCCTATGAATATGTGGATCTAGATCACATAGAGTTAGTACCACATCAAGACCTGACTCTTTCCAACTACTATTTCCCTCGAGGGAGACCTCCACAATCATCTAGGTTTGACCCATGTTTGATGCTTCAGCTTACTGAAGTCTCCCTGAATGACCACTTGCACACAGGACCGAACCTTTACCCTTTACTAACCAACATTCTCGTCAGGTTCTGAAGTCACCTTATTGAAATATGTGCAGATATTATATTTAAATAATGTTTTGTGAATTGTCTAATCAGAATACAAATCTAACAAAGTGATAGACTTTCTGAGTTTGATCACTGCCATTCTTGGCCACTCTACATCTTCAGAGGAAGAGTAGAGGACGTTACCAACTTGTGATCGTACGGCCTAAAATTAACTAGCTTTTTCTGAAAAAAAAGTCGAAACAAAAAATTCTGGCACACTAAAGGGACTTAAAATGTCCAGTGCAAGATTTTGATGCTTGAGGCCACACGAGATCCACTTTATGTTGTGTGACAGAATGACTGACTGACTGACTGACTGCCTGACTGACTGACTGAGTACTGTAACCCTCTCATGTGGGTTCCATGGAACCCGGGCTGGATTTACCACAGAGTTGTGGCATGATCAAACTGTCTCCTTGATGTTGCAACAAGCCATTAGTAGCTAACCATGTCACCCTTTCTCGATCAATCATCACTAATTAACACTTTGTCATGGTCCATTGATTCATACTGTAGGCTCTTTATTTATGTCCATGTATGTATGTGTGAAAATATTCAGTCTCTGCACTATAACAATGAAGCTAAGAATGTTAAGGCTGTTGCTATAATGCAACAACAGTAGTTACACCAACTAGTACCCTTCAGGTGTTAATTATGATATATATATATATAATATAATAACGTATTTGGGAATGGTGCATAGACTCATATGTGTATATATATATATATTCTCTTTTCATCAGCTCCAGGTAAAACGATGTACAATTCAGAAGAAGTTAATAGGAGGACTATACAACAGTTCTTCAGTGGTGTTCCTGAGTCTGCCCTAACTATGCTTAGTGAAGAAGTATCTGATAGAAATCTTAGAAGAGTTGCATACAAGTTAATACATTGGGAGGAGAAATGCCATCTCTTCAAATTAGAGTGCCAACCTGAAGTCGAAGATATTCGTGTTGTTCACATGGACAAGCCATTTATGCAGAGGTAACTCTTTACCCAATCATATCATTGTCTTAGTAAATTGTCTGTTGGGACCACTCATCAGTGCTTGCTCATACTATAGTCAATATTTGAATTAGTGTTGTTTTAGTAACTAAAACTAAAATCTTTGGGTATTTTACTTATGGTAAGAATAACTAAAACTAAGCTGTAGAGAACATGAAACAACTAAAACTAAGTATTTTAGAAGACAATAAATTCAATAATAACTAAAACTACCAGTAGAGTGGATGACAAAAACTAAAACTAAGAAAATTTTTATTGTAAACAATTCACCTTGAATTAGGTCATTATTAAATGAAGGTATAAACTACAATCAAATAATTATTCTCTAAACTATATAAAATATATCACACTTTATTTATAATACCTAAAATTTCATAGAAATATGCTATTTTTGGGGAAACTATCAGTACTACTTTCTTTAAGGAGTCTCATTATTGAAGAATTTGAGAGACAACGTAAATTAACCAAAACTAAGTCAATTGATAGTATAAGTAACTAAATCTTCTACATGATATTGAAGAAAAACTAAAACTAACTAAAATCTTCTGTGAGAATTTGGGAAAAAAACTCAAACTAAGCATTCAATGAATAACTAAAACTAAGAAAGTCTGGAATCTCTAAACCAAAACAACACTGTAGTAATCCATGATAATGATGTTGTTGTTTGTTTTATTGTGTTATAGGATTGAGGCCCTGTCAAGATGGAGACAGAGGACTCCTACACCTACATATGAGAATCTCCTCAACATCTGTTTGAAGGGAGAGTTTACAGATTCTGCTGCAGTGTTGGTGGAAATTGTGAATGAATCCAGTGAAATTGAAATAGTTAATGAATCTAGTGAAACTGAAGTAGTGAATGAATCTAGTGAAACTGAAGTAGTAAATGAATCTAGTGAAACAGAAGTAGTAAATGAATCTAGTGAAACAGAAGTAGTAAATGAATCTAGTGAAACTGAAGTAGTAAATGAATCTAGTGAAACAGAAGTAGTGAATGAATCTAGTGAAACTGAAATAGTGAATGTAGAATAAACAGCTCCTGCTACTAGAACTTATGTAAAACTCAATCTTCATTGTTGGATCAATATTTCAGCATCAGCTACATCTTTATATTAGTTATATAAACCCTTTTACATTTAATAAACTCATTTTTGTCTGTTAAATACTTTTTATATTCTTAACAACAGTCAAATATTTTGTGAGACCACCCTCTCCCTATCAATGACAATAGAATGACTTTTGAGTGACATTAGCTATCATACACACATCTTGTACTTGTTAATTTTGTCTATAAAATTATATATTTTGTGTCAATGGTATTTTGTTACTAATTATTTTCATTATGTGATTATGAACGAAACAGTAATTTCAGCAAAAGGGATGCCATGACAAAATGCAAGACATGGAGACTTCGTGAGAACTGAAGTATTAGCCTGGAATTTCCATTCTGGGCAAAAATAGTCCCTAGGCATTATCATTAAGAAGAATAGACCAATGACAAGTCTCAGTAGCTGGTGAGATTTGGAATTGGCATGTGGATTAGCCTCTGTTCTGCAGCTTCGACCCGCAGGTAGGAGCGGAATGGGAGTAGGCAGAACAGTGTCTCAGCTCTGATCACCTTTTTTCCCCTCCAAAGTCGCTGCCACCTGAGAAAACCCACACACTCTCAAGTCCGGTTAAACTTTATTGAACACGTGGGAAATCTGAACGGAGAGAGGGGAGTCAATCTGATCACAAATGCATGAGGTAAAGGGTTTACTTGTAAAACATGTAAACCACCCTCCTGGGCAGTAAGCGTAACCTCCAGAAATCGTACTGTTTACATTGTGTTATTTTATCACCACGGAGAGTTCGATTAAAAAGAGAAAATTTTGCTATTATCATGCAAATGAATTAGGCAAGATGTACACTGCTGTGAACACATTGCTCAACGTGTAGATAGGATTAGAAACAGAGTTACATAATAGTGAGGTAAAGTGTATGCATTGATAGGTTCAGGACAGCCTCTAACCCTGACTAGCTATAATGCATCATCAATATTTTGTAGCTATGAGGATGTTGCTTGCAGATTAGACACTGAGCACCATTTGGTCTACCCTTTACCCGCCCACATCAAGATGCAGCCAAGCTCAAGATGTGGACCACCACTCTAATCAACACATTCTCCTCATTCAATGAGTCACCAGGTATACTACTAATTAATATTTCAGCTACTAAAAAAGAAGGTGTGACTACTTGCAGTCTACATGATGTCATCATAATAAATACTTTTATTTTTTCCTAGTAATTGGAAACATAAATACATGCCACTTTATTATTTTTTCAACAACAATTTTTGAAAATAAGATTTTCACGGATGATACAGCCTCTAGCTATAGAACAGATAAAAACAAATAGAGCAGCTAACTATAACCGCTAGCTTCATGGATTCTCTAGTATCTTTGGCAAGAGTTCACAGCACAAGCCAAGGGAGGGTTAAGCCCCAGAGATAGTAGGTAGCTAAGTGAGGGACAAATCTAAATTCATTTGTTGAATATCAATCATTCACAAATAGTACAAATTATATCCAAACATAATTGTACCTGCCTCTTCGTAAAAAAGGTTGTGCTGGAGATACTCCCTTCGTAGCATGAGATGTAATATTTCAATATCGCATCAAAAATCTCGTTAATTTCTGACTCGGTGTCCCCATATCATTCTTCCCCACCTGTGTAAAGCAGCTTAAGTGTTTGGACAAATCATTGAGCATCATCATTAGTTAATGGGTGATACAGAGCTATGTTCTGTAGCATTTGATGCAATTTCCTGACCTAAATTCACTAAAGACTACATGTATGCAAGTTGATACATTTCTCCTTTTACCTAGTCAAAACTTACGAAATTAGCTAAAATATTTTTTTGTATTAAGTTATGAGTGAACAGCACAAGTTAGCATGCAATTGTCCTGTGAACTGTATAATCTCTTATTGGTACATTCATCCTTATAATTTTTCCAAAACTTGGTTGGGAGGGGGGGGAGTTGCATCATACACACCATGTAAAAGACTTTGGAGTGGGTGGCTATTTCCTTACTTTTGAAAATGAGGGGGTGATTGCCCCCTATGTTTCCATCACTGATAGTAGCTGATTATGTTTGCCAAGGGCAGTAAATTGAAATTGGGAAGTCAAGAGTTCAGAATACAAAGCAGTGTGTGATTACTAATAATCAAAGCAACCTTTTAGTCCAAACTTTTCATTCAATTTCAAGTGATTACTAACTAATCCATTTATTGTTCCATAGTAATCAGGTTTGCAAATACATGGACTCGAATGTGCATTGAAGCCAGTAGAAATACATATAGAAGCCAGCGTTCTACAATTAAGCTAAATTATTGTTTTCACCTCACCCAAAAAAGACTATTACCATTTCTCTTCAGTCTAAAAGGGCACCCTAGAATTGTTATAAGTCACCAAATATACCACATTTGTAGTTTATATAAATGTAGAATGTGTTGATAAAGGTATGATTTAAAAAAAAAAAACTCTGAGTAATTTACAAAGGACGCACTGTAATAAAAGAACACTTGTAAACAGTTTTAGGTGGCAAGAAGGACATTTTTGAATTCTATATTTCATGTGTCTAGTAGCTAGCTGAGCTGATTCCAACCTACTCAATGTTGCCAAGTGTCTGACTCAAAACAATGAAGATCTTACAAACTATAATAGGAGAGTGGCTGACAGCTGGAACAACTGGTATGACCTGTTCATGTTTGAACACACAAACTATCGGATGAGATGAGGTTAGACATAATAGTCAGTGTGTCTCATTCATATCACACACACACATACACACAAACTTGTATTTTCTTATGCCGTAACAGTACCCTTCATGTTCAGATATCAATGGCAAGTTCAGCCCGTTCATATCACAAGCCTGGCAACATTAAACATAACATATTTCAATAGTGTAAATTGAGCAGTTTTACAAGTTATACATTACATAAAGTTGAAAGATCAACAAATGAAAACAGGAATGCCAAATACGACATCGTGTGTTTTATTTAGCTCCTCGAATATTCCACTGCAGATATATTGCTTCCCAATCTCAACTATTAGATAAAATGGTCCAATAATTAAGGTATAGTCATTCTAGTTGAAACGTGACACCACCGAGATTTCTCGTGTTTACTGATTTTCAGACTAGAGCCTCCCAGGGCTGTGTTTTGCCAACAGATATCCTGTATTGCTGCTGGAACACATCTTGAGGAGTATAAGGTAACATTGTCATAGACATAGACCAGTACTTAAGGAAACACAAAAGATTAACAGTTGGTCACTACCTCCTAGTGTAGGCTAATGAGTAGGTGAAGTGGAACAGTGCGAAGTTACTTTAGATATAACTAAACATGAAGTTTTCTGCAGTATTAGAGAAGTTGAAAACTAACAAATGGCTAAGTTTTGAAGTTTCCATCCTCAGCATTATTCTTGTGGTCATTTGGGTACTTCTTTCTCTTCCAATAGTCTTCTTTTATCTTCCAAGAGTAAGTCATGAAAGAGAGCAAAAGCATTATCATTAATACGGGCAGATTCCTTAATACAGTGCTATTTATTATTGTGGCTAGGGTGGGAGGAATACACTTTCAAATACCTCCAACAACACACAAACTGGAGGATGCAGCTCTGCTGTCATCTACACAGGATCAGTTTGCAGGGAACACTTGCTCTCTCTTGGTTCTTCTGCAGAATGTGATGTCTCTACTGATCTTAAGGTCGTTCGTGATGCAGCTCCAGCTGCAATGGAAATTCTAGGGCTGCTTGCATCAGCTAGTCCAGCATGTGCTGCTGCAGCGAGACCTTTCCTCTGCCAGTTCACCTTTGTAGGTGTGTGTGATGAAGAAGGGAATCTCTACCAACCTACATTTCAGGAATGCAATGAACTAGAAAATGGAGTTTGCAAAAGAGACTTTGATTTGGCCAAAAACTTTGGCTTTGATCTTCCAGACTGTTCAACTCTTCCAATTCTTCGTCCCAACAGGAACTGCAGTGCATCTGATGGAAGCGGACAAGCCAGTTCAAGTGAGTATCTACTAATGTATTACAATTGTATTAGCTAGCTATGCCCTCCAGGTATACTAATCACAGTTTGAAATTAGAATTATGAATATTATGTTGTGTCTTTGTGATGCTTATTAAAGTTTATAGTTAGAAATTTTGGTATTATAATGGGAGAGTATTATGAGATTGTGACCGTATTTCACAGTGTAGCAAAAGCTCAATCCTGTCAGTGTTGTATTTATAAAGGTTATGTAACAACATTTCATTAGCTCTACCAGCTGGTTCTTCTCTAATGACCACTCCCACACCGTCCTGTAATCTCACTTGCCGTGAAAACTTTTTCTGCGATCAAGAGACCATGACCTGCGCCCCAAACTGCCCCAACTGGAACCATTTCTCTCCCCAGGCTACTCTGGCAATGGACACTCTAGTGGGTCTCTCAGCGGCCTTGGGTGCTGTGGCTGGTATTGGAGTCATAGTGGTCAGCATTATTAGGAGAAAGCAAGTGTGAGTGGTGGTAGCTAGGGACAACTTTACCTTACAATGCTAGGCCATTAGATGAAACTGAATGCTAATTAATATTGATTGTTGTAGTAAATAAGCACGAACAATGAAAGCTATAGCAGTAATACAAGTAAAGTACTCACATTCAATAAGGAACCTGCTGACAAAGAAATAATGTACGAACAGAAGATTCTTGTCTTTTGAACTTTAAGGGAAGTCTCTCAGAACTCCGCACACAGAGTTTCAGCAACACAAACAGACACCTTACCAAAGTGCTAATACAGTCCCTTCTTGAGGCACTAACAAAGCACCGTTCGAATCTGAACGGAAATACACTATTGACACACTCAATCATTTGATGTTAACAACATTCAATACTTCTAGCTATAAATTTATTATTAGTATATGTTTGTCTTGCAGATACACTTTCCCATCTATCTTAGTGATATATGAGACAGTCAGCTTCCTTGTGTTAAGTAAGACTCAAAATTTCATCAATGGGTGTGGTTTTTATCCTTGCTGTTGTGCAATTCTTGTACAGTTTTCTTCCAACTTGTTACCTTTATGGATCGAACTCTGTACTGCAGTTCACCAAACCTTAGCAAGAGCTTAACAACAGCCACACCGTTCTGCATAATAACAGGCAAGTTGTATATACTACTAATGAAGGTGTCCTTGCAAATTATGTATATAATATAATGAAGGTGGTCAGTCAATAAAAAATGCAAATTGTCAACAACAAAAAAATTACAAATAGCTGGCAAATAAAATAAGTTCAAGTATTTGAGAAACAGACTTCAAGAAAAAATAATCGCATTCCCTAAGAAATCAATGTTGATTAAGTCTATCTAGTTGTGCATGGCATGAAGTAAAAGTAATTAGTAGTGAGGAATGCAGAAATGTCATCCAGTCACACATAACATGCAATCAATGATTTGTGTCTGTAACTATACCTGATTGCCATGGAGATGCTAACATGTAACTACACAAAATAGAACAGTGCAAAATGTAGATACCTAGGAGTTGATAGTTGAGATAAATGGTGATGTATCAGATATTTAGTGGTGAAAGTGGAGCCACTAGCCAAAGCGAGAGCATTATTGTAGTTCATGCTTTCCATTTCTTTATTATTATTATTATTATTATTATTATTATTATTACTATAATAATAATAATAATTATTATTATTATAGTAAAATGTTCTCTTCGTAACAGCTAATAATTGTTAAATATAACTTAACCCAATGTTTCGACTTCTTGCTGAAGTCCTCTGTACAACTATAAGTTGACCCCTGAAGAGGACTTCGGCAAGAAGTTGAAACGTCGGGTTAAGTTATATTTAACAATATTGGCTGTTAAAAAGAGAAAACTTTGCTATTATTATAATTATTTCAGCCGAGAATGACTGAATTATTATTATTATTATTATTATTATTATTTCAAGGTATTTCACAAATCAAGCTCTTTTACAAGGTCTGATATTGGAATGAATCCTTACAAGCCTATTTGTTTTAGTTTTACAAGTTGTGTCAGTGAAAGATTATCTAAAGATGAACACATCTAAAGTCAGGAGTTGCGGATCCTCAGAAGCCAGGATAAGAGGCCTCAAGATATTATTTGATATTATTTGATATCTTGCATCAGTCGATAGCACCACGCCTATATACATAGGAGCCAGTGAAGTGCCACGCCTATTGTACATAGGAGCCAGTGAAGTGCCACGCCTATTGTACATAGGAGCCAGTGAAGTGCCCGCACACACAATCTATTTATGACATTTGATTCCACATTATTACCCTCAAGCCCTTCAAATGTCCAGCTCTATGAATTTTTTTGCTGTGCGTGTGGCTCATATTTGTTCAAGGGTTTCCAATTGCCTCACTGCATGCATGTGTGAGTATTTGTGTGTGTGTGTGTGTGTGTGTTTGTGTGTGTGTGTGTGTTTGTGTGTGTGTGTGTGTGTGTTTGTGCTTACTTACATAATTCAGTCTACACTGTACAACTATAAGTGGTTTCAAAGTAAAGCTGAAGATAAAGTTGCACAACAATGTCCTTTGTGATATCTAGCCATAGATGGAACAATATAATATCCACCTATGATTAAACAAAGACTAATACCATTTAATATCTTTGTATGATGCAATATACAGGTATGGTAACCAGCTATGTTCCTTTGCAAGTCAACTTCTTCTGGGTGTCCCACATGATTGTGCTATTTTGGACTGTTCTCTTCCCACTAAAAGCCAACACCACAGAAACAAAGAAGCGGTTCAGGATAGTCCATGCCTTCATCATCATAGTGGGGCTGGTCGCACCCAGCGCACCTGTAATAGGAATCATTGTAGATGATGTCATTGCCAACAGGCAGCTGGGAAAGCTTGGCTTTGGCATCGCCTCTTTCCCTCCCATTCTCTGTGTTGGCCTGAACACCTTCATCGTCTTCCATCTGGTGATACTTCCAAGCATAATTCTCATGATGATAGGCACCAGCTGTCTGGTGTTAATGATATTCACGATCCATAGGGTAAGACCCATTAGGATTTAGAGACTATCCACTGGGTATTAAAAAAACCTGACTTTGAGTTGTTTTTATACACTGTATTAAGACCTACTAAACTCCTACCCCCTCCCCCCCCCCAATCAATAGTTGGTAAAGGATCGTATGTCACAGTGTACAGCTATGTTAACTTAAATCCTATGCTGAACGCTTACCTTACTTAATTGAGGATACCCAACACTATTATTTTGTGGTAGTTTTTGTATGGGATGTAGTAGCTAAAAACTCATTTTATATTTTACTTTAGAAATACGGAATTGTGAAGTCCATTAAAGCAGGGACATCGTTCTCCTTGAGTACCGCTGAAAAGAAGCTTCTCATTGTCTTTGTTTATTATATCTTCATGCAAGTCATCGTCTTCATATACTTCTCCCAGACGCAGCAAGCTGGGCCAAGCTTGGCACGGGAGATTGCCCTCTATTTCTCATGTGAGCAAAGTGGATTTGATCCCAACAGCCCGTGTGATAGAAGTGGTTTTGAAGCACTCATCAGCCCGCCACTCCAAGTGCTGGCATTCGCCATGGCACTGCTCGTGCCCATTATCAGCTTTGTCTTCGTGGTGGACTGCAACATGCTCAAACAGAAAGTGAAAGACGTGAAGTCGAAGTTAGTGAAAATGTCAGATATGAATGAACTCGAGACCAACAATGGAATGGCTCATTCAAAAGCAAACTATTCCAGCAGTCACGAATTATTATAGACTTGTCATTCCTTATATTTCACAAAATACATTTTTTTTTTCATATTAAATAGCTAAGTCGTTGAATTTAATATTTCATAAAAAAATAAAGCTGGCACAAGAAAAATGTATTGATATTTCTGTTACAGTACTGGTAATTACATATAACCATCACCTCCTTAGCTACACACACACAAACAAATATATTTCTAGAACTCTCTTTTGACCATGGCCTTCGCGTGTGGACTGTTCGCATTGGTCATTCTTTTTTATGTTTCACCCGTGGGTGGGGGACATGTAATCCTGACATGCCCAGTGCTAACCTTTTCCCGTGGCAATAGACCATCTCCATCATTTCTGTAACTACTCTTATAATCATCACTTTAAACTGAACTATTAAGGAGGGATAACTCAAGTGGGCGATTAGGAGATATTCCTCGACAGATCTAAGCAGGAATTGACCTGGTGGCAGCCTACAGTACTGTACCTGGTCTGAGGGCAAGAGAACTGCCCACAACTGGTCCTCACCCATCAATGACAAGATCAGCGGATGCAATGGATGAGGAAGCCTCACTTTCCCTCACCCACACATTGACCACACCCACACCTTTACCACAACTGTATAAAACATAATGTTTATCTAAATATCATCAATATCAAATCATCTCTTCATAAACACATGTAGTATGATGAAAAAAATGGCCCCCCTAAAAGGACCCCTGGGTTGATTAGTCCACTTGGCTGGCATGTATTCATTCCTACTGAGCTGGTTGGAAGGTGACAAGTCCATAAGTGAGCCACACAATCATCAGAGGTTGCAGGAGAGACACCAGAAGGACAAAATAGTTGCGGAGTTTGCTGGCTCCTTCTGTGACGTGAGGTTGCACTGCCAGCCTAAGGGACTGTACCTGCAGGTCACAGACAAGGTAAGGGACACTTCTAGTGTGGGTTATCAGTCAGGGAACAAACTAGTTTATTACTTGACTATATGTAAGCACAGCAAAGCGAGAAACTATTAGAGCATACCAATTAAAGGCAATGTATGTATGTACATATGTATGTATGTATGTATGTATGTATGTATGTATGTAGCATGCTGCTGAACACTACACCTCAACAAAACTAGAGGTGAGAAAGGGAAACTCTAGAATTACAGCTGGTAAAGGGTTATAGCTTGTGAATTCTCTACCTGTAGCTATTGTTTATGCGTAAAGCTAGGCTAGCTCACTAACTTCTACAGTGGACCTTTATCTGAGCAGCTAACTCAGGATAAAAATACATAATATAACAGTTTCTTCTGAGGTATACAAATAGTCGTAGGAGAGAAAATGACAATAAAATAACACACGGCACAGAAAAAGACATTAGGAATAAACTATCTCTACCACTGGGGGAGTCAACTGCTGCATGAGATGCAGCCAAACAACAGCACACTACTGAACAAGCAAGTGAACACACTCAAGGACATTGACACACCTTTACCTCATGCACCATTTAAGTAGCAGATACATAGGTAGGTGTATCTAGGAGATCAAGAGGACATACACACCCGCCCACACACACACACACGGGGTGAGGGGATATTCAACTCACCACAAAGTAAGCAATAGTGAAGCAGGTGTAAGCCATGACAGTATAGTATCCATAGCTACCCAGCAGCAGTCCACACACCACACTGACAATCATGCAGACGTACTTGTAGCCGGAGTACGCCACTAGGTCCAGCCACCGCAGCTGGGAGTGCACGGCCAGCAGATAGAGACATAGCCAGATGATGAGCACCTCCGCCAACAGCCAGGCTAGCAGTGAGCTGGCGGTCATGCCTAACTGCTCAGGAGAAAACCTAGATGAATAGTAATAGTACCACACTCACTAAATAGAAGAATAGAACAAATTATGAGACCTATTGTTATGATTTAACTTCAAAAAATCATTTCTAATCTGTACTAACCTTTGCTGAGTTCCCAGGACAACACCCGTAAGCAGCACGTATGTCACAAAGCCCATCACTACATAACACACAAATCACAACATTAGCTGCTTACAATACAACAAGAACACAAGGAGACACAACTGAGCGTGGTAGTGTGTTCTAGCCATTCACATGTAATATTCAGCTACGACTTAGTGCAAGACTTGAAGTGCAGATATTGTCTAATGTACGAGTCAATAGTGATGAAGTATCAGATTCTAACATCAATTTCAAGCCAACTTTAGCCACCTACACACACACACACACACACACACACACACACAGTTACCTACAGTATTGAGGTTTTTAACTACTTGCACTTCTTGTATTTAGTTTTTGGAGTGGCAGTATGTCATGTTTGCTAGAACAACTCTTTCTGCCCATATGGCTATTAAAGAGATAATAAAGCACACAATTGTAAGTATGATGAATAGTTTGGGAACTAATGACGAGTCTCAAGCATCAAATTTAAGAATCTGTAATTCAGTTGTCTGGTTTAATATTTCATCTTAGGATAACTTTCAGGCGAGGAACATTCAATTTCTTATACTCATGGTGCTGTGCATTATATGGAAGAAATACGAGTGACAAGGTCATCCTATAGCATTGCTTCTGTACACTAACATAACTAACTGCTATATCACCCCTTTACCAGGAATATAAAGGTCAGGAGAGTTGATGTCCTCAGAGGGTGGTGCCCTCTCCTGTTGCTGGTAGCGAGGACTCCAGTCTTTGTGTAAGAAAGGGAACAAAATGATGCGCAGCTTCTGGAGGACATAGTTAGTGTCCACTGTAAAGTACGTCTTCAAATGTGAGCGGGCCATGAAGTTACTCACCTGCAGTAATCAATATAAAGAACTCTAGTGAATCATACGTAACTACAAACTCTAATAATAATAATAATAATAATAATAATAATAATAATAATAGTAATAATAAACCAATAGCTAATGTTATATGATGGATCCAAAAGCTTTTTTCTATTAATGACTGTCAGGAGAAGGGATAAAAACAAATAGTTAGTGGGGAAAAATCCCTTCAAAATGGCCTAAGTATTCCCTTCATTAGCATAACAACCCTCATCTAGTCACTACTCCCACCCCGCCCTCTCAACATTAAAAGTAGAAGTCACTCACGCCAGAGTCTAGCATGGCCTGGCCTCTGTTGGCCACGGTCTGTCCATACTGCTGCATCATGGGGTTGTTGATCAGCATCTGGGCAGTAGCAGCTGTGGCCTCCATCGATGGCATTGGAGGGGGGCCTGGAGCCATAGGAGGAGGCATGTCTCCTTGATTAGACCTAGTATTAAATGACACTATAAAGTTGTGCACCAATAGACGTATTACTAGATGTTTGAATAACTAACAGTTAAAGGTAATCACAGGACACTACGCAGTGGCACTAATAACAACAGCCAGTACTAGCACGCTACTCACGGGTTATCAGGATACATTCCGGGTCCGGAAGGTACACCGTATCCTTCTCCCACTCTCCGATTCATAGCCAAGAGAAAACTGGAGCAGACGTTTTTGTTATCAAACAATAAATGCCAAGTAACCTCAATTTCTAAATCATCCGCACCAAGACCCCTTACCTGATTCTCAATCTGAGGTGATAACCTTTACCTAACGTTATCAAAATCTTTAAGTAGCCCGATGCGTTTCACCTATGGGACTCAGAAACGTGAAGCACTCAGATCAAACACGAAGCCTAAATGATTTAAATAAAATAAATATTCAATAATGACTGCAGTATAATGTGAGTGCAAATAAAGAAAAAGGTGAGATTTTATTTGAAAGAAAAATATATTATGATGCTCTGCTTGAAAAATTGCGATTAAAAATTTGGTGAGGTTGTTACAAGTCTGATAAATTTAAGTCCAGTTTGGAAGGTCTTGTACATGTCGTTACTGGAGTGAGAATCTCTGAAGATAAATTAGTGTCATGGCTTCCAGTGCTGCCCACAGAAGAAGACAAACTCCCACCATTCCTCTCACCCTCCGCCACCCCGACTTCCTTCTCCGCTGACGTGCCATCTCTGGGGCTCAGCCCTCTCTTGTGTTGCCGTCTCTTAGCCAGAGGAGCTCTGGACACATCACCCAGAGTGAAGCCGCTCCTAGTAGCCTCATAAAATGCGTGGAATGTTTGCTTTAGGGCCGATGCCATGGTTTTGTTCTGGCCAAGGACCGAGCTGGACTGAAGAGGAGTTAGTGGAGCATCTTCTGGATTGAGCCACGGATGCCTAGCCAACTCCTTCAGAGTGAGTCTGCTCTTTGCCTCCACAGTCAACAGACCTGGCAATACAGGACACCAAGTCAAACACAATTATAAAGCAAGATAGATCTTCACACTGACACACATATATACATACACACACACACACACACACACACACACACACACACACACACCTTCTATAAGATTCTTGGCTGCCCCTGACACTGCATTCCACTCTTCTCCTTGCAGAGAGAACTTGCCCATCTTGATGCGCTCCATAATGTCCTCTGTGGACATACTCTGAGCGTAGAATGGAGGATGGCCACACAAAATAGTGTACTGGACAAACAAAACACGCACACACACACACACACAGAAGCAATGAATATCATTAATTTACACAGTGGCCGATGACAGATCATGATAATCTTACTGTGCAGGACTAGTGTGTATGTGTGTGTGTAATAAGTTTATTCCAGCTGTTTCTTCAGTATGTTGTCACTTACCAATACACTACTATATTAATGGCTTCAATTCTCAGAAATAAATCATCTCCATTTTCATCAGTTTGAGCAGGCCCAGTCCCCAGTTCTAGCACCGAGTGTAATTACTAGTCACTAATGTACCCACGTAGTATGAAATGACTGCTACATATCCAGCCACATCTCCGACCATTACAGCTAGATAACTTCCTTCTCTCTCCCCTCCCTCCCTCTTCCTCTAGTGCCTGTGAGACTCACCAAGATGACGCCAATGCTCCACAGGTCACAGGCCTCAGTGTATCCACCATTGTGCCGCGTAGATAGCACCTCAGGAGCTGCGTAGGTCAGAGTGTAACAAGGCGTGGTCAACATCTTGGACTCGTCTGACAGGAGACGTGCAAATCCGAAATCTACGACCTTCAACACAGCATTTTCACCAATGTCCGAGAATAGTAGGTTCTGTGAAACATACACACACACGCCATAGTATGTACAAAACTTAATGCACAAAAAGTTTCTAATCAAATGATAAACCATTCTACTACTCATATAGCTGTGCTGGTGGGAGTGGCCAATAAAATTATTCAGGATCACATACATACCTTGTCGGGGCATAACTCCCTACACAATTACAAATGCACTTAGAAGAGCGGTAGCTTCATAAATGCACTTAGGAGTGTTCGAAGGACCAGATCACTGAAGTGATCAAAAGTAAAGTTAACCTAAACAGGCTGATCAGTTAGTTATAGGTAATTAGAATAGACACAAGGTAACTTGATCTTTACAATAACTGACAAACACAACAACTGCAAGAACGAGGATAAATAAACAAAATATAACTTGGAAATGGAGTTCACGAACATTGACGAACATCGACTCGACAAAATATGAAAAAATGATAACTACAACAGGTGAATGAACAAGTGAATGAATAAGTGAAATAATGATAACAGTTATTGATGGCTGCTTCTTGACATCAGGGAGGAAAACTTGAAGAGACTGCTCAGCTGGCCTGAACATACCTTACTAACTGAAATTAGCTTCAAATTCAGTGTAGCATTTAATTTTTTTACTATCTCATGAAAGTGCCAAAATTCATTTTACAAGTCACAAGAAAGAGAGTGGTAAATGGCCTGTTGCTACAAGTTGGTGAAAAGGAACTGACTAAATTGTACCAGGCGGTGTAGGAGCTGTTGACTCGGTGAAGTTCCAGCTGCGTGGCTTCAGAAACAAGAGTTTGCTGTGGTGTGCAGACATTTTAGTACTAGAACTTCATCAGAAATCTTAACTGAGCTCACAATAATATTTTCTGAAAACCTCCTCATCCAATAATTATTATCTATAACAGCTTTATTTAGCTCTTAGCCCAGTCTTTGTCATTTTTTGTCTCCTCACCAGATTTCCTTCTGCTGTTTTAGCAACTCAATACTCATTTTCTAGCATTTTAAAACCTTTATGTCTCCTCTCTATTAATTTTTCTGTTGATCAAGATATTAGAAATGTTTCCCATTGAATTAAGTGAAGCAAGCTAGAAAGGCTAGCCAAAAAAAATAAAATTAAAATAAATAGAGAATCAGAATCTTGAATTAGTTTTAGAGTGTATATATATGCCTCCTAATTGACACATTCTTAGGCAGCTAAACAAATGATACACTATATCTGATGAATAGGAGAGAAGGTGCTACATGTTGGGCCTTACCTTTTATATTTACATGCGGATCATACATGTATTGCTAACTATAGCCTGACAGACAAGGTCTATGGAGCCCATGACATAGAGAGAAATATTGATGAATTGAAAGAGCTAGAGTAAAGTAAATAATAAATTTAAAAGTGCAAGTGTTTATGGTACACTTGAGAATATCTCACGCACTTTCCTCGCCCACCAAACATGCACGCTTACACACATACACACACATTTCCTCGTGTTTCTCACCTCTGGTTTAAGATCTCTATGAACGACTCTCTTCTGGTGCATGAAGGAGACGGCGGAAACCAGCTGCTTGATGATGGCGCTCGCCTGCTGCTCCGTGAAGGTGTGTCTCCTCTGCAGTCTCTCCAGTAGCTCCCCGCCCTTCATGAGCTCCATCACTACGTACACGTGCAGCTGGTCTGAGAACACGTCCACCAGCTTCACGATGTTCGGGTGCCCCTGGCACAGCTTCAGGATTTGTATCTCACGCTTCGGGTTGTGCCTGCATACAAAGACACGAAGCATGAAACCAAGTAGGTTGTTATGTGTCGTAGGTTGTTATGTGTCGTAGGTTGTGGTATGTGTCGTAGGTTGTGGTATGTGTCGTAGGTTGTGGTATGTGTCGTAGGTTGTGGTATGTGTCGTAGGTTGTGGTATGAGTCGTAGGTTGTGGTATGTGTCGTAGGTTGTGGTATGTGTCGTAGGTTGTGGTATGTATCGTAGGTTGTTATGTGCTGGGTGCTCTAATGTTACCAATGATACAATACTAAATAATGGAATCATATTCCATACATTGTCTGGCATTCTGAGCTTTCTATTTTTAGCTACATACATACCTAAACATAAAACAACAAATTATACAACTTGATCCTCTATAAAATGCCTGGATAAACAATTTCTTTATGGCAGAATATAGTAAAAACTCCAAAATACAATGAGAATCTTAAATATTGCCCACCAAATAATTTGCTAATTTATAGGTAGGACAAAGGGCTACCTTTTCTATATTAAATCTTGAGATGTACAGTACAATGAAGCTCCTAGGTAGGAAAAGTGTAGTTCTGTACCGTATATCCATTTGGCTATTCCAACTACTAAGCTGCAGGGATACTGATTAGAAGTAGCTTCTCTCAAGCTAATGACAATTGCTAGGCAACGAGTCTCATTACATATTCATTACAGCATTAACTTTTATTGTCAGTCTACTAGCATAAAACAGTTCCTACATCAGATGAAGTTGGGAAGTGAAGTAAGCCATTTAAAAGTGATTGTTGTCCCAAAACTAATCACTGATGCATAAGAGCTAGTGAAATAAACCACCTAACACTAACTTAAATACGAAACAAAAACAGTTCTTTATCCAATGAATCTCACTAATAGCCAGTGATTGTGATGCAGCTGCCATGTTTACGAAACTCTCATTAAGCACTTTCTATTTCATGATCACAACCATCAAGCGATATCTACTAGGACAGGGAGGGGGGGGGGGGGGGGGGGGGGGGGATTCCGCTCCATCTGGGGAAGAAGGAGGGAGGGAGGGAGCAACATGCAAGTGTGGTCAACGTGGAACTGAAAGTTTGTACTACATCAATGATTGTTCATTTGTTGCTACAACTTCTTCCAAACAATACGGGTTTTCTAATTTCCACTCTTTGGGAACTATGTAGAGAATGAGCCAACAGTGATGGCCACTTACGTATTGTGGGCGTTGGCTGTACAACCGGAAACAATACAAACATTCCTTGACATACAGTGTACGTGCATACAGAGTTTCGCAGTATAACACTCACCAATAGAATCACATGCTGTATTAACATCTATATGTGTGAGTGCGTGGGGGGACGTTATTAAATGTTGTAGCATTTAAGATGCACTCTAAAAACAAATTGATCACATGTTACACTCCCCCCCTCCCCTGTGTGCGTGTGTGAGTGAGTGTGTGCGTGTGTGTGCGTGTGTGTGCGTGTGGTACCTGTTGCTGACTATCTTCACGGCGTACTCCACTCCTGTGCTCTTCTCTGTGCAGCTCCTGCAAGTGGAGAAACTGCCAGATCCCAGGATGATGTCCCCCAGACTGTACTTCTGCAAAAACAGTGAATTCTACAAGACACAAAACAACGTCATCAACTCATTCACTACTGACTGCTAATGGAGAAAACAGACAAGAACTTCACCTTGAAGGCATCCAGGCGAGACAGTCCGTTCAGGGTCTCCTTCTTGGGTATAGCAAACATGTTATCAGTGAAGAGGACTGAAGGGGCAATGAACGAGTAACCCTGGAAACACAACATGTGCAAGTCCCAAATAATTGTGCATCTTTTCAGGAAACATTAACTGAGAAATCACATGACACTAATCAACAGAAGTTTTCCGACACATGTGCAAACTGAATATACAGGAGGAGTGAAGAAGGGGAGTGGCTACAGAAAATCACGCCTTCAGACGATCATAAGAAAGGTATAAAATGTAGCTTAGATTATAAGAAGATGAATAAGTCATTTTTAACACACACACACACACACACACAAGATTGCATATGCATACCCTAAACACTTCAGCGTGTTTGGCAGGGGGCTGGGCGGGTGAGTCTACAGGTGCAAGGTTCGTAAACTCCTCCGAGAAGTTCCCGACATCCATGTCACCTGATATGTACGGTCTAAATGGAGGAGACACTTTCTTAGCCAATACGTCATCCCAATTCAAATCCTGAAACATACACACACACACACACATACATACACACATACATACATACACAAGTTACTTCAGTAAGTATATTCAGGATGTACCACAGATAAAGGACTATTTTAAATTGTCAACAAAAAATTGGATGAAGAGATTTAAACTCAACAACCAAATGATGAGTGATTAAACACAGCTTCTAAATTAAGTTTTTTTGTTTTTGTTGATGTTTTTTTTTTCAGCTCCTTAACTTATCCTTTAGATATTTGAACGTACATATTCTACGCCACACATACACTTCTAAAAGCTCTGCAGAGCACAAGTACAAGTATTAATTGAAGTGAATGGAAAGAAAACACTCGAGTAAACATCAAGTTAGTTCACGCCTCAGCTCGCGTCTTTATAAATACAGATAAGCATCTTATTCCACCGGTCGAATTTCACCATGTAACTTCAAAAATAATCTCAATCCAGTGTTTTCCAGGAGTCTGTACACAAGCTCACCAGTTACATCGCCTGGTGAGTGCTAAACACAGTACAAACGTTAATATGTCCTATTGTCTCCAAACTGTAGGATAATTTACCTTTAATCCAACGTTTTATTATGAGGATAGCTCCACATCGAATTAGGAGCTTCCTCGTAAGGAAATGTGGAATGAAAGATGAACTATCCTACAGTTGGAAACATAGGAAGTATTAAAGATGTTGTCATACTCTTTAAGTGTGAAGAACCCACGCAATAGGTCATGGTTGCCCCCCCCCCCCCCCCCCCCCCCAACTTTGAGTTATTTTATTTCTGCAGAAGTCACATCTCAATAAATAGCCCCGTCCCCGTCACCATTTTGGACTTCACCGCAATACTGCACGGATACCACTAGTTTAGAAGCTGATTTTTTAAATATGATTTTCTTACCCTTGTGTGTATGCCATAATGATGAGTTTTTGTTGAATTCTATTATTGACACCTTACCATACCATGATTGATGTAAAATTTTGTATATATTAAAAATATCTCATCACTATAGGATCCATTACTTTGGTGTGCAAGGATTTTTAATTGTAAATTGACTCCACCCCGCCCCAACCCTAAGTGAGCAATGGTGAGTGAGGCACAGCTGCATTCACAGGCACTAATTTAGTTGCAAAGTGTGGGCGTGACTTTGTGGTAGGTAAGGCGCGCCTATTCATTGGGAGTGCGCTATAAAGGTGCCTGCCTGTGTTGCTATGTAACTGCACCCTAAACTTGTGTCCTAAGAAATGAGTTCACTACATGATGTATATTCGCTGGTGATATCCGACCACATGCACAGAGTAAGTAACCATATCAGAACCCATCCAATTACCAGACAGAGCTATGGCTACTTGGACACCAAGTGTGAAACAAACAAACCAATGTCTCCATACCTTGCGACACACCCACTCTTACGATGCAAGATAGGCCTGACCAGATACTCACACCCACACCCACCCTGCATGTATTAGTATGTGTGTATGTATTAGTATGTGTGTATGTATGTATGTGTATGTATTAGTATGTGTGGATGTATGTATGTATGTATGTATGTATGTATGTGTGAATGCGCGCACCTTGAACCAGGCATGTGTCTTGACCTCTTGCGCTCCACAGGACCCTAGTCTTCTCTCTGGTGACTTCTGCAACAAAGACTTGAGCAACTGTCGACACGATCGCGTCAGATCAGAGGGAATGGGCGGCGGCTGGCACAATATACGCCTGCACACAAACACACATATATCAAACATAAGAACTCCTTCCTTCCTCTGACTCCATTGCCCAGTGGCCGGCCATCTCTCACAGACCAACACTCACTTGGATATCTCCTTCTGGTTGTTGTCTTCTCCAGCAAACGGAGACTCGCATGTGAGTAACTCAAATAGAAGCACACCCAAGCTCCACCAGTCCACCGTGAAGTCGTGCCCCACCTCCCCTCCCTTGATGATCTCTGGTGCCATGTACTCCACTGTGCCGCAATAGGAATGAGTCACCTGCACATGCAAAAAAAAATTCTCTTGCAACCACTAGCGGTTATGTGCACTTGGCAGAGCCAGGATGCTTGTGCACTAGACAGGCACTGTGAACCGTGCAAGCAAAGCTCCTGGAGCCAGGCTAGGAACTCGCAGGAGAACAGACCTTTCCTCACAGCAAGTGATATGGGCACCCGAAGTCCCACCTGGACCATTGCTGTTTCATGAGAAAAGGCTTTGAATTTGCACCCCAGCAAATGCCAGATACCCAATCACAGCTGGGTGGACTGGTGGGAGGCAGATGGGAAATTGCCTGAGTTAGTTGGGCTTAAACTCA
>WLWD01001974.1_pt1:0-30000 | contig 106276 bp, 79 predicted proteins | sample 6712731 | NCBI WGS metagenome assembly WLWD01 (sample SAMN12718690, study PRJNA576275) | sponge metagenome | isolation source: marine sponge | host: Mycale hentscheli | place: New Zealand: South Island, Marlborough, Capsize Point | collected 2014-11-01 | reverse complement strand
ATAACTACGAGAGGAACTGCTTTGTGAGTGACAGACAGGTTAGTTGTGAAAGAAAACTCGTTTATTTTGTATAGCTCGGACTAATGGAGTGTAGCTAGGAATCAGTAAAATTAGCTCATTAGCAATGTAAGCTAGCACCTTGTATAGCGTAGAGAAAACTAACTAAGTTGATTGGCCGCCTGTGCCGCGTTATTAGCCTTAAACCGATCAGAAATTGAAGGAAAAGTGGACACCATTATTCATTTAGCGTTGCTTAGGCAACCGGAAATACTGTGTACTTCCAAAATTCCCACGTACCCGTATACGTTGCGTCGATTGGATTTTTGACAAAAATAAGGCTTGTCTTCAACTCGCGCGCTCACCTCTTTACGTTGAGTTTTAGAGTTTCAAATTTGGCGTGGAGGTAGACCAAAACCTATATTTACTGGTAAGCTAAAGAAAAAAATTCCCCCCAATTTTTTTTTTTTACCATGTGCCTGGCTTGAAACGCTTATTCTGAAAAATTATCTACTGCGTGAAGTGCCCCCTTTTCCCATAGACTGTCACACATATATATATAAGTATATACATGTATATAATATTAAAGTCTCCTATCTCGAGTGAACATCAGATGGCCCGCTTGCTCCATAAACACAATACATTGGCTATTACAGGTAAATTGGTGAATGTCCAGAAGATGCATTCTAGCAGAAGACATAAAACCTAGTTCTAAGTCTAGAATAATGATGAAGTACACACCATCAAATCCAAGCCAGTGCAATCCTTACCCACTCATGTATGTCTGCAGAAAAGGCAAAATCATGCCAAATGGTCAGAAGTTAGTTTCAAACCATTCTACACAATTAGGTACTCTCTCTCTCTCTTCTCTGCATTATGGGGATGGAGGACAATTATTCATAAGGGTATTCAAACTGCATGCAAAGAATAACCACTTTCATACACTTTCAATTTCGGTCACCCTAGCAATAACATGTGGTCACAACAAACCTACAAAGATGGCTGCCAGAGAGTGAACTAGATGATCTTACCTAGCTGGTGAGGTTAGTATTAGCTGGGAACAGATGAATAGGGAGGTGAGTAGAGGGGAATTAGGAGGTTTCTTATAATCTACAAATTCTCGAGGGTCAGGTTGAATGTACTGAGGACAAACATCAAGACTTATACTCGATTACCATTGACCAGTGTTTGTGTTGCTACTGTGCTTTGTCTACACAACAACCACAGTAAATAAAAATCACTCCAAGTGTATCTGTTCCCATCAGTATCAAAGCCGGGCTGCAGGGAGAACTAAATGGGGGCAAAGAAGTACCACTAAATCATCTTTCTTTCATGGGTTAGCTCATATCAGTCAAAATTTGGACAAGAAACCTTCAAAAATTGCTACCTCAGGCGATGGCTTGACTGTGAAAATTGTTACATATAGTGCTTCACTCCAACAAAAAATAGACAGGAAAGCGACTTGATTTATAATCTGAGAATGCTGACTGTAACACCCTAGAGGGAAGAGAAGGCATCGAGAAAGAAAGGTGTATGACAGCTTGTAGAACTTTTAAAGTTCTCCGTAACTGACGCTAGATAAGAATATTTCACCAATAATAATGGCAAGAAACTGAATGTCTGCAGTCAGTGAACGTGAAATGTCAAAGGGGCATAAAAATCAATTAAGACCAATCAAAATGGCTGGTCAAACACACATGACCATACTCAAGAACACTAACGTCTGTGCTTCATTTGCCAACTGTTCGTTACACACACCTTCAGCTATCAGAGGTCGTTGTTTGATTGAATTAAGGTGCTCCTCAGCTACCCCAGGGCTAATGGAATGTTTATCTGAACCATTTTACTGACTCATCTCGACTAGAATTATAATGTACAAGAATTGCTCTCCAAAGAATAGAGATACACACACACACACATACAGTTAAACTTATGTATATCAGTTATTTGATCTATAAAATGAGTAAATGAAACAAAGAACAGATAAAGCTGCCTTAGCAACACTAGTCCATTCACTAAAATGAGTGCAGCTAGGGGATTCCCCAACTAAAGTTTCTCACACCCACAAATTTAAGTATCAATAAAAAATAAAAACAACAACAACAATTTTATTAGCAGTCCATTCCCTAATAATTACAACCCACTTACCTCCGGTACCCAGAACACTGAGAAGTTCAAAATCTTCGGCAGAAACCTTCCTTGAGGGATCGTCATCGCCTACAGGATATTCACATGCCATTAACAAAATGCTGCCACACCTCCTCACGACAAGATGCTATGGCCGCGAGCCAAGTGAGAGCTAATGGGTTTGAAGGAAAGAACTAAACTTGATAGCCTCAGAGTGAACCTAACTTCACCCACTCTCCAATATCTAATAAACAGCAGCGATCTGCTCAGATACTACTCCTGTGTGTGTGTACACAACTAAGCACCAATGCCCTGAGTAACTCAGGAGAGCCTGCTTCTGTCTACACTAGGAGGCCAAGTGAATCACCAGCTGCTTTTATAGTAAACTGAAAGTTATGAGTGTTTGTTGTATGCTCACTGAACTGAAAATGTCAACCTTTACCCAATATAATGACTATTCCTAAAGGGGCTGATCACGTCGCATGGTATCATCAGCTGCAAACCCACACTACTTAGTTTTGTATTAGTGACGTTTGTGTGTGTATACCTTTGACAGAGTGAGGAGTGATGTGCTTTAATTTGTTATCATCCTCTGCTACATTCTCCCGGCCTGATAGACACTATCCGTCATGCTTTTTTCATAGACATTATTTAGTAACAATTTGTATTAAGATGATGCTTTCCTTAAATATTCTATTCAGTGCAGAAGACATTGTGCAGGCAAGTTAAGCAAGCGTATGCATGTTCAAGTCAGCTGGTTAGGTTGATGGATGTATTGGGTTTTTTTCCTGCTACCCATGCACATGGTCACTTGTTGAGCCTAGAAACGGAGCAAACACGAGGTCATGTCCAACTTTTCTTCACTGCTGTGTCTGTTGTTTCTCTTGCCACATAATTAATGGATTTGTTTTATCAGTAGTACTTGACCTCCATAAACATTGTTGTGGTGCTATCTGCTACAGCTATCTGTTCCAGCTATCTGCTCCAGTTAACCAACCAGCCTGCACGCCCACTTACCCACTGAGATCACCTCTGTCACACCAGCTTCTAGCTTCCTTCTCTTTTTGGCTGTAGACCATAGTTGTTCTTCAGTTGGCTCCATGTAGATCCCTTTACCGGTACGCAAAACCAGTGCTACTATAGCTCCTTGGCGTTACAAACAACGTCAGAGGCCCTAGCAGCTCCCTGCCTCCTCAACCACCGAAGGCGCTGCTCCGGGCTCCCGCACTCAGCTGATCAACGTTTCTCCCCACAGGCTAGCAACGACGCCGTCGCCGGTTCGTTTATAAGTTGTTGACGACAGGTTTGCGGGGGAAACCCCAAATATTACGGTAGGGATCGTTGAATGTGCAGGCTTGTAAGTAATGGTGAGCGATGATATAGTAGTTTCAGAAACTCTTTTTGCATTTTAAGGTTACCTTTACAGAATGCCATACCCACTCGATTTATCCCGCACTTGGTGCCTGCGGTATGGGCAGTTAGAAGCTGCAGGAACAACTACACTAAGAGATTTCTCCCTGTCATTTCTTTCTTGTCAGGCACTGCAGACAGCCCAAAGGTAAGCAGGAAAGATTCGTGAGTAAGGTGAAGTAAGAGTGTTGTATTTATTTTATAGTGTAATGTGCCCATCAAACACAACATGACTGTGCAAGAGTTGGCAAAAGTGACCTCCAAACCTAAAGGTATATTATGTACTGCTAAAAATTATAATTTGATAATGCAGGGTTGAGAAGTATATTTTAGCTATGATACTGTGAACTAATTTCATTGACGTAATATTGCAGTTAAATTTCCACTTGCCTTGGCAATGACTTCAGCCTCACAGATTTGTTGTCCCTGTACCACATGTTAGCATTTCATTCTTCACCACACTACAAAGATAAAACAGAGCAAAAATGTATCATATAGGCGTAGATCACACTTGATAGAGGCTATCTGTACTACGTATGCCTTCATGGCCTAAAGCTGACTCTTTTTCTTGAAAGCGAAGAGGTTTCCAGCATGGTAGACAACCCAGTACTGCAGTTAGATGATGTTTGTTGGCAATATGAAGTGTAAAGATCTACCATTGAATGACATTGTGAGCATCCACACATGCATGTATGAACGCACGCGGTAAATATTTTTACCATCTGTTGATCTGGTAGACAGAGATGTTTGTAGAGCGCACACGATTGGATTAGAGAGGCAGGGGCGGGGGAATGGAGTGCACATTAAGCAGTAAGGAGGCCACTTAATGAATTGTTTATTTGTGTGTGTTTTATGAATTCCAGCTGATTTGTTGCAGACTATCCGCAAGTTGAAGTTGAACCTTCGAAAACCCGGAGGTAACAGAATGATTTAGTAGAGACCAACGACACAGGATTAGTTGTTAGGATAAGGAGGATCCATTTTATGAATATGTAGTACTAAATATGATTATGGCAGGATTGAGGAGGATTATGGCAGGATTGAGGAGGATTATGGCAGGGTTGAGGAGGATTGGGCTAAGAAGATTAAGGGAGGATTGAATATGATAGGGCTAAGATTGCCAGGACTGCATATAGAGGAGGAAGGACAGCCTTTGCCTCCTAGAAATCTTCAGTACAAACATTTTTGACCATGCAACATAAAATAATGCTTTTGTATAAGCGTATTTTAATGTAGGATTAGGTGAGGATGGGAAGGACAGTGTATGGATTGGGCTAACACCCTTTTATCCTTATGTTTTTATTATACTCCAATTTTACAGTTTTATCAATAGATGAATCTGAGAAGTTACTGCATGCATTGGGTCTCTCCTACACTTTCTCCAACATTGTCGGGCCAGCCAAGAGAAAAATTGGCTCCATGAAGCCGCGCCCACCTGTGGTGGCTGTAATGGGGCATGTGGATCACGGCAAGACCACTCTGCTGGATAGCCTCAGGCAGACTGCAGTGGCCCAGTCTGAGGCTGGAGGAATCACGCAACACATAGGAGCGTTTTCAGGTGCTCTTTTATACTGTGACTATATACTAAATACAACATAGCTATCTAGGATTTGAGCAAATGCGTACGTAGGTTACTATAATTACGAAGGGGAAAGTTAGGACCTAATTGGGACAACGCACTCCAAGATCATGTTTGAACCATTCACCTCTATAGAGTATAGGCTCATTACTACATTGGAATGATGTATGAAATACTTTTATTGAGCAATTGTTTAACGTAGTTGACTTTTGAAACAATAAGAGAACGTTTCAGACTCGAAGTCTTTCATCAGCTCGCAATAGAATTACCTCTAGCCATGTCTAAAGAGGAAGAAAAATAATCGGCATATTTATTTTATTTAGTTAGTTTTGTGTTTTTTTCCCCCTTTGTTTCTGGCTTATAGCTTTATCAGAGTCAATAACACGCATAGTATTGATAACAGTCTTGCAGCTGAAGTAGCCATGGTTTAGTTTCACAGTGCACCCATGATTAGGTGGTTAGCCGGAGATCTGTAATGTATGTAGTGAGCTAAAAGAATGATCTGAACAGTACTCTATCACCAATAGCTAGCTGGTGTATCTAGTAATTTCTTTTTGATGCAGGTTATTGGCAATACTTTATCCCCACTAGCTAGCTAGTATATCTGGTAATTTCCTTCCCTAACTAGATGCATCCTCTAGATAATACTCTATCCCCAATAGCTAGCTAGTGTATGTATTTCTTTCTCTAACTGACTCTCATCTTCAAATTTCCTCTCTGTAAGAGCCATCTATGCATAACATTGTGCTGTGTAGTTGCCCTGCCCTCAGGCAGTACACTGACGTTTCTGGACACGCCTGGCCATGCAGCATTTTCCAACATGAGGGCCAGAGGGGCTCGGCTCACTGACATGGTTGTGCTGGTGGTTGCCGCTGACGACGGGGTCAAGGAGCAAACTGTGGAGTCCATAAAGATGATCAGAGATGCTCACGGTTAGTGGCACGGGGGCAGGTCAAGTTAGAACCATGTGAACTATTTCTCACCACTATTGGTACACTTCAGTTTCAGAAAGACTTAGTTATCCTCATGTAGTCTCACGTAGCCAGACCCTTTACCATATTTTAAGGTGCGTGAATTGTTCTGATCAGTAGGCAGAGATCCTTCTGTATTGCCATGAAGAAATGTTGCTTGTGCACAAAGCAGCAACTGTATCTTACTGCTAAGCGAAACTACCAACTGCAGATATCTTAAAAAGGCTACTCCAAGTCACTGCTTAGCATAACTAATGGCATCATCTAAAGGAAGAGTTTTGGCATGGCTGTTGGAGAGTTGTGCACAGAAATACTACACGCGCAAAAGCTTGAGCAGTCTTACTTCACAGGATATTACGTCACCTATTGTTTGTGGTCTCCCCAATTAGTGAGGGGAACTAAACAAACTGCTCAATGTCAGTCAACCAGACCCTTTTCCCGCGTAGCGATTGGTAAAGGGTTTGGCTACGCGAGACTAATCCTAATGTACGTACCTTCGTGTAATTCTTTTCTGCCTTTTTTTTTCTTTTTTTTTCTTTTTTATAATACTGGAATACCTATATTTTTGTATGTGATAGTTGATTATGTTAGTGCTTGATTAATGTAGCATTGGTGGGAGTTCATTCATAATATAATATTGTATAGCTACTGTATATGCAGACTTGTATTTCTGGTTGATCTGTGTTGTGGAATTTGTTGTGTTGCAGTTCCCATGGTAGTGGCCATTAACAAATGTGACAAGCACAACAAGAATTTAGTGAGCTGCACTATTATATCACACACACACACACACACACATACATGCATACATATATGCATACATACACACACACATACATACATACATACACACATACATATATATGCACATGGTCTGTACACTCATTTATTTTCTCAAATCATTATAGACACGAGTAAAGCAAGAACTGCTGAGTCAGGAAGTTCAGTTAGAGGAGCTAGGTGGAGAGGTGCAGGGAGTTGAGGTGTCGGCTCTGAAGGGGGAGGGGCTGGAGTCGCTGGAGGAGGCGTTGCTGGCACTGGCCGACATCTCACAACTCACGGCTGACTATGACGGGCCGGTGCAAGGTGTTGTCATAGAAACAAGAGTAGACAAGGGCCAAGGGTGAGTATAAGAGACTTTGTTGTGACACATGAGAGAAGACATTGAAGTGTGAAATAGTGGGAGCTTGATAAAAGAAGCCAGAAGAGTAACCTTGGGGAGAGACTTAATTAGAAACTATTAATACTGCCATTTCCCTCTTCCTCATCTGCTGTATTTGTAACATGGGTGTGTATATTATAATATGTGTGTATCAGGTGCGAGTTCAAACACTTAGTGCTTGTGCTTACTATTAGCACTCTTTTTGAAGTGCATGATGTGCTTTCAAGCACTTTGGTAATAAATCACTTGTGCTTGGGCTTGATTTAAGCTCATCAATTCAAAGTGCTTGATAAGCACTTTTTAAGCACTGAGCACTTTCAATGAAAGTGTTAATAAAAATGCAAAATTGCACATTTATGATATGACGTTTGAAAGACTAACGTTCACCAGATGCAACAAATAATAGCTTTTCAGATGTGCTTCAGCACTAATGGCAAGCAAGCTGGTCTGACTGAATTCTGATTTGAGCTAGCCGCTTAATGATAATTCTTTGTTAGTTAAATGTTTTTGTTTAATTTATTTGTGCTATCCTTTAGGAGCACACAACACCTTTACACACATACACACACTTGTTCACTGAATATTCCAGCACAAGACTTACATTGTGTTAGCTTCACGACTGGACTATTGACTTTCAAGGGTTACCTAAGTATGCTCCTTTGAAAATGATCTCTTGTACCAGAGCTCTAGTAGATAAAGTATTGTACTTGATTCTTTTAGTGACTTGATTATTGGACAAGGGATTTTCAATTAAGAACAAATCTGTTCGTACACACACATACATAGAGTGCACACCGTACTTGAGATTGTACTTGAAAGCACTTTAAAAGTGCTTGACTGGGTGCTTAAGCACTGTGTAAACCAAATGCTTTAAAAATGCTTAATGCTAAGTGCTTGTACTTAAGCTTGAAGTACTGTAGGAAGTGCTTGAACCCATCCCTGGTGTGTATATGTATATTGTACTTACATGTGTATGTGTGTGTGTATGTGTGTGTGTTACTGTTGACAGTGCCTTGGCAACAGTGTTGATTCAGCATGGCACGCTGCGTCCCGGAGATGTTCTAGTGGCAGGTGTGAGCTGGTGCAAGGTCCGCACAATGCAAGACCACACTGGGCAGAAGGTGACCGAGGCCACGCCCTCCACTCCGGTATTAATAACTGGGTGGAAAACGCTGCCTACAGCTGGGGATGTCTGTTATCAGGCAAGTTATAGTGTGTGTGTGTGTGTGTGTGTGGTATTGTAGGAGGGAAGTCCCTTATGGCTAGGAAATTTTGATTAATTGAGGAATTGGGATGTTCTTAAAATTAAATTGTTATATTGTGCTTAAAATTGAATTTTTAAAATCTCTTTTTCCATTGCATGGTTCAGATGTAGCATAAGAATATGGAGGACTTTTTTTTTCTGGGAAGTGAGGTCGAAGCTAATTCATTTGGCACCTTGAATGCACATATGAAGATTCATTTTGATTGACAGACAGACAGACTATCTGTCAGACGGCAGACAGGTAGATAGACAGATAGACAGACGGACAGACAGGCAGACAAATAGGCCAACAGACTGGAACAAGATAGACTGGAAGGCAAGAAGGATGACTTACACGTTGAAGATTAATGATACAGTGTCTAAATTTGTCTCCACTCATCAACTATGGCAGTCTCCTAAGACCATTAAGTGGATATTTGTGATTGATCTAATGAATGCATTACTGACTTGTTCTGTTTTGATTCTTTCAGGCCACATCAGAGAAAGTAGCAAAGGTGTCTTCAGAAGAATTTGATAAATTAATCAGAAGTCGGGCTGATTCAAACATGTCCCAGCTCCCCTTAACCACACCCACTCAGGAAGATGGGGAAGGGTCAACTGAACCAGATGTGCTCCCCTTAATCGTCAAGGGTGACGTGATGGGGTCAGTGGAAGCGCTGGTTTCTATACTAGAGTCTCGGCAACCCAAGCAGAAGACCTTGAAAGTGGTTCACACTGGAGTGGGCCCCATCAATGAGGGAGACTTGGATATGGCGTTTGCAAGCAAAGGTAAGTAGTCACACTCAATGATATCACCAGTAAACCTGAAGTGAGTATGTATGTGCTAGAGTATCACAGTCTCTTTGTCTGCTGTCTCTGTGAATCACTAAGACAGGACATAGTTAGGTCTCCTGTAGAAAGTCAGTGTATGTAAGACCACACCTTACCTAATATATGCAGGGCGCCAGAAAGGGCATCAAACATATTATTGCAAATTGTTAGATATTTCAGTATTTGTTATATGTTTTTTGTTGTGTGTTGTTGTTTTGGTGCAGGTGTTATATTGGCTTTTGGAGTCGACTGTCCCAAGAGTCTGGGCCACATTGTTCAGTCAAAGAAGGTAAAGATCATCACTAATCAAGTCATCTACAAGCTCTTGGATGAGTTGAAGGTGAGTGAGTGCAGTATGGAAAAGCTTATGTGTTATATGTTTGTGTGTGCGTGTGTATACAGAGTGAGTTGGAGAGTAGTATGGGCGTGTTTGTAGAGGAGGAAGTGGTGGGTGTGGCAAAGGTCATACAAGTGTTCCACATGACTGGCAACAAGTCTGCTACCATCGGAGGTTCCGTCGTAGAAGAAGGAAAAATGATGAGATCTGCCTCGTTTAGAGTCACACGAAAAGGAAAGGTAAGAGAGCTCAGAGCTCATTTCTTCTAACTAGCTATTTCCCCGTTTGTGCAACAGTTTGAAGAACAACCCGTTGCCTTATATAGTGAAACCTCTCTACAAAGTCAGCCATGCTTTGGGGGGGGGGGACCCCACCCCCTCCCCTCTCCCTTTACCCTTACCCCACTTTGCCTCCTTCCCTGTAGGTGATGCATGAAGGAGAGTTGAGTGGCATGAGGAACACTAAGCAAGATGTATCTGTTGCTATACAAAGCACAGAAGTCGGCTTCAAGTTTGCTAAAGATTTCGACTTCCAAGAAGGGGACAAGGTTGTCTGCTTCAAGAAGAAGACAGTCAAGGAAGTGCTGGAGTGGAGCTTAGGATTCTAGTTCATCAGTTGAACAACTATCAATATTTAATGTATTGCACTCCCACAATCATACTGCATAATTGCAACTGTAACTGACTGACACGCTTAAAAAACGCTGGAACATCAATGTCTTTCCTTACACAATCATCACACCAACACCTAGCCACTCATCACTTCACATCACACCTAGCCTAGCTACTCACTGACATGCAACCACACCATGCTGCAACTTGACCTCCTGTCCTACTCGTAAACACTCCAAAAATTAATAAACCCTTTACCAAATGTAACATTAATTGCAACTGATAATACTCCAAACCACATCATGTCTGCACATACACAAGCCTGAGAGAATGCAACAAAATTCAGAAATACATGTACAAATAAGTGAAGTCTGAACTACAAAAAGGGGGAGTGCTACACCCCCTCATTTGTCCTCTTTCTTGTACACGTATGTCAGTCCACATTTGCCGCAATACTGCCTGTCGAAATGAGCAGCCATGAATATGCCAGCCCCACAATCCGCAGCCGGACATTCTCTCCTCAGCCTTTGGATTTTGCCACTACTCTCATCGACCTTGTAGTACTTGAGCACTGCAAGCTTCACTTTCTTTTTCTTGTGCTTGATTTTCTTGGGAGTGGTGTAGTTCTTCTTCTTTCTCTTCTTGCCGCCACCACGAAGTCTCAGCACTAAATGAAGGGTCGACTCCTTCTGGATGTTGTAGTCTGAGAGGGTCCGGCCGTCTTCCAGCTGCTTACCAGCAAAAATCAATCTTTGCTGATCAGGCGGAATTCCTACATACACAGTATGTCAATTATTCTTTCCATTGCACTCACGTTTACTCGTTAAATAAAACTATTTATAACTGCAACAGTAATATGACCACTGTCGTGTAAAGGCTTTAGCACAATCCTATTGAAAAATGCTGCCTGCATTCTAAATCTTATACACTGATACCTAGTATCAAATTTCTATACAACATTCTCCCAAATTAGCTGTACCTCCACCCCAAACTTCTAGATTAGGGATACACCTTGCCAACTATTAATTCCTTATAAAGCACACCAAGTTAAACCTGTCCTCTTTCTTTTTTCTAACTCAATAGGCTCCCATAAAATAAATTAAGCTTACCTTCCTTGTCTTGGATCTTTGTTTTTACATTCTCGATAGTATCACTGGCTTCCACCTAGATGCACAGAGTCAGTAGTAATGCGGTGATGCAACAGCAGCTTGAACGGGCAGGCTTACCTCAAGGGTGATGGTTTTGCCAGTAAGGGTCTTTACGAATATCTGCATCCTACAGTAATCGACAACATATATCGCAATGAAACCGAAAGGGAAAAAGGCACAACGGCGCAGCTAATAAGTCCACAAACTACAAATTAAACTGAAATGACGATAAAACCGGTATTTACTAAACCCCAAAGAAACTACCACACCACCAAAGCTCCGTAAAGGCACTTACTTCGACTTCGGCAGTTCCGCTGCCAAGCAAACAAGAACACGTCTTCCACCCGCACGTGTTTACCGAAAAGGGTTAGACAAGCGCATGCTCGTTGCTTGTAAACACTGGCTATTTGATTTTGACGACTCTTTACCATTAACTAAGCAGCATCAGCAGATAACGGTTGTGTTGGTGTCAGTTGAACAAGGGCGCTGACAGATTATTCAAAGACTACAAAATGTTTACTTAGAATAGCTATCTAATGATAAACAGCAAGGTTTTTTGTTGTTGTTTTCTGCCACAAATGTGTCTTGAAAACTGTTTAGACTTCACAAGTTCGGGACCAAGATAGGTGCAACAAGGTGGATTTTTTTGTCTGAATTTTTTTTTTTTTTAGCAAGAAAGATTAAGTCACATTTTGATGACCATGTTTTGTTTCAAAGCCTGGCTGTGTGAATTTATAAAAAAATTAAAATTATCACTAGCAACACCAGTTTAGATGACAGAGACATCGAAGCCTTCTATATGTCATGTGACATAGGATCAATTGTAAGACTTATTGAACGGTGATATTAAAAATTAAGGAAATAGCCTTGTGACAGTGAAAGAAAAACCAACTTTTCCCAAGACAGGAAACTTGGCAGTGATCAGCCATATCTTGGCATGATCAGAAACACAACCCATTGATAATGATCTTGTGAAATGTGTAAGGGATAAATCATGCATGCTTCATTGAAGACTAACAGAGCAGCACGAGTAAGATGCAATACATTATTACATGTTAAATCAACAATGCATTCATTATTGTCAACAGCATAAGACACCTTGTAGGGACCCGGAATCTGACTGGGGCTACTCGAGTGCTAACATCACCAGAGAGAATGCAGTGGTATTCAAGAACACTCACACTCACCAACAAATGAAGTCTTCAATACTAATACTTAGCATACCAATTGATGTGGTAAGGTTGTTGTTATTGTAATTGTTGTTGTTTGTCAATGATGTGAAGTTCCAATATGAGTATTTACCCAACAGGAGCCATATTGAAACTAGAAACTGTTTCCTCACTTCTTCCAATCATGTATATGTTTCATCATTTTCCTAAACCAGAGCCCTCTTTGAACTCTGTGTGAGCATATTGCATAGACACTTGAACCCAGTTCATTTAAGCTTCATGTTACAGCCAGGCATGTATCAACTAGCTTCCACATTCTCCACTAAAAATGTATGTAATTTTAAAAGATATTATGTCACCATAATCAATACTAAATGTAGGATTAGTCCATTATACTGTGCAAAGTAGTCAAAATCAAATCAGCTTCTTGTAGTATATGAATTCTGTCTTAGGTAAACTGCTTTAATGATCTAAACTATGTTCAAGAAGAGGTCATCATCTTCACAAATTCTGTAATACATACACAAATATTCAAAGTGACAACTTCCCTTACAGACTACTTCTCTTAGAGACAAACACTAACCATCATAGTTGACTTGTCCATCTCCATCAGTGTCTGCTTCCTTGATCATCTCATCCACCTCCTCATCAGTCAGCTTCTCTCCAAGGTTGGTAAGAACATGGCGGAGTTCAGCAGCTGAGATGAAGCCATTGCCATCTTTGTCAAACACACGGAAAGCTTCCCTGAGTTCTTCATCAGAATCAGTCTCTTTCATCTTCCTGGCCATCATGGTTAGGAACTCTGGGAAGTCAATAGTACCATTACCATCTGTGTCTACTTCATTGATCATGTCTTGCAGCTCTGTCTCTGTGGGGTTCTGCCCAAGAGACCTCATCACAGTCCCCAACTCCTTGGAGGTAATAGTGCCATCTCCATCTTTGTCAAACAAAGAGAAAGCTTCCTTGAACTCAGCAATCTGCTCTTCAGTTAGTTTCTGGTCTGACTGGATTAAGAATAAAAGAGAATGTCACTAGTCAGCCAAGAAGAGTTCTTACACACTGGGGAATTTAGGAACCAACATAGTCAGAAAAGCTAGCTCTATCACTTACCATTTTAGTATAGTCTCTGACTGCTAAGCTAAGCTAGTAACAACCACAACTGAACCACAACTGAGGCCTACTGGAAAGGAAAGAGTTGAACTTCCTGTTTTATGAGCCAAACTTTAGGAACAGCACTCCGCCTGTTTATGTACAATTCACACTCCAGTGTACATAACCTTGACAACACTACTTCTCAGGTTACACTCAGTTACAATAATTGTCTATCCAACATACACTTGTGTTGATACTGCACAGTCTGGCTTGGCCTGGCCTCTCCTAATTCCATTCCATATAAAGAACTAGCTTGCAGCACACTTCCTTTACTGCAGCAGATTGTAGTAGTGCATTCTGATTGGACCAAGGAGGAAAGCCTATTATTTAACAATGTGTTTGTGCACGTGTGCTTGATGGCATCTCGCCTTATGTGTTTTGTGGATAGTATTCCTAAGGGTGATGCACTTTGTGAACCTTGCTTGTTTGCACAATACTTTCATTGTCAGAGCTCGTGCTGTCACTACCTATAGAGGACAACTTGAGTTCCAACCTAGATGGACTGGACAGCTTTGGTCAATGCTTGCAAGTGTAGTGGAGTAGTCATGTTGACCATAACTAGAAAACATTGGATTGTAGCACTCTTGTAACAACAAACACATTTGTCAGAGTATCCTAGAAACCAATGTAATGCATGTGTGGCTATAGTAGGGACTCTCTAATGAATCCAGATAGAATTTATGGTGTACTTTGTGAGGTGCCTTGATGTTATTCTTTTATTTACTGGCCAAAAGCATTGCTTTCAGTATAGCTAACTACCTTCACACATTAATAAGAGGAAAAGCCCAGTAAATATTTGTAAAACTGTTGCAATGTATGCAATACAGTACCAAAAAAAAAAACACCCAGCACAGTTGATTACACTCCTATTTATGAACAAACATATGCAGTTTACTACTAGCACAAGGAAATAGACGATTGATGAGAATTTTTTTTTCATAAGCAGTTTATATACAGATATTTTATAACATGATACAAGATTGTGGTTTCACAACTACCATGTCTCTGCAACTGATTGAACAGAAAGTGCTCCGGACTTAATACATAAATAATAAATGAATGAAAAATGAAAAAAATAATATAACAATAACAAACAAATAACAAACAAATAAATAAATAAATAAACTTGTCATTTGATCCTGATCCTCCACACTGTGAGGTTGTAATCTTACTGGAAATAATAATAGTTTCAAATCTTCACAAATCGCTGCAAAATACACACACACACAGACGCACACAATTATTCACTGTTAAAAATGTGAGTGCATGTTTACTTGGAAGAGATGTCCAAGAAGTAATTCAACCAGTTGGACCAGTAGCATAGTCCTTATGAATGATGAAACAACATTATGGAATGAATAGCATGCATTCCAAACACCAGTAGTCAGCTATGTAGATCTCGTGTGATAGTTGTCGGAGGGTACAGAGGTCACTTCTGTCATCACAAAAATGCAGTACTTTTATACATGCATATCATTATTTTGAAGCTGCTTTGGGGTTTGTTGTTATTGTTTTTTTTGTTTGTTTGTTTGTTTGTTTTTCTGATTATAGATCTAAGCAACTGTTGGAATCTTAGATACTATAGTACGCTAAAGATGAAATGCCATATCACGATGAATGCAGTGCTAAGAGCCAGGGAGTTACTGTACGCCTTGATCTTAGTGTTGTAAATCTACAAACTATGAGCTAGCTATAGCAATGAGTCGTCCAGTGCTATGTAGAACAGTGCTGAAATTGTTCAATAACAATTTGCTTATACCTCCATGAACATACTTTACCAGTATTTAAAAATATACTTATTACAATATTATACTAGCTAGTATTGTAGCTACTGGACCTAGCGATGCCAATTAGTATTTGGAATTAACTTACAACAGTGACTAATATTTCCTAAAGCTAAACATTTTGTTAAATGGAGGCAAAAACCATCTTAACTAAACTGCAGAAGTCCTCAAGCAACAAGAATGTCTACTTGTTCTGCAACACTGGCAAGAAGTGCAGGTAACTAGGTGAGAAGTAGTAGTAGAGGGCATGTGACTAGGGCTAGGGCTAGCTTACAGGTGTTCACAATAATGCAGCTGTTAGGAGATAGTTGGTGGACCTTACTTGAAAAATTAAAACTGCTTTATGTTCAGTTTTGTTTAAATAAGCTGAGATAACCAATGTGTAGTAGTAAATTTGGACTCCTACTAAATCCAAAATTAGCTCATTAAAAACTTAATAGCTAAGCCTGAAAATTATTCAAACTACATAGTTATTTGAGGCGGTGCTGCATAGTAATGCTTGGCTATGAACAAACAAAATATAAATTATTTGTTTGCTGGATGTGTAATTATTCATTGTCTATGAATAATGTAGCTACAATTAAGTTTTGCTGCAAAGCAGGAAGTCAGCCTCTAATGATATTTATGAAGTGATGGAGTTGGAAGGTTGCACTAGGCAAGGCACACCCACTTTTATGTCTTCTTAAAAATAATCAACAAGAACCTAGTGAAAACACTATGGTAAGTAAACCAGCTATGAGAATTTATTTTATTTTAGTTCTATTGTTTCTATATTAGGCAGAGAACTTCTCAGAAGATGAAATTTCTTTATTCAAGGAAGCATTTTCTCTTTTTGACAAAGATAAGGATGGTTGCATTTCCATTAAAGAGTTGGGAACTGTTATGAGGTCTCTGGGACAGAACCCCACACTGGCCGAGCTTCGAGACATGATCAATGAGATCAATGCAGATGGACATGGCACGGTGGACTTTCCAGAGTTTCTTGCCATGATGGTTAGACAGAAAAAGCGAGGAGACAGTTTCAAGGAGATTGGCGAGGCCTTCCGTGTGTTTGACTCAGATGGTAAAGGGTTCATCACTGCGAATGAGCTCCGCCATGTCATGTCTAGTATAGGGGAGAAGCTGAGCAAACGGGAAATTGATGAAATGATTAGAGCAGCTGACGCTAAGGGAAGTGGGAAAATAAAATATGAAGGTTAGTTCGCTTGTTAGTATAATATCATGGAATATTCCTTATGGTATTCTTTTATGGCTGTAGCATTCGTTAAGATGCTGGCAAGAAAATAAATCATTTATTTCTTTTGACATGTACTTGAAACTACTGCTTAAAACATCTTATTTTCTGAAATATTGTCTAATTCAATTGTTATTATTTGAATGAATAATAAAAAAGTTTTAACAATCAAAAATCTGTTAATGGATTGCGCAGTAAAAATAAGAATGTTCATGAGTCTAATAGGAGACTTTGGTAGAAAACTCATCAAAGCACTTGCAGTTCTACACACAGCCAGAAACAATGACTTCTTTAGTTTCATAAATGTTCACTATTCATTGAACACTAGTTGAGCGACAGAGTGAATGATGTCAATATTAATTGAGGATGTGACTTGGCATTAAAAAAAACAACAACAACAACTATGCTTGTTAACTGTATTGACAACTGTATGCTGTTCCTATGCCAAAAATGCATTCATAGAACTAAACTCCCAGTAACCTCAGGATAGCCAATGATATTGTAGAACTGAAGAGTAGGACTGCATTTTTGAAATGATGTTGTCTGGGAACTTTAAACTCTGGTCAATCTAAACGAAATAACAAATCATATTATTTCGAATCATGCCAACGGCATTTCAAGGATGTAGAGTGTGTACTTCCTACACATTGAATTCATACCAAGGTTTCAAATGTTGCCAATAAGGTTGCAAAACTATAGATATTTATTCCTAGTTTATAGAAATTTACTCCTAACTGTCAATATAAAAGACGATGCCTATATAATCTTATAGAGCAACAAGAGAGTTAGCATTGCTACCATTTCTAACTGGCATTTTCATAGTTACATTGAAACAAACTTTGAATCACTTTAAATGGTAAGTGTCACAATGTGCAAAACAGAAAGAAAAAAAAGTGATTTATTTTTGCAGGCTGAAGAATTATCTGCGGAGCAAATTTATGAATTAAAGGAAGCTTTCACACATTTTGACAAAGATGGAGATGGCACCATCACTACCAAGCAGTTGGAGGAGGTATTGGAGGCAGTAGGAAGGAAACCTGAGGGGGCACTCCTTCAAACCATCAATAATACCATGGACACTGATGGTCATGGTACCATCAACTTCAAGAGTTCCTGACTCTAATGTCAAAAGTGATAAAAAAGAAAGAACTACGAGATATGTTCAATAGGTTTGATAATAATAAAGACGGTTTCATTTCTGTCTCTGAGCTTCACGATGCCATGAAGATGCTCGGGAACAAGTTTACAGATGAAGAAATGGATGAATTGGTTGAGGAAGCAGACCAAGATGGAGATGGACAAGTGAGCTATGAAGGTTAGACATTGTCTAAATGTGGAGAATTTACTAACAACCCTATACCAATTTTCATTGCAGAATTTGAACGAATAATAACTAGCCAGTAACTGCTTCACAGAACCCCTCCCCCATAGAGTAGTCATAGTATGTAGAGGAAGACTATTTTTAATTGTTTTATTTTGAATAGCTATATCCAGAAAACATTAAATAAAAATAAATAAAATTTCATGATCACTTTTTTAGTGCAACAAATGCATTGACTTTTGTAGAGCAATAACTGATTGCATTTTAATACTTGCATCAGCAGTAAAATGAATAAGTGGCAATGGGTGGCAATATCATCTACATTAGAGATAGGGAAGATGACCAAAGATGACACAGTTAGACAGTTAGCTGCGTGACTAGCTCCAGGGGGGGGGGGGGGGGGGGGGGGGGGGGGGAAGCTGAGCTCAATACTAGGCCAACACTGAACATGATCCTCTGATGTACTACTTCTACTATTATTATTGCTACTACTACTACTACTATTACTACTACTACTGCTGCCACATCTACTACCATTCTCACTGAGAGGAAGTTGGCTTGTTATAGTAACTGGTAGTGGGAAGCTACTCTGAAGCTCTAGATATGGCAGACCAATAAGGCAGGTTTAATCAGGGGTAAAGTGGCTTCCCATTGGCTGTGGTGGATAGTGCTCTGATTTTCAATGGGTGGCATTATTTCCTCCTGAATCAGTATAATATGAATCTACAGGCACATTTTAGTTACTGAACACTAATAGATAATGTGGCAAGGATTTGAACTAACAACAGGAAGTAGTTAATTGTTATGCCAACAGGGCTAGAACACCATAGCTACACAACTATTACAAGTACTGTCACCTTAGTCAGCGCCTGCCTCACAGAGACAAGTACTGACTGACTATTTACAAAGACAGAAACATGAATATAATTGTCCCAGCAACTTTTAAACTGTATCTGTAATCAAAATGTATCTATTTGAACTGTATAACTCCCTACAAATTCTGATTTCAAATAGTATTGTGTAACTGAAGCATGGGACTGCTTTATTGATGCACCACACAACTTTGACCTGGTGGCTGTACGCTGAGGTCTGCTCTCCTATAAAAATTTTCATTTCAACAAAAATGATAATCATGTAAATAATAGCAACCAATCATGTTGATGGCATTTAAGTACAAAAAGAGAGAGAGAGAGAGAGAGAGAGTGTGTGTATGTGTGTGTGTTTCCTACACATATAAGTGCCAACCATAATAAGGCTTCAGATATTGGCAAGGTTGCTAATAAAACCATAGAAATTTACTCCAAATTGCAGTTATAAAAGAACGATATCCTTACACATCAGCAAGAGAGTCAGCATACCTGCCATTTCATACTCTTAAAATAATTCACTGAGGATCAAATTATGAATTCAAGGACACCTTTACACTCGCTTTTTGACAAAAATGAAGATGTCACCATCACTACCTAAGAGTTGGAGGAGGTGTTGGGGTTGTGGGACAGAAACCTGATGAGGCCGCAGTTCTTTAAGAAATCATTAACACCATTGATGTTGATGGTGACAATGCCATCAACTTTCCAGAATTCCCGACTCTAATGGCTAAAGTGATGAAGAAAAATGACAATCATTCAAAATGTTTGATAAGGATGGAGATGGTTTCATTTCATTCTCTGAGCTCCAATGATGGCATGCAGCTGCTTGAGGAGAAACTGACAGATAAAGAATGAGATGAAATGATCAAGGAACTGGACCAAGATGGAGATGGAAAAGTGACCTTGAAGGTCAATATTAGTAGTAAGAGGTAAGAGGAGAGATTAAAATATGTGCAGTATCAATTTTCATTGCAGAGTTAGTAAAAATGTGGAACAGCTAGCATTTGCTTCGTCACAGAACCTCCTCCATAGATAGAGTATTCATAGCATGTGGAGGAAGACTAGCGAATATTATGTTTTATTTTGAAAGTATCAACAAAACAAGGTCCGACTAGGTAAAATTTCAATAAACAAAAATGTCATGATCACTTGTACTATGAAAGTATGATGCTTTGACTTCTATGGAGAAGAAGCAGGTATATTTCGTTACTGTTATTACTACTACTACTACTACTACTACTACTACTAAAGAATGTAATAAAACAACACATTTGCTTGTTCACAACTCTCCTGCTACTTTCTTAAATGAGGTTATGTGTATTGTGACCTGAAGAGTGGGAATACATTTTTAAATGATATTTAATTAATGCATCACATAACACTGCCTATCTGCCGACTGGAGCATAGCAACCAATCCCCGCTGACATTCAAGCACAAGTGTGCAGTCAGTGCACATGCTGTCAGTTATTAGCACGGTTGAACTGATAATATCACATAATGCGATGGCTTTTAGCACTTAAAGGTCATAAAGGTCAAACCCAAGACGGGTCCTGATCCTAAAAAACTATTTGGGATGTACCGAATGTGTGGATAAAGTTTCACACTTTATCATAAAAGTGCATACAATGTTCTTAGCAGCTGCACTAATAGATATTGTGTTTCATTGAGAAAGATGATATCTATCCTATAATCAACAAGCCAGTGGTAATTAGGGGAGCTACCCTTTCAAGCGAGCGATTATATAGCTATGTTGGAAGGAATTCGCTTTGGAAAGAGTTGCTATTAATGAAATACAATAGTTTATTTGTGTAGGCGGAATAATTCTTACAAATTTTATTTATAGGATGGACTACGAAGATAGAGAAGTAGGCACCATCACTACCAAGGAGTTGGAGGAGGTATTAGGAACAGTAAAGACATCATTAATCGTGGATGTTGATCATGGTGCTGGTGGTGGTGCCTATCAACTTACCAGAATTACAAACTTTAAATGGCCAACATGAAGAACAGTAACAATGAGTAATACTTACGGTTGGTTTATTTCTATCACATTAGCTCTGCAGTGCAGCCATGGCAATGGTGGGGTGGGTCAGAAAATTTCCCTAAGTAATAAGAGGAGAATTTTAATAAAATATTCCATACCAATTATTATAAAAATTTGTAGTACTCATAATGAACAACAAATAGCAATAAAATGAAATGAAAGTAAGGCCAATGCATATAGTCTTTCCACAGGAGGGTTCCAGAGAAATGAGTCACTTTACCAGACAAAGCACAATAAGAAAATAGGGTGCGCTATGGCAACAATACGCAATACAGACCTGGGCGTGGCTTTCTGTGAGGTGCCAGAAATGCTCCAAAAAATTTGTACTACTAGCTAGCTGGTAGTAGCGCTGGGCAGCTGTTGCCAGCATATACTAGCTGTGGTCTAGTATGGTGTGTAGGATGCTGGACGGTCTGTGGAAGGTATTAGTTGGGGCTAATTTTGGTTGATATAGTTGGCTGGTGAGTGAATAATCTGGTTGCCTTGGTATGTAGAGTCTTGACTGGTGGATAGTCTGGCTTACTATTGTCTTGCTTGACCATTACTCTCCAGTATTACATCTGGATGTATTATGGAAAGAAGCTATGTGACTGTGATGTAACATGTTCATGTCAAGAGGATTCAGTATGATCTAGGTATGAATAAGTTTTAATAAGCATGTTGGGATAACTCTATCTATCACATATTTTATTATAAAGTGGCATTGGTAAGAAGTGCCCATACTGTACTTGCTACTTCCCCCAATGTACACACATGGGTTGCTACAATACCATCTGATCCAGCGTTTTTGCAGTGTGTGGGCACGTAGGCCGCCGGTAGGTGCGCACTAAACGCGTGTGATATGTGGTGTGTGCGTTGTATGTATGTTGCATTGATGCACGCCCCCGGAAGAAGAAAAAAAAAAAAGGCGGTGGCGCTTTAGAGCATGTCGACCAATCAAAATCGACCTCGGATTGCTGCTGCAAAGCAGGAAGTCTGGCTCCACAAGTTAGTTAAAAGTAGCGGTAGTTGGGAGTGGCGTTTTACCGGAGGAGCCTCGTTGAATACTTGGAATATTCGTAGTTGAAGCACTCCAATCTTGGTTCTGATATGGTAAGTAATCTTTAATGAGCTACTTTATAATTATGACACCATTTTACACTTCTAGGCTGATTCACTTTCCGAAGAGCAAATTGCTGAATTTAAAGAGGCTTTTTCTCTTTTTGACAAGGATGGTGATGGTACTATCACCACCAAAGAGTTGGGAACCGTTATGAGGTCGTTAGGGCAGAACCCTACTGAGGCTGAATTGCAAGATATGATCAATGAGGTGGATGCTGATGGCAATGGCACCATTGACTTCCCAGAGTTCCTAACTATGATGGCCAGGAAGATGAAAGAGACAGACAGTGAAGAGGAGATCAGAGAAGCTTTTCGAGTGTTTGACAAGGATGGGAATGGCTTTATCTCGGCTGCTGAACTCCGCCATGTCATGACCAACCTTGGGGAGAAGTTGACTGATGAAGAAGTCGACGAGATGATCAGGGAGGCAGACATTGATGGCGATGGACAAGTGAACTATGAAGGTCAGTTTTTTAAGGGTTTTCATATATCAATGAAAAAGTTGACTTGTTTGTTCTTTAATGTAGAATTTGTGGCAATGATGACTAGCAAGTAAATTGCTCCGTCGTGCTGACAGTTCTTCACTTGTTCATTTTCATCCATTTTCTCATTGACTCTTTCTTATTTTTTGATTCTCTGTGTTCACTATTCGTATGCGAATGAAAAAAAAGATATAGCAAATTAGTCTAATTCAATTTAATCTTGCCTTTAATTGGGTTTGAAATGTCAAATAAATGTAGAGAGAAATACCTGTATGAGAACAAATATAATGTAAGCTTTTTTTGTAACTGATGTGTTCACAAAAACTAAGTGAAGGTGGCACAAGTAACACAACTTGTATTTGTTAGTGGAATAGTCTTGCTTTTCATGACACAGACACACCATGTTTCTTCTTCATATGCATCACAGCAGCAGCGGGGACTGGCTTTGGTACTCCAAAAGTAGAGTCTGAATAGGAGTAGGTGCCAGGTCCTGGCACTCGCTGTAACAAACAACACCGCAATATTTATTATAATACTGCTAATGGTATCAATAAATTTGGGTTTTACTAAGTGTAACATACAATGTGATAATAAGTTTGTGTGTGTGTGTGTTAGTAGGAAAATGTATTCTTATTTTATTTGACTTGTCCTGCAGTTGCACAATACTTCACAAACTTTGTGTGATCACCAACCTTGGTTCATGAATAATTTGTGGCATTCTTTCCAAGCAGTTGGAATAATCACAATATATAATGAATTATTTTATGCTTTATGATTTGGTAATTGGTCTGAGCTGGTGTAGCTAGGAGTAATGGAATGCAATGATACATTGTATTACCAAACCGTAGGTGGGAGACTCGACTCTTAAGCTCCACTTACAGTGTGACTACTCTGGAAACGAGAGACTTTGGACTTAAAGCTTGATGAGACGGCTGTTCCTTTACCTGCAGAAGATTCATACATACCAGGACCTGGACCTGGAACCTGGGAACAATACAGCACAAGTTGTTCATGTGTAAAAATTAAAAAAAATATTAGCCACCTCCCCAATATTTGCATAAGCAGTCAGTAATCACCACGTACCAATGTGTGAAGATAGTATCCTCACAATTGGTATATGTTACAACTTTTTTTTTTAGTGGGGTAGAGATGATTTATTATACAGTATGTATATTATGACTTGTCTACAGGAAAATCAGGCACAATGTGGGGCCCTGTAAAAATTTTTTTACACATTTCGTAGGCATTCAGACATTAAATTTTCCAAGTTCTATAGTGGTAGCTTCAGTTACAGATGTCTGCGACCTAACCCGATTCAATCCACAGGCTTCTTTAATACAGTGGTGTTGGTCCTCAAAGATTGCTCCCTCCCATGGAGAAATTGTGATACACTCTAGTGGCTTGGGAAGGGGGTTCCAGGGGCTAGAGACCCCTTTGTAATTTTGGGGCACAATCTAAGTGTTTTCTCACATGAACACCTTTAAACCACATCACATACTGTCTTGAAGCCCCCCCATCCCATACTAACACATGTTCCTATACCACTGCAAACTCTTTCAGCTAATGAGTCCTGCAAAGACGACATCGAGACACTTCTATCAGCAATGCTTGACAAGCCCTTATCTGCACAGTATGTACAATTGTACTCAAACATGAACATAAGGGTTGTGACATAGTGACTGAAGTTCATTGGTTACTAGGATCATCAGCCCTGAAGGAAGTCACTGACTAAATATTAGGTTGAGGTGAAAGTTTGGAATGGATTGGAAGCCTACACAAGTCTGTCTCAGGGTAAGTTTGTTGCTTGGCAACATAAGTGTTATTTAATCCTTATCACATCCTGAACTTTATGACTTCTCATTTCACTTAAAACAAGAGTGGAGATAACAACAAGAGCTATGTACAAACAAATACTATTCACACCAACTAGAACAGTTAGTCCAACCTGGTACCTGTAAATTACCGAAATAACTCTGTGGTGAGCATGTGTGTACATGTATGTGTTTGTACAGGTATGTGTGTATGTATGTGTTCAATGTTGACTGGTATATGTCTTATATTATTTGTGCAGAGACATTAAATCAAGTGTAATGTTTCCTGGGTTTCCTGCTACTTGCAAGTGAGTTCAGTTCATTCACAATAAGGGAAACAGTAACACATTTAAATGGACTAATAATTGGGTGTCACTCTTTTATGCTTTGATTGCCAGCTGTAATGAAGCTAAATTATTTAGTATGCTTTCTGAGAATTATTGCTGTGTTGAACTGACTAGATTTGGTTTGGTTGTATAAAAATTAAGCAAAATGGCTGCTTCAGTAATGTTGCCAGTTTTTTAGTAGGCTGGTTCTTTAAAAAAGACACTTCCAGCATTCTGGTATGATTGTTAAAATACTTTGAGTCAGTCAAATTCTATGACCTTATTGATTCACTGTCAAATTTAATATAAGCTCAATTTTTTTTTTATTTTGCTCCTTAATTTCTCCATTCCCTTCCCAAAGCCCAAGGTTTTACTTACCACTCTAAACTGATGGGCCAGTCGAAGGTCTCTGGGAACGTGGGACTTGAAATGGTACGTTCTATTTTCACAAACAAATAATTATAATAAATTCCTAACAAATTTTTTTTTTTTTACTTTGATCCCTTTTGTGCTGCAACTCCTTGATAGTCCACCACATTGTATTGGACAGGACTGGTGTTGAGCTCCTAATAACATTGAAATAATAATTGTGATAGAATAATAGAGCAGAAGTGGAAACATATAAATCCTAAAAACTTGTTAACCCGCAGCCTACTGTTATGATGGATACATTTCCCCCAATATAAACTTTTTTTTCGTGTGTCAAGTCATTGGCTGCATGCTACATTGAGAGATTAAAAGATGTAAAAATGTATGTAATACTCCAGAGAAATTGTAAGTACACCATTTATAATGGCAGGAGATAAAAATAACAATCGGACTAATTTAATCTAATCACTTTAATTGATTGCTTCAGTTTGACAGTTCCAACAAGACTCAAACAGCCCTTCATTTTCATATAGTGTGAATTCTAAGGGCTTTTTAACATAATGCTTATGCAAAACACACACACACACACACACACACACACACACACACACACACACACACACCCTGTAGCCAATCAAAACACTTCAGTTTACCTTGTCCAAGCAACCATGCCCTATCTTGGGTCCCTGATCCCTCTCGATTGCCTTGAAGTTATATGTCAGAGGTTTCCTGCCAGTATCCTGAATGAAGTCTTCCATTTCGTACCTGCCTGGGATCAGCATCTGACCTGTGCCAACAAACCTCTGGTGGCTGGCGGACTTCGCACGAGATGTGTCACGAAATCTGTAGGAGTATCGTGACTTGTGAAGATCGTCAATAAACCCTCCAATTTGATACGCTCCTGGGATGGGTGTTTCCTGTAACAAAGAGAAGAGTAATCTCTCTCTCTCTCTATATATATATATATAATTATATATATATATATATAATTTTTTTCATACATACAGCAAAACCTCTCAACAAAAGCCACTCATGTGGGAAAGCCTTTAGAGAGCTTGACTGCTGTCAGAGGTTATTTTCTATTGTCACAGATAATTGGGTTGTATGAGAGTCCAGTTTCATTTCGAAGTCCCTTTGTAGAGAGGCTCAAGTGTAAATTCAAGTTGTAAAATTCATAAGTATAATTTATTTACTTCCATTAATGCTTATACAGACATTTGTGATTGTGGCTATTCAAGTGTGATCTTGCAGCTGAGGTGGGATGAGATAATTCTACTACTAACTATAACCTAACCTACTATCCACACACAACATACCACACCACCAGCTAACCTGAACGCCCACTCACACTTGCACCCCCAAGCAACTGCAAGCTTGTTTACCTTGACATAGTAACGCCACCATTCTCTGTTCGTACGTTCGTCGTCATATTTAGGCGTGTTTTCAGCTTCTCCGTCTCGTTTGGTGTATGCAGAATATGGCCTTCTGAAAGTTACTGCTGGAGCTGCAAAGGTGGTATCAGCCCGGGGTCTGACGTAAGCGCTCTTCGACCGACTGCGCTTAGATTTGGTCTTGGTTCTTATTTCTTCTGTCCCCTGAGTGATAGGGGCTGCAGAAACTGCGGCGGGTTTAGCTCCGGTCTGTTCCATTTCTTTGCAAGCGCAGTTAATAGAATCAAGTTATTGTTATCAAAACAAATGAAGCTAATTATCGTCCATTGATTTTCTCTTTTGTGGTGACTTTTGTTTTTCTCAAGAATGCGTTGGAGTAATACTTCCGGCTGACGCTGCTTTACCAATTCATCCTGGCGTTCGTATATTATGTCTGAAGAAATCAAAGTAGTAATGGATTCGGGAGGAATAGTGGGAGACGGCGAGGGTACTGACGTCCAGGAAAAGAGCAGCTCGCTACGACCTATGTACATGCAGCTTTTCTCCGCTTGGGATGTCAGAAAAGCGCCAGTAAACTGCATTCCCAGGTATATATGTTAGAACTAATCTGTGTTGTGAACTGCTAGTTGTTAGAAATAGTGATATTAAGTATTGGGTAGATGTACAGTTTTACTTTAATACAATTTTCTGGGTTCAGAACAAGCACACTTTTTCTTGTTTAAGAACACCAATTCTTGCTATACTTGATTGTTTATGGTGTTTAATATAACTGCCTCAGGAGTGAGCGTGTTGGTATCACATGTAGTATACCTATCACATGTAGTATACCTATCACATGTTTGTCTAATACATATATGCCTATTACATGTAACCTATTACGTGTAGGTCTCCTGAAGTATTAATTGGGTATGTGCATAAGATATTAGTAAACGTGGTACAAGAAATATCCACCATCCCCCTCCCCAACCCCCTCATTTTCAACAAATTATTATTAATATCTTTTGTTTTCGTATTTGTATGTCAATCGTTACTCATACTTTCCACGTAGGATTGATATGTTCCTGTCCTCTTTGTGTAGGCTATGTACTCTTCAGGTGACGAGGCTGGATGTGACACGCCCCTTAGAGCCGGGTTTAGCCTCTATTGTACTGGCCATATCCATGAAAACTCCGCACAGGTTCCTGCGGTCCAGTGAGATATCAGTGGGTGCCAGTGGAACTCTCACTGTACCTCTGGACCTCACCTTCTCATTGCAGGCAAGTACAGTAAGCATGAACAGTTTGTAGGGTGAAGTGGACGCACTAATAATTCTACAGTTTAGGTAGAGATAAGTTTTTTATTTTTTATTATTATATGGGCCCAGGTACAAATTGTGTTTCTAACACATACTGTACATACATACACACATATACACACACATACACATACTCACCCCATGTATATGTTTTGGTAATAAAGAAGATTTGGCGAGTCCTAGAAGTTGGTATTCTTATTCGTAACTCTATTGCCAAATTGGCCAAATATAGAATGCAGGTGTTCACACCAGACTAGAGATACTGTATAGGATTGCAGAATTTCTGTGCTGGAGGACCAATACATTACATTTTTCTGATGTTATTTCAGTTGAAGTTTTCTAATGGGATTTAAATGTTGTGAAAGCAGAAATGAGTAGGAAAAGAACTGCAAGGGATTTTTTTTATTCATGTTTGTGTGTGCATGTGTTTATGTGTGTGCATGTGTGTATATGTGTATGTGTATGTACGATGTGTGTGTTAGCCTGTAGTTTATCTAGTTACAGTGGTGAGGTTGGCATACACATGATGTATGTCTGTATGTATACATCGGAACTCAATAAGTCTGGATGTGAGGGATGTGATTTGATAATGGGATGTGATTTGATAATGGGATGAAATTTGTGAAGCCGATCTTTTTTTAACTACACTATTTCAGAAGATTGATCGAATCATTAGGACACAAAATTGTGTCCAATTAACATTTAAGTTATTCCTCAGTTGCACTTGTTGTTTATTTACACACATCTCATGTTGGGGAGGAGGATGTCGTCCTGTTTGTTAGGGCACACAGCTCATGTTGGGGAGGAGGATGTGGTCCTGTTTGTTAGGGCACACAGCTCATGTTGGGGAGGAGGATGTCCTGTTTGTTAGGGCACACAGCTCATGTTTTGGGGAGGAGGATGTTGTCCTGTTTGTTAGGGCACACAGCTCATGTTGGGGAGGAGGATGTTGTCCTGTTTGTTAGGGCACACAGCTCATGTTGGGGAGGAGGATGTTGTCCTGTTTGTTAGGGCACACAGCTCATGTTGGGGAGGAGGATGTTGTCCTGTTTGTTAGGGCACACAAATACACTAGTAGTTACCAATGTAAAGGTACAAGCCTATTGTAGGAATACAATATCAAAACCTAAGTGAAATTTTAGGAAACATATCACCAGGGATACCATTGCCTGGCAACACTGGTCATGTTTTACACACCATGAGGTCCAGCTGTTGCAGCTTTTGATGTACTATAGTTTCATCTCTACTACAGTGCACTTTTAGTGTAACACAAGAACTTACACTTGAAAATGCTATGGAAATATGTTTAGTACATTAGCTCATAGACCTGGGAATGGTGCTGGTGCTGTCATTTTCCTAATTAAATATTACTAATTTGACTCCATATATCCTGTGCTTTGAAACTACATCTACACGTATAATTAGGTCCAAGGTGTAAAGTTTCGTATATTTAAGCTTGGTCCTTGTGCTTGCCATTTCTCCCTTTCAACTCAGTATTTTAAGAAACCCTATACAGAAGGAATTTAAAAAAGAAAACCTAAAGTAATTCTTTATGTTGTGATATTTTTCACACCTTTCAGTATCCCCATTTTCTGAAGAGAGGAGGAAACGTCCTTCAAATCAGACTGCAGCGACGTAAGCGTGTGCGCAACCGTCCCCTTGTGGGCTACAAGAACCTTGCCATCGGCTACGTGGAGATGGCCCAGGTCCTCCAGCACAGCTTCCAGGGAGAAGTGAAGCTGTATGCAGAGAAGGTGCAGGAGCACATGGCCGTGGTCAACGTCAGCTCACTCACCACGACAGCTATTGACCTGGATAGAGGAGGAGATATGGCTGAGGGTAAGTAGACTGGAATGGGAGAGGGGAGGGGAGGGGAGGGAGGGGCATTTAGCTAGCTATTAGCAACTGTAAATTATCCTTTCAAATTCTAACTTGATTTGGGAAAATCCTACAACCCCCATCATCCCATCCCCCTCCCCTCATAAGTACGTGCATCACAACTAGAGAGACTATAATACTATAATATACACAGTCTGTGTACCTAGAACATTAAGTCTATGACTTACAGATGGCAGTCATAGCCAATCACCTTCTTGACAAAATATATCGTAGTCATCCCTCAAGAATAAAAAGGTTGATATTTTAAACTTTTCAGCTCACTGGGCAGATTTCTCAAAACAATCTTCCCCATATGATATTCATTACTTTGAAATGTTGCAACTGTAATGGAGTCATTA
>WLWD01002073.1_pt1 | contig 106287 bp, 73 predicted proteins | sample 6712731 | NCBI WGS metagenome assembly WLWD01 (sample SAMN12718690, study PRJNA576275) | sponge metagenome | isolation source: marine sponge | host: Mycale hentscheli | place: New Zealand: South Island, Marlborough, Capsize Point | collected 2014-11-01 | reverse complement strand
AAAGTCTGCACCTTTTTGGCAACCACCTTGACAAAGTCTGTAACTTTCTACCAAACCCACCTTGATAAGGCTGCAACTTTCTTGGTAACTAATTTAATAATGTCTGGAACCTTTACATTAACCCACATTGACAACCATGAATAACCACATTGAAAATTTCTTTGTAATTTCATTTCGATATAAAATAAAAAATTAATATCAATTTAACAATAAAAGGTAATGTTAAAATGAAATGAATTAAAACTTGAATTAAAATTTCAATTGTTTGTTTCCTTGAATGCTAACTTGGTCACTCCATCTACAATACACAAACAATGTCAATAACAACTGATGGCAAAACAGTACTTTAAAAGACAAAAAAATACAGTCCGTTCTCGCTCGTTCAAACCATCTAAAATTATTCATTTGAATTATAGAAAAGTTCAGATATGAAACACATAGAAGAATAAGTACAATAATATAAAAATAAATATAATTACTTTCACTCTGAACTAGAGTAGTTCATATAAACGTGGATGCACCATAATACTTAGTTACACAAATCGTAACAAATTTCACCATTAAAATTTTAAATTATAAGTATTTATAAAAGCATAATGCATGGATCAACACCGAAAAAAATTCAAAAAATACACTTCAACTGTAATATAGCTATCAAAAAAAAACATGACTGGAAAAAATTAAAATGTCAGCAGTAGGCATTCTGTGCCAGTGGCTGCATCAGCTAGTTCATGCTACCCTTTACCAAATCAATAAATTACCTTACCAAATACATGGTATCTCTTACTAATAAGGTATCTCTTACTAATAAGGTATCTCTTACTAATAAGGTATCTCTTACTAATAAGGTATCCCTTACCTAATCAATGACACGCTCAATCTTTAAACTAACATTTACCAATACTAGCCAACTCCTCAGAATGTAAATGCAGGATTAGCCACACCCACTAAATGAATATAAAAATTATGATCAAAAAGACAAATATCTCAATTGCTGCCCATTCAACTCAAATTTTGTAATTATTGAATGATCTACTATTAAATATAATTGTGCTTTAAAAGTGCGAGAAACTGGAATAAGCTTGAATGGTTCATAGGGTAGACTTCAGGAAAAAATTAACTAGGAGAATCTCAATAAAACTGGGTTGGTTGGCAACTATATTCTATCTATCACATTTCCAGTTTATTCACTGTATGTTTTTCTCCTAAATAATGCTTCACTCTTTATATAAAATAAAATATACCCAACAGAATCTATTTACCTTAATCACGTTATTCATAGTATACCCCTCTCGCTTTACCCAATCAATATTCTCTCTTTAACCGATCCATACTTCGCTTTACCCAATCCATACCCTCGCTTTACCCAATCCATACCCTCGCTTTACCCAATCCATACCCTAGCTTTACCCTATCCATACTCTCGCTTTACCCAATCCATACTCTCCCTTTACCCAATCCATACTCTCCCTTTACCCAATCCATACTCTCGCTTTACCCAATCCATACTCTTGTTTTACCCAGTCCATACACTCGCTTTACCCAATCCATACTCTCGCTTTACCCAATCCATACCCTCGCTTTACAGTCCATACTCTCGCTTTACCCAGTCCATACTCTCGCTTTACCCAGTCCATTATACTCTCGCTTTACCCAATCCATACTCTCACTTTACCCAATCCATACCCTCGCTTTACCCAATCCATACTCTCGCTTTACCCAGTCCATACTCCCGCTTTACCCAGTCCATACTCTCGCTTTACCCAATCCATACTCTCGCTTTACAGTCCATACTCTCGCTTTACCCAATCCATACTCTCGCTATACCCAATCCATACTCTCGCTTTACCCAGTCCATACTCTCGCTTTACCCAGTCCATACTCTCGCTTTACAGAGTCCATACTCTCGCTTTACCCAGTCCATACTCTCGCTTTACAGAGTCCATACACCTCGCTTTGGTGCTAAATTAGGGATGTAATCCCTAGTGATCGTCTATGGTCCCATGGAAAGTCCCAGTAAGAAGGTATCTTGTGTTGACGATGTTATCGTGTTGCTGCAGGTACTGAGGCACGAGTTCTTCAATTATGTGGAAAGTTCTTCATTTGTTCCCAAGCCACACCTCCCTCGCATGATTAATAGAAGTGTGAAGGTGGTTCTTTCAAAAGTCAATAAAGGGCGTGGTCACAGGGGAAAAGCAGGAGGTGTAAAGTGCAATAACTCACTTCTAGCTCTAATCATTCATTACATCATTGTCCAGTTACTTATCATAACTTCAATTGTGTTCAATTTTGTAATCATGTACTGTACACTTTCTTGAGAATAAAATAATATAGATTAGCTATTATTGAAGAAATTTGAATTCCTTTGATCCTGTAGATCTGGTCAGTTAACTATTTAATAATAATTGTAATATTTTGCTGAATATAGCTCTGTCTACTCATACATCACTTTTTGTTATTGGTTATTGCTTTTTTGTTTGGTTTTAGTTTTGCTTGTTGTTATTTTTGTTGTAGTTGTTTTGTCTTGTTGTTTTGTTATTTTTTTTGCTGTTGTTGTTTTAATCTAACAAGTATTATTCACGTGGAGTATTGAATGTGAGGGTCCCAATTCTAACAGTTAATTCTTAGTTTTCCAGACACTTTTGGTCAAAACATGTTAAGAAGTGTCTGCATCTGTGCAGTTGTCTGGTATTTGAATGAATGATATTTATATGGTCAGCTGCTATCTAGCTTAACTTCACATTTGTTTAGGGTATGGTTTAATTTCTGTGTTGTCTGCAATGTAGTTATAAGTTACTTAATTATTTTAATGTGGAAATTCTATTGTAACTTCAAAAATAAATAAATATAATATTGCAATGAAAACATTCACAGCAAAGAAAATATTCAAAGTGAACATATTAAAAGTATCAGCTTATGAGAGTAATAAGTGTCTCATATGAATGTCCTCACTGTAGTATTGCATTCTTCCACATAATTAAATCCACCATTCTATTACACAAAATATACCATAGCAATAATACTACAATACTAAAAATAGACTTACTAGAGCAGTTGCTGTATTTTATCTGTTACATGTTTACATTCTCCTGTTTGGAACAGTACATTAACAAACTCTTTGAGAGCTGAGGGTCTGGATGATAAGACTGTACGAACGTTGCCTAAAAGAATTCTTGCTTTGTGCTTGTCAGTCAAGTCCACACGTTGGACAAGTTGGTCATGGTTATCTTCAGTTATGAGTCCAATACTGTAGCAGTGATCAGCTACTGTCATAACACAAGGCTTCACTGAGAGGACCAAGTCAGGATACACACTCAGAAATACACTCAAGTTATTGCCACCTAATAATATAAAACATTTGCAATTATACTAAGTTATTAACAATAACTTCACTTACTGTCAGAGATCAGATCTTTCTACTCTACCGCAGGATCTTTCTTCTCTACCACAGGATCTTTCTTCTCTACCGCAGGATCTTTCTTCTCTACCGCAGGATCTTTCTTCTCTACCGCAGGATCTTTCTTCTCTACTGCAGGATCTTTCTTCTCTACCGCAGGATCTTTCTTCTCTACCGCAGGATCTTTCTTCTCTACTGCAGGATCTTTCTTCTCTACTGCAGGATCTTTCTTTTCTACCGCAGGATCTATCTTCTCATATAAATAAATCCGAGTAGTTATTTAAAGTTAGAATACACAGTCTATTTCTACATACCTGTCCATACCAAATAAGGTGTCTATTGGTAAGTACAACTGCTTGTGGATTGTCTGGATTGAAAAGACATGTCATAACCTCTGGAATTGGATCTGCCTTATCGACCACTCCAATGTGATTTTCTCCTTCATGTGAACGACAGTCAAAGGCAAACTGGTAGTCCATGTCAATGTTGTAGTTCATTCTGGAACTAGCCGTCTTTAGAGTGGACTCTATTTCTTGTTTTAGAGCAGTACATTCATGGTGAATGGAGTCTTGGAATGTAGGATCACACGAAACTACGACTTCAAAATATTTACATCGAGATATAAATGTTACACGAACTTTTTTTGTTCCATACAAAAACTGCACCATGTTTTTCTTGACACCTTCTCTAATGAAAAAGAAGGACTTGTTAGATATGAAACAAGCCATTGCAGCTGGAAAGAGTCCCATAGGAGTAAACCCACAACTGAAGTATATCAAGAGAGGTTCCATAAAACATGATCTATAAGATTCTTTGTGGAATAAGTCAAGTTCCTTTGCACTGGTGTTTTCTAACACGCAAGGCATGATGTATTCTTTCTCTTCTTCCGAGATTGGATCAGTATCAGAAGAACCGACTGGCATAACCGCAGCTACGATATGAAGATGATCAAGCAAAGCTACAAGTTGGTGTGGTGGAATCAAATCTCCTAAAATGTCAGCTGTAGCTGCTTTCAAATCTTTCATGGTGAACCGACCTGTATTCCTGAATCTCTCAGCTGTAGCCTGACATGTACTATCAAAGCTCATGGCTTTAAGAATGACACCAGTGATACTGTCATACACTACCTGGATGTCTATGATCACCAGGTCTTGCAAACAAGGCACCCTGGGGAAGTACATCAGAACACCGGCATGGTGGTGAAGAAACCACAGAGCTGTTTTCGTCTCATAAGGAGTCATATTTAAGGCATTGGACAAGGCCAAGCAGGTCTCCAGGCGGGCTGTCCTCACCTCTCTCATGCGAAGACACAAGCTGAACAGAAGCCACACAGCTGGAATTTTCAGCTTTTTAAAATGTTTCTCCATGGCCTTTCGTAGAAGCTGATGCAAATAATCAATTTCTTCTACTCCGCCTCCCATGTTATCTAAAGAAACAACAAGACTGTCTTCTGAGCAGAACTGCACTATATCATCGTTTTTAAAGTGAGTGTCTTTAATCACTTTTTGAAGCTGTGAGTCGAATGTAGTGATGTCTTCCTCAGAAACCTTATCTTTGTGAGTACCCACCATATACACGACTGACTTTGAAGACTCCAGTATTTCACCAATGGCTGAGTCATCTGTTCTAGGTACATCACAAATGATGCGTGAGTTGTCTGTTTCTGGTAGAGGTTGAAGATGGGTGGAGGAACTGAAACAAGATATACTGGCAAGAGTACGCAAAAACATTTCTTGCAGAGTGAACTCCGATTTCTTTGGTGCAGTTATCTCTCCTGTAGCTCTCTGATAATAAACTTGATACTCCTCATTTAACTTGAACTTGTAGCTAAAGAGCAGCAAGTAGAGGCCAGGTCCTATGGTGAGTGCTGGCAGTATGTCCATCAGCTCAGGCTGACCTCCAGTGTCCTCCATTCTCAAGAAAGCTTTGAAAGAATGATCTACTATTTCTGCAAACTGAGGCTGTTTGGACACTTTCTCAAGAATTGCAGCTATTTCAGAATAATCATGTGATGCATGTGATGTTACCACTTCATCAGCTACTGGGACTTGCTTTGGTGGGATAAGAGAAGATTCCAATTGTGTGGATTTCCTACCTTTGGTAAAATATTTCAATCGCGCCACCATCTTCTGCAGTAATGTAGGTTGTGCTGGTTTTTCCACAGGTCGAGACTGCTCTGTACTGCTAGCCTGACTGACCTCTGCCGTGGTTGCACTACCTCCAAGGAATTCAGCTGTAGCCTCAGAAGTGGATTCAGTCTCCTGACTATTTTTAAGACTGTGAAAGAGTATAGATGCTTCCTCAATGAGATCCTGAACATATAGTCCAGTATGTCTTTCTTTCTGCTGTAGTTGGATCAGACGTGCTTTGGACTAGCATATTGGAACAACACTCCACTGTGCCTGTGCTGCCATGAACCTGCTCCTCTTCCAATGCTGACAGAAGATCTATGATCTCTTTCATAAGGCGACGTCGAGTTGTACTCTTGCCTTGTCGTGGAGGACCCAGGAACATAAACTTTATAGACAGAAGCTCCAGCACATCCAATGAAGTGTCTGTAGGCTTGATCAAACTTGAAAACTCCTACACATAAAATATGTGACATATTACATAATATGCAAATGAAACTATACTATTATACTACATACTGAACTGAAACAGCTACGTCTGTCTGGGCTTTGCTATTATTAGAAAGATAAAATTAAAATGACAAAAATACTTCAATGTATCTTTAACCGAAAAAACATGAACGGCCAAGACCATTTAGGCCATTCCATTTCCTACAGCCCTGAGTTTCTATTATGTTGCAGTGTCTAAACCCTTGTCTCAGTCTCAAACTTCATATACCAGTCTCTAATTTCACGTCCCATCTGTACTTGTACATATCAGGGCCGTAGTAGATGGTCCGACCAGTCCGACCTTGGTCGAACCTTTTTTTGGAAAAGGTGGGCGTGTACATTTAATAAGTTACCGGGTAAAGGTCGGCAAAAAAATTGGACCTTCCTCTGTTGGTAAAGTGTCGCTAGTCTTTCCACCGAGAGTGTCTTCATCGACTATAATAGCGAGTCGCGAGAAGAATCTTCTCGATAATTTACCGGAATCTCCGCATCAGCCGTTGTCTTTAACTTCCCAAAAAGAAAGTTTGGGAAGAAGACAATTTTGGAACGTAGTTTTCAAGCTAGTTGGTTTGATCGGTGGACTTGGCTTCACTACAATGAAGTGAAGATTGCGTACATTGTTTTCTATGCTTAAAAGCTGTGAAATTAAATCATGTTGCTGCCAAAAAAAATGAGGCTACTTTTGTAAGTGTATTGTTAAGTATTTTTAACATTTCAAATAGCTATAATTTTTTTTGTGTGTGCGTGTTTCTGTGTGGTGCTAAACTGACAGATGCACTGGAAATGAAAGAAATTGTTAATGATTTCATTGGCCAAAATGAACGTCGCATGCAAATTTTTGGAAAATTTACTTAAATTATTGTAGCCTTTTTTCTGTCATATTTACATATTTAACTCTTGCATACTGCCACTTTTTAATTTGTTACACCACTTTTGACGAAACCACACCCACTTCCTGGTCTGACCCTTTTTTTAATGGCAGAGACGGGCCTGCATATGTCCCAGTCTCTATGTCTATGTTCAAGTCTCTATATTCACTCTATATCTCAGTCTCTATCTCTAACACAATGTCTCAGCCTCTAACTCCATATACCAATCTCTAATTTTATGTCCCATCTGTACTGGTGCTTATGTCTCTATCTCTATGTACAAGTCTCTATATTCCCTCTATATCTCAGACTCTAACTCGTGTCTCAGTCTCTAATTCATGTCCCTGTCTCTAACTCCATGCTGTTGTCTCTAACTCAATGTCCCAGTCTCTAACTCTATTGTCAAGTTTCTAACTTTATTATGCATTTATCTTTCAATATTAATTACCTCTCATAAAAGCGTCAATTTGCTGACTCAGCTCTGCTTGTCCAATATCTTTTAAGACGTCTAGTAGTTGTTGCCATGTTGGATGATGTAGTCTATGCCATGTGGCAATAACATGATTTACATAATACACAGGATCACTCTGTGACTTAAGGTCTGGTAGTTTTACTCCAGTAGATTTCTTTAGTTCAGAAAGACTGTTAGCCAGGACAGACACAATCCGAATGCCCATCACTGCCTCTAGTCTGGACAGGACATTGGATGGGAACTGGTTGTCTGGTGAATATGGAATCACTACATAAAATAACAATATTTTACTTAAACACAAAATATTACTAGATGGTGAGAGAGCTAGTCAAGTCATTTTCAGCACAAATGAAGGAATTCATATCATTTTATGTGAATCTGAAACTTCTCTCTGTAATTTATATCAGTGGACATGCTGAAGAAAAATAGTATCACTGCAGTCTCTATAATGGGACTATTTGACAACACTAACCTGATGAAGTTATTTTATGCACTCCCTCGGAATCAGCAAGCACTAACTGTCCAGAAGACAATACTGCAGCTGATGTATATACAGAAAGGTGTGGTACATCTCCCTCACTAGTTGTCTCGATCCAAGATCGTGCAGTGCTCAAATAACTTCTTATAAAAGAATGTTTATCTATACTAATAAGATTTGATAAAGAGGAGGTAATAGCAAATGCTTTAATGGGTGTGGTTATCTCCCTCCATACTGTTCCTGTAGTAGTCCTGTTATTACTAGCAGATGCTGTGAGAGAATCTAAACTGCATATAAACAGAATATTCTCCTTGTCATATCCTCCAGTGAAGTAGAAGTTGCCTTCATGGAATGCTGATCGCATGTCCCAGCATGAAGTAGGTAGTGAGTCTGCAGTCATCCAGAGGTCACCAAGTAACACTTCCACAATATCCAAGTCCTTGTAATGTGAGTCACGCCCACCAGCCACTACCAGGACTTCTGGTGATCCTCCACTGACTGAGGATGTCCAGATGCGACAAGTAGGCATGGCAGGGAGAGATGTCTTCCAGTCTAGACCAGTAGTACTAGTCAATAGTTGGTTGGTAAACACATATTTATTTATTCCACCAACCAATACAAACTTAGATTGGTAGGTAGTTAGAGAGGAGTAGCCATTTGGTGCAGCAGTCGTAGTCCATGAGTGAAGGTCATCAGTAGAGGAAATATGAAGTTTGTTACCATAGTCAAGTATAACTATTGTATCACGTAGTACTGCACAATGTTTAGGCCAGACAAGCTCATTCAAGGTATGAAAGTGTTCCCTGTGAAGTGAGGCTAGAGGGTGAAGAAGATCAACCTAAATACATTAAAAAATATAATTGATGACAAACTCCAAATCACACAACATTAATAGTTTCTTTGAATGATAAAATAACCAAAAATCTTTATTTATACCAGATAAAAAAGCAGCCATGCAACTAACTAGTGGTGTGCTTGAGCACAAATGGCGAGCGAGCCTTAAACTACACTATTGTTAAACTATTGATTTTAACAGCTAACATTCAAACTACTAAAATAAAGTCGAGTTGTTAAATTACGCATATGCGGTAAAGGGGATTCAATGCCATAGTAACCGCTCACCTCACAGGGGCGGATCAAATTTTGAAAAGGGGTTTCTTTTTTTTTGCTAGTGTATTATTGTCACCATTCTGGCAGCTCTAGAAATTTTAAAAGGGGTTTTTGTTTTTTTTTGCTAATCAGTTAAATCATACACACTCATAGATTTTTATGCCTAAATAAGTAATAGTAGAAAATTTTACAGTTTCTTGAAAGAATCATGAAGAAAGAACTGATGACTGTTACTATTGTTAAGTGCTTTGATTTATGCTGGTAGTGAAAAGTGATGCTATGATACATTGATGAATTAAAATATGTTTATATTATTATATTATGATATCATGATTGTTGAAGTCTATGAAGTGAAATCAATTTTAAATAATATAAGTGAAGTTTACATTAGCTATGTATTAAAGTGATATAAGTAATGAAGTTAAATGAAGAATTGATGACTTTTAAAGTATATTTCAAGGTTATGATTTAGCTAGTTACAAAACAATTCTTCTATTACACACCAACTTAAATCTATCAACAATCACATCAAAATCGATTGGCATGTCATTATGAATACTCATCATGACCAAGGATGACAACCGCTCCTGTCCCATGGTACTCCTCAGTGCAGTTTTTATATTTGCTAATGTGCTATTAGCGCGCTCATTCTCGCAAGATGTCACAGGTAGAGTGCATGCTATTCTTAACAACACATATATGTTCGGGAAAAATTCCTTATCACACATGGCTAAGGCTAACTTTAAAGTGGATGGACGATTTTCAGAGCTTTGCTGTTCATATTTCCTTCTCCATCGAAAAATCTCTGTACCTACAAGTGTAGGTTGAGGTAGATCACCTCTATATTTATCAACTAGTCTATCAAAATTTAATGAAGTTGCTGATTGTTCACATAATAGTGAAGGAACTAAGGTAAGAAGCTCAGATACAAATATTTGATGCTCTCCAAATCGTTCCTGCATTTGTTGGATCAGATGATCTAGCAAAGGCAGTGCAGTCATTCTTCTATAATATGTTTCAGCAGAATCATACTCCACATTTTCTCGGCCTTGCTGACGACCAACAGTTCTAGGAACTTCTGGCGAAACACCAATGTCATTAGCCAAAGCTTCTACTTGTTCATACCAGTCTTGAAGGAGCTGATCATTTGAGCGCATGGCTTTCAAGTCAGATATAACATGCTGAACTTTCACATAAGCATATGCAAGATCATTGGTTTTGTATTGAAGTTTTATACTAATTGGTTTAATTACTGACATGCAATGCATTGTAACTATGAAAGCATAAATAAAACCAAAGCTATTATAGATTTTCAGCAAACCGGTTGCAGTCACTATAGTGCTAGCATCCCAGTCCATACAACCATATGTATAGTATCACGAGTGGTTATAGCTTCCATTACAGCATGAAGATATTTGAACAAGTCAAAAAAACTCTCATATGCTTCATGACGGTATATCCAGCGAGTTCTACACAAATCTTTTACTCTAACTAACTTCGTACATTTATCAATTACACGTTCAAGAAACATTTGCCTTTTTGCACTATTTTTAAAGAAATAAGAAGATTCTGTGATAGCACCGTTCATATTTCGAATAGGTTGTAAACTACAAGAATGTACAATGCACAAGTTCAAAACATGTTAACTACAGTGTACGTAGGTAGCTAAACTGTTTTCTGCTGATAGCAAGCCTTGCACACCACGTTGAGCTGCCATATTAGAGGCTCCATCATACCCTTGTCCTCTACAATCTTGAAAATCCAAACCATACTTCAATAAAGTTTCTTTGATCTTAGCAGCCAAAGCTTCACCAGTTACTCTCTCAGTAGTTACAAAGTCTAAAAACTCTGCTCTTATGCAATCTTTACTATCTACAAATCTTAAAACGATGGAAACTTGCTCTTTATTAGATATGTCACGTACTTCGTCACATAATACAGAATAAAACTTGGCTTCTTTTATTTCACTAATTATATTATCTCTAAAATAATCTCCTAATATTTCAATTAGCTGATTTTGAATAGTTTTACTGGTGTAAATGGCATTCCGTCCAGATTCTTTGAAATGCTTTTCAAGAACAGTGTCTCCTGATCGTATAGCATACTGAAGTAAGGCCAAAAAGGTGCCTTTGTTACTGCTTGGATCAGCTGTGCTATCGTCTCTATGCCCACGAAGTGCTATACTTTGTGTACCACACAAATGAATGGCATCTGCAATATGTTTAATTATAGAACGATTTTTAGTTATTTCTTTTAATCTACTATTTACAAGCAGATTATCAACAGCTAATTGTGGTCTGAACTGTGAATTTTTTAAAGCTTCTGCCTGGGTGACAGCCAGCTGGTGATAATTGGTAGAAATATGCTTGGAAAATTTACTTGTTTTTGCTGTCCAATAATTAAATTTCTTGCATACCAACTGACCTAAATTATCCTTATTGGCAAAAAGCACACAAGGTAGACAAAATATACCATCTTCTGCTTTGCTATATACAAACCAAGGATTCTTCTCTAAATATGACAATTGACAAGACCTCTGACACCCATCTAAGTATCTACTAGGAAACTTAAAATCACTATTAGGCTTAAAGTGTTTAGTTAAGATAGAGTACTTTAATGTTGAGGAAAAACACCTTATAGAGGTTTGAGGGGTTGACTGTAGAAGCAACCCAATATCGTCACATAGTTGCTCACTCATGCTACTACATAACGAAGTACTAGAAACCACAGGCGCTAGCGCAAGAGTACCTGGGACAGGAGCAGTTTGAGGAGAAAGAACACCACAAAAAGAGGTAGGAGAAGCAGGAGGGGGTGAAATTGGTGTATCGGCAGGGGAATGAAGACTCAAGCATGGAGAACTAGGTGCAGAATCAGGGAGATCAAAGAATTCTCCTTCTTCTATTCTAGGTCTCTTTGTAGATAAAGCATTATCAGGAGAAGAGACTGCAGAAATTCCAGCTCCAGAACTCTTCCTAAAATTGGCATGACTACTTAATACATTGCAACGAGGCTATCTAATTTAACACTAACTTGTGAAAGAAGGAGGTCAACTTTCTCTGAGACATGGCCAACAGATACAGCCCCTGATACTTCCACTAACCAAACCACACAAACACTCTGACAACCGAAGACACTTCAATGAAGCCTTACAAACGCACGATCAGCTGGTTGTTGTGTGCGTTTATTAGAAAACACAGCTAAATACTGGGCGTGTTCAGCTATAGACTATAGACAAACCGCCCCAATTTTGGTTTAATTGATCGCGGAGAAGTCGCGATATTGTTTCTCTGTGGAGTTCCATTGTGCCAGTTTGGGACTTCAGTAGTGATTGTAAATTAGGTAAGTATTGAGCTGAAAAAGGGGGTTTCGTCCAAAACCTAACGATACCCCCTGGATCCGCCACTGCCTCAACTGTTTGAATTGAAAAAGAAGCAACAAAATCAAGTCACGTTATTTAAAAATTTTCTTTGTGATATTCTTAATAGTAGTTGTAATGCACAAAACTTTCACACAACTGAACATACCTACGCAAGACTTACCTTCGTGGTTAGTCTAGTGGACAATGAATTTTCAAGTAAATACTGTTGAGTAGGGCTTATAACTGTGACAAATAGCATATTAACTTACCACCGCCACTAACTAGAATAGAAATGGAGCTCCCATAAGTTTTTGAGTTTTAACAGAACCCGCAAAACAATTCAAAGCGTAAACAATTCAATTTCTAAGGTGATACAGGTAACGATCGCTAAACCGGACGATTCTGTTTAGTGAAGTTTGGGAAGGGGTCAAAAACAGAGCGAACACAAAAATACGCTAGGGTCAAAGTACAAAATGACATACGTACGTCCAAACATATAATTATACTAGTGGTGTGCTTGAGCACAAATGGCGAGCGAGCCTGATAGCTAGGTAACATAAAATGTTACTATTTTTAGCTTACTTCATGCAAACACTATAATAGCAGTTATGACATTTGATTTCAGCAAACAAATACAAAATCACTCTCTTACCTGAATAATGGTAACTTTTGTAGTATCAAACATCAACCATTCTGATAATCTCAATCACCAGTAACTCTTGAACAAGCTCTCAGCTACGATAAAAAATAAACCAGTGTTATTATTTGTAATTTTAGCCAACAAATACGGAATTACTACTTACCTCATTCTTGAGTATTGATAACTTCTGTAGTATCAAATTGAAGTTACTTTGACCATCTGAATTACCTTGAATTCTTGACAACAAGCTCTTACCTACAAAAACAAAAGACAATCAATTTTAGCACACAAATACAAATTTACTTTCTTACCTCATTTTCTTGAGCAGTGGTAGCTTTTGTAGTACCAAATTTGAGCCAATCTGACTATTTGAATTTACCAGTCACTGTTGACTAGCTCTTAGCTACAAAAAAGAAAGGCCAGAGTTAATTTTGCATATTTAGCTAACAAATATGGAATTGCGTACTTATCTCAGTTTCCCTCGAGAAGTAGTAGCTTCCATAGCATTAATACTACGACATTCTGACTACCAACAGCTCTTGACAACCAACAACCGGCACTTCGTATCCCCCCATAAAACGGCGAAGTTTTGAAATTAAGTCTGGAAAAGGGTCTTCAATGCCATAGTAACCGGTCGAATCAACTTTTTGTGTCTTGAAAACAAGCGTTTTAGCAGGAATTTTCTCATACTTTGGAGCTTAAGTATAAAGTAAGGTTTGCTTAATGCTGTAGTTTCAGAATAAACTGGAGTCAAGCCTAAATAGCCGTGTTTTTAGGAGAAAAACGTTCTACGCGCGCGCGTTTAAAGAAGATACGTACCATCCATACATACATACATATATATAACATATACCCGATTTTGCATTATCCACCCATAATACTGTCTCGCTCGCTACGCTCGCTCGCCAATAAATAAACAAACATCCCCGATTTTCAATTGTGTTACCCCTGTAAGTGTCTCGCTCTCTACGCTCGCTCGCCAATTATATATGAGTAAATAATGAAACAAGCTATATACACACTTCATATCAACTAACATAGGTGTATGCAATTAATTAGAAAAACAACAAATATACTGTAATTCAACAATGTAAAAAAAACACATAAACATACAATTTTTTACCATGAGTGTCTAAACTAGCACACACATAGTAACTCGTATGGCATTCAAACACAAAAATATACATACAATGTTAAATATATGAATACAATAATACTAACAGAAGACACACATGATATACAAACATATTGAAAATGTGCACATACTACAATTATGTACAGTAGAATTTCGTCTGACAAGATCACAACCCAATGAATGCAAGGATTGTGGGTATACCATGCAGACTCATTGCTGAGCCTCAAAGGACCATTTTTTTATAACTGGGTGGGAAATAACCTAGCCCTTCCTGGGCTAGGGCTAGGGCTAGGGCTAAGGGCTAGCCCTTCCTGAGAGAAACCTCGAGTCACAGTCGCTCCCATGCCTGCAATGTGGGTTGGCACAATGTCACTAGCAAAATGTTTCATATAGAGCCAAATGCCTCCACAAGAAGAGCAAACTATGGAGAAACTACCACATTGCTAGGACTAGAGGACTGCTGACAACTATTGAAAAGTTCATTTCAATGTACACGGATGTAAATTACAATTATATGAGTGTGTGGTTGATATGAAGAAAACAAAGGATAATGACTACTGTCACATGTCCAGTGGTCACTCTGTACCAGCTGTATAAATCAATAATCCTTTTGGTCTGGGGATGCCCAAACATGGTCAGTGGTCGTAGGAGCAAAAGTAAAAGAAGGGGGAGGTGGGGGGGAATTGGTAAAATATGGCTGTTTTTGATTTTTACTATATTACCATATAAATCTTTTATGCCATGCTTTCCAACATAGCATTCCAATGACTCCAGAGATATCATATTAGTTGTTGAGAATTGGAGCTAGTTTGTAAGTTAGATTTCTTGAAAGACCGTTGTTAACAATGCTTTGTATTATTACAGCAGTTGCAAGCTTACATTTTTGCTATTACAGATTTAATAGCAACCGGCTGAAGGCCTAGACAAAGGGAACCTGATCAGCGATGTGCATAGGGGTCCTGCCTCACAAGGATGAGAAATAGCTGGAAACGAAACAGAACTAGTATATTAGTGTGTTTATATCTTTTAATTCACTATGTGTATGTTGTTTGTATTCATTGTGTTCATGTTCATTCATCAATTTCTTTATAGACAGAAAAGTGTCAATTTTGTTTGTACATTAATTATCATTTATATGTGTGTTTGAGGGCCCCCTCCAATGAATAAAATAACTACTATAGCGCAAGTGGCCAATTGTGACCGGTTTTGGGAAAATCGACCTAAACGCGGCAAACAATTTTTTTCAGTATCCCCGGGTAAAGCCTTATGGGTTGATTTTTTTTCAAAAAAAATTATGGCAGAAATGGATAGACACCAGTTAGCTCTAGCTTATGACGCAGTTGTAAGCTCTGGCGTGCTCTAGAACTCACACTAGGAGGCTAGAAACACTAGCCGGTTGGACTCGTGTACGGAGAGTTGCTAAGAAAATATTGGCGGGCTTTTCACTAACGGCGGGAAAAAACTGTAGCTAACTAATTCACTTACTATATTCTACATAATTCACGTACTCACGCAATTCTCGCCATCATAGTTTCTTAAGGAGCCCTGCATTAAGCCTTTTAGACTTCTTTCAATCCGCCAGTAACCGGTTTATTCCATAGTGTCCCGGAGACACGCAGTAATAGTATACGGACACAAGTCACGCCCCCTGACCTTAGCAACGCCTTTACCCGGCGTTTTTTTCGAAATCAGCAATAATAAGTTTAGCAAAAACACTGAAGTGTTGTAGTGCGTAGGGCGAAGACGGCTTGTGCTACAGCTTCTAAATTAGGAGGACGGCATCCCAAGGCCCCGTGCAGCCTACTGGTAGAATAAATTAGAAAACTTTAGATGCCGCGTTTAGGTCGATTTTCCCAAAACCGGTCACAATTATCGACAGGGGTTTCATCCAGAAATTTTTGTCTGGGGGGTCAAAATTAAAGTGGACTAGGTAATAATTTTAAGTAATACTTTTTGCTATCTAAAATAATAGATTCCCTAATCTCACAACTAAGCAGAAATACTCTGAGTAAACCTTTCACTTTTTTTTGCCCTTAAAAGTACAGCTATCAATTAACCCCATTAGCAACCCCAATAAATAAAAAAAAGCAAAAAAAAAAAAAGCAGCTGCTGCAGATTGCTGACTACCTCTGCACAGCCATTGGAATAAAGCTTTCACATAGTTTAGTCAGGTCACTTCAACGAAGCGTCCACTACCTTGTTCTGAAGATTCCATGGCCAAGAGAGTAGTCAAAGAAGTACCAAGGGTTGAAAGTACTACTACTTCGAGTGTACCAGTACCCTCTCAAGAGTACAATGAGCCTGAAGATACCCAGCTTGAGCATAGTGACATTCCTGAAAAAAATACAACCATGCCATCTACTTCTCAAGGAATTACATCATGTTTGGAGGCCACAGAAGCTAATGAAGCTTGTTGGAAACGTTGTGCAGTCTCAAAAGAGCGAAAACTTAAATTTCAGTACCACTGGCTAGAAAAATATCCATGAATTCAGTACAACTCTACGACCTGTCACTTGTAGCTAGCCAGTTGAGTTTCGTGCAACAGAGCCTGCAGCAGATCAAGGATAATCCCAACAATCAGGAATACCTTTCATGTGTCGATGATGTAGTGATGAACCTTGACATTCAGGATCAGCGCCTGGAAGCAGCAAGAGAAACCTTCAATAGAAATATACTGCAACCATACCTGGCAGAAGTTAGCAGGCAAATTAGTTGTCGTTTTGAGGATTCTTTGGGTATTTTAACTGCATTTAGTATTTTTGATCCTCAGAAATGCCCTGAAAATACTCATAAAATCAAGGAGTATGGGAATACAGAATTGGAAAAGCTTCTGGATTTTTATGGAAAGCCTATCACAGTTGAATATGATAGAGAGACATTTTCAGCTCCAGCTAATGTCAGCATACAGGAGACAAGGAGACAAGGTTGGAATGGAAAGGATTTAAATCCCTTTTGTTTGAAGAAATGAAGGGATTTTCACTTCAAGAACTAGCATTACAGTTCTTCAAAAGTGAGGCAAAATGTGTGACGTTTCCCAATATCAAAGACCTTGCTCTCTATAGCTATGATTTTGCCCATGTCGACAGCAACAGTGGAACAGTCATTTAGTGACAGGAAACAAATCAAGAATCGACTTCGTAATAGACTTCAACCTTCTTCACTGTCGAAGATAATGATGATAGCCATAAAAGGCCCACAACTTGACGAGGCTGATTTTGATGCTGTACTGTCACTGTGGAAATCGATGAAGCCCTGACGAATTTTGTTGTGATGCAAAAATACTGAACTCTCTCTCTCTCTCTCTCACTCTGATTGTTTTTCCAATATAATATGACTTTTTTGTAGGCAATTAACTTTAATAGGTAGGTAAAAAAGTGGGGGGTATATCCCCCCCAGGCATTTTGACTGGGGGGGGGGGGTCAAAAAAACCCTGTCCCCCCCCCCCCCCTGGATGAAACCCTGATCGATCACCTTTCAACTTACCTCGATATCGACCAGAAGAACCGAGTCAAGGCAATATAATTCAATTGGGCGATAACACAGCGCAAGGGGACGCTGTTTGGTATAGCTCCAGGGCCGCCTCCACCAAAAAAAAATGAAGGGGATTTTGTTACTCATTTCCTGAGTAGGACCTGGAGTAGCAGCAAAGTTAATACCTGGAGTAGCAGTAAAGCTAGTACCTGGAGTAGCAGTAAAGCTAGTACCTGGAGTAGCAGTAAAGCTAGTACCTGGAGTAGCAGTAAAGCTAGTACCTGGAGTAGCAGTAAAGCTAATACCTGGAGTAGCAGTAAAGCTAGTACCTGGAGTAGCGGTAAAGCTAGTACCTGGAGTAGCAGAAGCGCTTGGTGAAGCAGTAGCAGAAGCTGAACCTGAATGACAATCTTCGCTATCGTATAAATGATCATTTTCTACTTCCATCTCATCAACACTGGCAATTTCACTAATATCCTCTTCCATTTCACATTCATTTTCACTATTATTATCATTGTTTTCTATATCAGAATATTCATATCTCTCTGCATACTCTTCCTCATCAACATACCCCTCAAAATCATCCCCAGAATCAGTATCAAGCATAGATAAAACTTCCTTAGTTGTGTAAATACGTTGGGCCATCGCTGATAAAAACCGGTAGCAAGAAGTGGTAACTACCGCTGAATAAATTCCGGTGGCTGTTACCGCCTAATTGACACTGCGGCGCTGGCAACACGCGTCTGCGGTGGTAAGGGTGTACTTGAGCATAAATATACGCACTCCGCGGTCTACGCATAGTTCAATTGCGGCATATATATATGCTCGCCGCGGTGACAGAGTTAAACCCTGTATTGCACAAAAGAAAGCAGAAACTGCTAGTGGGTATACAAATCCTGACTCAATGGAAGGTATTAGTTCTCCCACAACAAGTCTACAATGATTTCTGGGAGTAGCTATCTTTAGATCTACCCTCATAGGACACTCCTCAAAAGTTGACTTAGTAATTACAAGTCACAGCTACAATAATAAAACACTGAAAGATTCCAGTCTCTTCACTAGATACAATAACTGCAAGTGAAAAATGTGAATTCTCTCTTAAATGAATATATACACACACGTCTTGTGTGGTACACACCACACTCCAACCTTGTGCAACGTAAAAAATACTTATAATAAAGTTAGATAAGTTCTGCGGTCTACGGCATGACAGCATACTTTTACTATAAGTAGCTTGATCATGTGATTAAATTTTTTTGTTATTAACTATATTCTCCCTCTTTCACAGGTTGTTTTGTTTTTGATATTTTTATTGTTGTTGTAGTGTCGTTGCTTTTTGGCAGTCGCTGGGGACTGAACTCAGAACAAGCACCAGCAATCTAATCACTGAGCACAACAACCACTGGGCAACCACATTTCCCACTTGTATATACTAATTAGCTATTTACTGCTACGCTACAGTCTTACTCCATACAGACCAACGGAAAAATTATTTTTATCGGTGGATATATTTTTTTTACTCTGCTAGCTTATCTTTTTACAATTTCTTGCTCAGCCTTCTGACTTTCATAGCATAGCAGTAGTTACAACAATACAAATACAGAATTAGAAATTGGTTTCTCATTAGTAGCTGTAACTCAGTGGTTAGAGTATGTGTGCAGGTCCATAGTAAGCAAATTTGTACAGTCTGGCCAGGAAGTGGTGTGGTTTAATTAAATGATGTTTAATATTGTTAGAAATGGAATGTTATCATATTACAGACTATTCCTAACAGACCAGCTGAAATTATTTTTTTCTTTTTACTAAATTCTTTTATCCGCGAATTTTTTACTCCACTTAAATCGTAAGTCTTGTGTTCAATTCCCCATGACGGCCAAACACTTTAAATTCTATAAGTGGTAAAAAGCCCGGAAAAGAAAGATAAAAGCCACTGGTAGTCAGATTAATACTAAGGAAGCTGGGATAAGTAGTAGATAACTCAACATTCCTTGGCTAAAATTACTAAATAACATTTTGTAGCTGAGAGCTTGTTCAAGAATTACTGGTAATTGAGGTAGTCAGAATGGCTTAAGTTTGATACTATAGAAGTTACCATAACTGACGTAAGAGAGTAATTTTGTATTTGTTTGCTAAAATTAATGGTCAACTGCTATTGTACTGTTTAGCACTATGTTAAAATATAAATTATGTAGTAACAATACTGTAGTTTTGTTACCTAACTAGGCAGGCTCGCTCGATATTGTTGTGCTCAAACACTAGTCTCGTGAGCCAGACAATTTACCGACCGAGCGGTGAAGGTAAGGGTCTGGTCACCATCCATACAACATTTCGTTGTACTGGAATGTAATAAATATATTTGTTTACTTCCTGTTAGGGTGCCATAGTTAACTTTGGCTTTTGCAGAAGTTTGTTATAAAATGGATAAACCAGCAATGCGGTAACCAAAAAGTGGAGACAGCAAGAAAAGGGCATGCTAACCCTAAGAAAAGTCCTGAAGGCTATAATATAGAGTAAAGAAGCCTCTCTCTGTTAGAAGTGAGACAAATAATCATTTTCCTGTATGAAATTAATTATTCTTTGATCAATTATAGGCAAAGGGTCTGACTCGTGAGACTACTCAAGCACACCACTAGTTTAGATAAATAAATCGCACTCTAATCAATAAACTAGACATATACTCACCTCGGGAGGATCTCGTGGCTCCATAACTTGTGCATAATAGACAAAATACCAACGTCAAACTTCGGGTCGTTTCTTCGAAGCTAATGAACGGTGGGAATCTGTAAAGCAAAGTATCCTAACCTGACCGACCACACCCAAACTATTACTATTGCGCATGCGTGAAATATACGCTGGCAATATACCTGTTACAGGTTCCGTTCTGGGGCACTTCGTTTCTGGAAACATGCTGGAAAGCAGGCAGATTTATTGGATGATAGATACAAGTCCAGACTGGCTCCCACCACAGAATTTGGGGTCATCCACAGCAATAGGGAGGTGGAAGCGATGGTATACAAAGCAATAGGCAAGGATGATTCTCTACAGGAAAGTATCAGCGACTCTGTGATGTCTATTCATTCAGATATTGAAGATGAAGTACCTATTCAGGAATCAAATGCAATAGTTCATGCTTGCACTCAAATTGCTTTTAATGTAGTCAAGGCTAGCCTTTACATATATACCACCATTCACCATGACACTCTCAATTTTCAGCAATGGAAGTATATGAAAATTGAAGTATTGTCAATGTATGGATACATGTGGAGAGAGTGATTATGGAATGATGTGTCAGAAATAATCCATCTTGCAGTGTACTTTGCCAATTCATTTTGCTCATGAAAGGAATGGCCAGACACCTCTTAATGATAGTGTTGTGTGTGTTGTGCTTTATGTGATATATGTCACTCTGTAGTGCCTTTTGAATAATTCATTAATATTGAACGTATTCTTTAGTCATATACTTGTTTGTTGGGTCTTTTTGTTGCTGTTGTTTTGTTTTGTTTTTGTTCAAAAACAAAATTTGTATTCAATATTAAAATGACAATAAAGAAAGTGTATATGTGTGTGTGTGTGTGTGTAATTAATAGAGTAGCTTAGTAAAAAAACAACAGTAAAGTTCAGTTGACAGTAGTTTCCAGATACCTAGCTATACTAAAAATAAAATGAAATGTTATGTTATTCTTTTATTTTTATTAGTAAATTGTGGGAGCTTCTTTCGGCAGTCTGGGCAGTACCATTTCCCGCGTGAAGCAACTCTAATTTTCGAGCATTCAAAATGAAAGTGTTCGATAGAGCAGTCCACGTTGTTGCAACCAATCCTAACACAACTGGCTTTTAGCAGCAAATATACTTACTGCAGCCTTCTCCATTTGAACCAGGAGTATCAAATTGCTATAACAAACATTTAGTTGAGCGGGTGTACCACCCTTGCCAGCAGTTCTGGAAGAATGCATGTTGTCATAAAATGTTCTTCTCTCTGAATACAGTTGTCCCATAAATATTTAATCTTTATTTATACGCTCTATGTAGAAATCATTCTGACCATCCTTGAAAAAGTGCATATGCAGAAGTCGCAATAATCAACACCTACAACAAAAATTTGTGTTTGGACTAAATAGTAATATGAGTATGTATAGGTTGCCATCAGATGCCTTCTGTAAGCAGAAACTTTTATCTTCCAAATCAAACTCAATACTTTCACCTCTGTGGCAATAGGGGCAGCATTGAATTTCCACAAATCCTGTCCCACAACATGTACATGATGTCTTGCCATCAGGTGTTGCACCAAAATAATGGACACTTGCCATTGAGAATTAGTCCACTATTAGAAATTCACAATATGCACATACTCCCCCACTCTTTTTGATGATAATCCGCAGTTTAATGATGCCTCTGTATTGAATCATTGGGAGTGATACATACACATTCACATGAGATAATAAACCTAGTATTCAAAAATTACATTTGAAATACTTAACTATATACTTTTTAGAAGCATGGGTGCGTATGAATAGGTTCCACCATGAAGTGGATGTAGGTACGGGATTTACACAACTGAAGGACAATGTGTCAAATAAGTCATCCACGATCCAGTACATAATCTCCACAAAACTGACTATATTGTAGACCATATCCTAAGAAGTTAAGATTACAGAAATTTACAGAGTTGGAAAAAGGCAGTAGTTGCTGTATAATTGTACAAGTTCTAATGAAAAAATGTTTTCAAACGATTGTCCTCAAATGTAATATTTAATCAGGTCCCATAGTCAAGTGAGTGCTGGTAGCATGTCCATCAGCTCGGGCTGGCCTTTAGAATTCTCCATCCTCAGAAAGGCCTTGAAAGAATGTTTTACATTCTCCTCCATTTGTGGTTGTTTGGACACTTCCTCAAACATGGCAGCTATTTCAGAATAACCACTTGATGTTGGAGAGCCTTCCTTTTGTCTGGACTACTTACCTTTGGTAAAAAATTTCAATCTTGCCATCATGTTCTTCAAGAATGTGGTGGCTCTTCCACAGGGTGAGACTGCTATGTTTGCTAGCCTGGCTAACTTCTGTCAGGAGTCTCAGTGAATTTAATCTTCATACAATCTTTAAGACTGTGAAACAGTACAGATGTTTCCTCATCAAGATTCTGCACAATAGTCCAGTCTGTCCTTCTGTCTGCTTTAGTTGTATCAGGTGGACCTTGGACTAGTACATTGGAACAACACTCCACTGTGCCTGTGCTGCCAAGTCTGCTCTTCTTTTTCTGCTGACAGAAGATCTATAATATCTTTCATTACACGACAATGAGTTATACTCTTGCCTTGTAGTGATGGCCCAAGAAACATAACCTTTAAAGACAGAAGCTCCAGAACATCCTTGGACAATGAAGTGTTTGAACACTTCATCAAAATTTGAAAACTCCTAAACATATATAATGTATGACATAATAAAGTTCTGCTAATAAACACTAACTAATAACAAACTACACTGTGTCTATATACAGAGTAGTGTCTAGACACTGCATATTGGCACATAGCAGTGTATAGACATAGCTAATAGAGTAGTTTCTAGTAATGCTTAGATACAGCATATAGACACTGAAGAGTGACTAGACACAGCATTTTGGATATATATCTTCAAATCCTTTAACATTACAATTTAGCATTTAGGGGGCAAGATTGAGTTTACGCTATCTTATGTATGACATAATAAAGTTCTGCTAATAAACACTTACTAAGCACACTAATAACAAACTACACTGTGTCTATATACAAAGTAGTGTCTAGAGTAGTTTCTAGTAGTGTTTAGACACAGCATATAGACACTGAGAGTGACTAGACTAGACACATCATATAGACACTGAGAGTGACTAGACTAGACACAGCATATAGACACTGAGAGTGACTAGACTAGACACAGCATACAGACACTGAGAGTGACTAGACTAGACACAGCATATAGACACTTAGAGTGACTAGACTAGACACAGCATATAGACACTGAGAGTGACTAGACTAGACACAGCATATAGACACTGAGAGTGACTAGACTTGACACAGCATATAGACACTGAGAGTGACTAGACTAGGCACAGCATATAGACACTGAGAGTGACTAGACTAGACACAGCATATAGACACTGAGAGTGACTAGACTAGACACAGCATATAGACACTGAGAGTGACTAGACTAGACACAGCATATAGACACTGAGAGTGACTAGACTAGACACAGCATATAGACACTGGGAGTGACTAGACTAGACACAGCATATAGACACTGAAGAGTGACTAGTCTAGACACAGCATATAGACACTGAGAGTGACAAGACTAGACACAGCATATAGACACTGAGAGTGACTAGACTAGACAGCATATAGACACTGAGAGTGACTAGACTAGACACAGCATATAGACACTGAAGAGTGACTAGACTAGACACAGCATATAGACACTGAGAGTGACTAGACTAGACACAGCATATAGACACTGAGAGTGACTAGACTAGACACAGCATATAGACACTGAGAGTGACTAGACTAGACACAGCATATAGACACTGAGAGTGACTAGACTAGACACAGCATATAGACACTGAGAGTGACTAGACTAGACACAGCATATAGACACTGAGAGTGACTAGACTAGACACAGCATATAGACACTGAGAGTGACTAGACTAGACACAGCATATAGACACTGAGAGTGACTAGACTAGACACAGCATATAGACACTGAGAGTGACTAGACTAGACACAGCATATAGACACTGAGAGTGACTAGACTAGACACAGCATATAGACACTGAGAGTGACTAGACTAGACACAGCATATAGACACTGAGAGTGACTAGACTAGACACAGCATTTAGACACTGAGAGTGACTAGACTAGACACAGCATATAGACACTGAGAGTGACTAGACTAGACACAGCATAAAGACACTGAAGAGTATTAGACTAGACACAGCATATAGACACTGAGAGTGACTAGACTAGACACAGCATATAAACACTGAAGCGTGACTAGACTAGACACAGCATATATACACTGAGAGTGACCTAGACTTAGACACGCATATGAGACCTTTAGAGTAATAGACTAGACACAGGCATTAGACCTGAGGTGACTAACCTAGCACAGCATATAGACACTTAGAGTGACTAGACTAGACACATCAAATAGACACTGAGATTGACTAGACTAGACACATCATATAGACCATTGAGAGTGACTAGACGAGACACAGCAATAGACACTGAAGAGTGACTAGACTAGACAACAGCATATAGACACTTAGGGTGACTAGACAGCCAAGCATATAGACCTGAAGAGTTACTAGCCTAGACACAAAGCATAATACACTGAGAGTGCTAGACTAGACCAGCCATATAACATTGAGAGTAATTAGACTAGACACATCATATAGAACACTGAGAGGACCTAGACTAACACATCATATAGCCACTGAAGAGTGACTGACTAGACCATCATATAGACATGAGATAATTATACTAGACAACATCATATAGACAACTTATAGTGGACTAGACTAGACACACATATAGACACTGAGAGTGACTAGACTAGACACAGCATATAGACACTGAGAGTGACTAGACTAGACACAGCATATAGACACTGAGAGTGACTAGACTAGACACAGCATATAGACACTGAGAGTAACTAGACTAGACACAGCATATAGACACTGAAGAGTGACTAGACTAGACACAGCATATAGACACTGAGAGTGACTAGACTAGACACAGCATATAGACACTGAGAGTGACTATACTAGACACAGCATATAGACACTGAGAGTGACTAGACTAGACACAGCATATAGACACTGAGAGTGACTAGACTAGACACAGCATATAGACACTGAGAGTGACTAGACAGACACAGCATATAGACACTGAGAGTGATTAGACTAGACACAGCATATAGACACTGAAGCGTGACTAGACTAGACACAGCATTTCGGACATTTTTTGTATATCATTTAATCCTTCAGTGCAAACATGTATGGGGCTAGATTGAGCTTACTCTATCTTTAGGGAGTCACAACTTTCAATTAAGATGGATGAGTGGGCTTCAATTATAAAGACAATTTGAACAGAAACAAAAGTTACCTTCATTATTTACTTTTTAACTTTGTTTGCTTACGAAATTTAAATATTTCAGGAGGGGTGAGTGCCTCCTCCTGCCCCCTGGTAATAAAATACATTTTTTGACAACTCTAATGCAGTATAATCGTTGAGTTGCTCAAGAAGAGAATCCATTTAGCATAATAATTTTCTTTTATTATATTAAGGATTTATATGAATTGATTATTCTCATTTTCCCTTTATTATTCTCCTGAATACCCTTATTATTCTAGAATTATTCCACTATGCTAGTACATGTCTATTATTCCAGAAAAAATGCTAACATAATCTGGCAGGGCCTAACTGCAGGTAGTCTGACTGCCATATGGCAGGTACACCAGTGCAAGAGTTTTAATATGGGTTCTACTTATTAAACACATCATCTAATTAAAAGAGAGTGAGCCCAAAGTATGAATTAGGAATGAGAGGAGTGTGTGGTCATTGAAGGTGGTGTTAAATTAGAGATGTAATCCCTAGTGATCTTCTATGGTCCCATGGACAATCCCAGCAAGAAGATGTCTTGTGAGGATGATGTTCCTGTGGCTGCAGGTGTCTTGTGATGATGATGATGTTCCTGTGGCTGCAAGTACTTAGGCAAGAGTTCTTCAATTATGTGGAAAGTTCTTCATTTGTTCCCAAGCCACACCTCCCTCGCATGATTAATAGAAGTGTGAAGGTGGTTCTTTCCAAAGGCAATAAAGGGTCGTGGTCACAGGGGAGAAAAGCATGAGGTGCAAAGTGCAATAACTAAATACTTCTAGCTCTAATCATTCATTACATCATTGTCCAGTTACTTATCATAACTTGTTTTCACCGTTATATTCATGTACTGTACACTTTCTTGAGAATAAAATAATACAGTTTAGATTAGCTATTATGGAAGAAATTTGAATACTTTGATCCGGTAGATCTGGTCAGAATAATAATAATTGTAATAGTTTGCTGAAAATAGCTCTGTCTACTCATACATCACTTTTTGTTATTGGTTGTTGCTTTTTTGTTTGTTTTAGTTTTGTTTATTGTTTTTATTGTTGTTGTTGTTTTGTCTTGTTGTTTTGTTGTTGTTTTGCTGTTGTTGTTTTAATCTAACAAGTATTATCCACATGGAGTACTGAATGTGAGGGTCCCAATTCTAATAGTTAATTCTTAGTTTTCCAGACAATTTTGGTCTAAACATGTTAAGTGTTGCATATGTGACCGGTTTTGGGAAAATCGGCCTAAACGCGGCAAACAATTTTTTTCAGTATCCCCGGGTAAAGCCTTATGGGTCGATTTTTTTCAAAAAAAAAATTATGGCAGAAATGGATAGACACCAGTTAGCTCTAGCTTATGACGCAGTTGTAAGCTCTGGCGTGCTCTAGAACTCACACTAGGAGGCTAGAAACACTAGCCGATTGGACTCGTGTACGGAGAATTGCTAAGAAATTATTGGCGGGCTTTTCACTAACGGCGGGAAAAAACTGTAGCTAACTAATTCACTTACTATATTCTACATAATTCACGTACTCACGCAATTCTCGCCATCATAGTTTCTTAAGGAGCCCTGCATTAAGCCTTTTAGACTTCTTTCAATCCGCCAGTAACCGGTTTATTCCATAGTGTCCCGGAGACACGCAGTAATAGTATACGGACACAAGCCACGCCCCCTGACCTTAGCAACGCCTTTACTCGGCGTTTTTTTTTAAATCAGCAATAATAAGTTTAGCAAAAATACTGAAGTGTTGTAGTGCGTAGGGCGAAGGCGGCTTGTGCTACAGCTTCTAAATTAGGAGGACGGCATCCCAAGGCCCCGTGCAGCCTGGTGGTAGAATAAATTAGAAAACTTTAGATGCCGCGTTTAGGCCGATTTTCCCAAAACCGGTCACATATGTGCAGTTGTCTGGTATGTGAACGAATGATATTTATACGGTCAGCTGCTATCTAGCTTAACTTCACGTTTGTTTAGGGTGTGGTTTAATTTCCGTGTTGTCTGCATTATAAAAACTGTAGTTATAAGTTACTTAGTTATCTTTCAAAAATAAATAAAATATTGCAATGAAAACATTCACAGCAAAGAAAATATTCAAAGTGAACATATTAAAAGTATCAGCTTATGAGAGTAATAAGTTTTTCAAATGAATGTCCTCACTGTAGTATTGCATTCTTCCACATAATTAAATCTACCATTCTATTACACAAATAATATACCATAGCAATAATACTACAATACTAAAAATAGACTTACTAGAGCTGTTGCTGTATTTTATCTGCTACATGTTTACATTCTCCTGTTTGGAAGAGTACATTAACAAACTCTTTGAGAGCTGAGGGTCTGGATGATAAGACTGTACGAACGTTGCCTAAAAGAATTCTTGCTTTGTGCTTGTCAGTCAAGTCCACGCGTTGGACAAGTTGGTCATAGGCATCTTCAGTTACGAGTCCAATACTGTAGCAGTGATCAGCTACTGTCATAACACAAGGCTTCACTGAGAGGACCAAGTCAGGATACACACTCAAAAATACACTCAAGTTATTGCCACCTAATAATATAAAACATTTGCAATTATACTAAGTTACTAACAATTACTTCACTTACTGTCAGAGATCAGATCTTTCTTCTCTACCGCAGGCTCTTTCTTCTCTACCGCAGGATCTTTCTTCTCTACCGCAGGATCTTTCTTCTCTACCGCAGGATCTATCTTCTCATATTTCTAATACCAAATAAATCCGAGTAGTTATTTAAAGTTAGAATACACAGTCTATTTCTACATACCTGTCCATACCAAATAAGGTGTCTATTGGTAAGTACAACTGCTTGTGGATTGTCTATATTGAAAAGACATGTCATAACCTCTGGAATTGGATCTGCCTTATCAACCTCTCCAATGTGATTTTCTCCTTCATGTGAACGACAGTCAAAGGCAAACTGGTAGTCCATGTCGATGTTGTAGTTCATTCTGGAACTAGCCTTCTTTAGAGTGGCCTCTATTTCTTGTTTTAGAGCAGTACATTCATGGTGAATGGAGTCTTGGAATGTAGGATCACACGAAACTACGACTTCAAAATATTTACATCGAGATATAAATGTTACACGAACTTTTTTTGTTCCATACAAAAACTGCACCATGTTTTTCTTGACACCTTCTCTAATGAAAATGAAGGACTTGTTAGATATGAAACAAGCCATTGAAGCCGAAAAGAGTCCCATAGGAGTAAACCCACAACTGAAGTATATCAAGAGAGGTTCCATAAAACATGAGCTAAAGGATTCTTTGTGGAATAAGTCAAGTTCCTTTGCACTGGTGTTTTCTAACACGCAAGGCATGATGTATTCTTTCTCTTTTTCCAAGATTGGATCAGTATTAGAAGATTCGACTGGCATAACCGCAGCTACGATATGAAGGTGATCAAGCAAAGCTACAAGTTGATGTGGTGGAATCAAATCTCCTAAAATGTCAGCTGTAGCTTCTTTAAAATCTTTCATGGTGAACTGACCTGTATTCCTGAATTTCTCAGCTGTAGCCTGACATGTACTATCAAAGCTCATGGCTTTAAGAATGACACCAGTGATACTGTCATACACTACCTGGATGTCAATGATGACCAGGTCTTCCAAACCAGGCACCCTGGGGAAGTACATCAGAACACCGGCATGGTGGTGAAGAAACCACAGAGCTGTTTTGGTCTCATAAGGAGTCATATTCAAGGCATGGGACAAGGCCAAGCAGGTCTCCAGGCTTGCTGTCCTCACCTCTCTCATGCGAAGACACAAGCTAAACAGAAGCCACACAGCTGGAATTTTCAGCTTTTTAAAATGTTTCTCCATGGCATTCTCCAGTAGCTGATGCAAGTGATCAATTTCTTCTCGTCTGCCTCCCATGTTGTCTAAAGAAACAACCAGCCTGTCTTTTGAGCAAAACTGAACTATGTCATCATTTTTAAAGTGAGTGTCGTTAATCACTTTTTGAAGCTGTGAGTCGACTGTAGTGATGTCTTCTTCAGAAACCTTATCTTTGTGAGTACCCACCATATACACGACTGACTTTGAAGATTCCACTATTTCACCAATGGCTGAGTCTTCTGTTCTAGGTGTCTCACCAATTATGGATGGGTTGTCTGTTTCTGGTAGAGGTTGAAGGTGGGTGGAGGAACTGAAACAAGATATACTGGCAAGAGTACGCAAAAGCATTTCTTGCAGAGTGAACTCTGATTTCTCTGGTGCAGTTGTCTCTCCTGTAGCTCTTTGATAATAAACTTGATACTCCTCATTTAACTTGAACTTGTAGCTAAAGAGCAGTAAATAGAGGCCAGGTCCTATGGTGAGTGCTGGCAGTATGTCCATCAGCTCAGGCTGACCTCCAGTGTCCTCCATTCTCAAGAAAGCTTTGAAAGAATGCTCTACTTTTTCTGCGAACTGAGGCTGTTTGGACACTTTATCAAGAATTGCAGCTATTTCAGAATAATCTTGTGATGTTACCACTTCATCAGCTACTGGGACTTCTTTTGGTGGGACAGGAGAAGGTTCCCTTTGTGTGGATTTCCTACCTTTGGTAAAAGATTTCAATCGCGCCACCATCTTCTGCATTAATGTAGGTTGTGCTGATTTTTCCACAGGGCGAGACTGCTCTGTACTGCTAGCCTGACTGACCTCTGCCGTGGTTACACTACCTCCAAGGGAATCAGCTGTTGCCTCAGAAGCGGAATCAGTCTCTAGACTGTCTTTAAGACTGTAAAAGAGTATAGATGCTTCCTCAATCAGATCCTGAACAATAGTCCAGTTTGCCTTTCTTTCTGCTGTAGTTGGACCAGACGAGCCTTGGACTAGCATATTGGAACAACACTCCACTGTGCCTGTGCTGCCATGAACCTGCTCCACTTCCATTGCTGACAGAAGATCTATTATCTCTTTCATAAGGCGACGGCGAGTTGTACTCTTGCCTTGTCGTGGAGGACCCAGGAACATAAACTTTATAGACAGAAGCTCCAGCACATCCTTGGAAACAATGAAGTGTCTGTAGGCTTGAACAAACTTGAAAACTCCTACACATAAAATATATGACATATTATATGATATGCAAATGAAACTATACTATTATACTACATCCTGAACTGAAACAGCTACGCTTGTCTGGGTTTTGCTATTATTAGAAAGTTAACATTAAAATGACAACAATACTTCAAATGGAATGGCCTAAGCGGCCTTGGCTGTTCATGTTTGTCGGTTAAAGATACATTGAAGTATTGTTGTCATTTTAATGTTAACTTTCTAATAATAGCAAAACCCAGACAAGCGTAGCTGTTTCAGTTCAGGATGTAGTATAATAGTATGTCCCAGTGTCTATCTCTATGTTTAAGTCTCTATATCTCAGTCTCTAACTCCATGCTCTTATTTAAACCACAATGTCCCAGTCTCTACCTTCATGCTCTTGTCTCTAACTCAATGTCCCATTCTCTAATTCCATGCTATTATCTCTAACTCAATGTCCCAGTCTCTAACTCTATGTTCCCTCCCTATCTCAGTCTCTAACTCCATGCTCTTATCTCTAACTCAATGTCCCAGTCTCTACCTCCATGCTCTTGTCTCTAACTCAATGTCCCTGTCTCTAACTCCATGCTCTTGTCTCTAACTCAATGTCCCTGTCTCTAACTCCATGCTCTTGTCTCTAACTCAATGTCCTAGTTTCTAACTCCATGCTCTTGTCTCTAATTCCATGTCCTAGTCTCTACCTCCATGCTCTTGTCTCTAACTCACTGTCCCATTCTCTAACTCCACACTCTTGTCTCTAACTCAATGTCCCAGTCTCTAACTCCATGTTCTTATCTCTAACTCAATGTCCCAGTCTCTAACTCCATGCTCTTGTCTCTAACTCAATGTCCCAGTCTCTAACTCCATGTTCTTATCTCTAACTCAATGTCCCAGTCTCTACCTCCATGCTCTTGTCTTTAACTCATGTCCCAGTCTCTAACTCCATGTTCTTATTTATACCACAATGTCCCAGTCTCTACCTCCATGCTCTTGTCTCTAACTCAATGTCCCAGTCTCTAACTCCATGCTCTTGTCTCTAATTCCATGTCCCAGTCTCTAACTCCATGCTCTTGTCTCTAACTCAATGTCCCAGTCTCTAACTCCATGCTCTTGTCTCTAACTCAATGTCCCAGTCTCTAACTCCATGCTCTTGTCTCTAACTCAATGTCCCAGTCTCTAACTCCATGCTCTTGTCTCTAACTCAATGTCCCAGTCTCTAACTCCATGCTCTTGTCTCTACCACAATGTCCCATTCTCTAACTCCATGCTCTTGTCTCTAACTCAGTGTCCCAGTCTCTAACTCCATGCTCTTGTCTCTAACTCATTGCCCCAGTCTCTAACTCCATGTCCCTAGTCTCTAACTCCATGCTTTTGTCTCTAACTCAATGTCCCAGTCTCTAACTCCATGCTCTTGTCTCTAACTCAATGTCCCAGTCTCTAACTCCATGCTCTTGTCTCTAACTCAATGTCCCAGTCTCTAACTCCATGCTCTTGTCTCTAACTCAATGTCCCAGTCTCTAATTCTATGCTCTAGTCTCTACTCAATGTCCCAGTCTCTAACTCCATGCTCTTGTCTCTAACTCAATGTCCCAGTCTCTAACTCCATGCTCTTGTCTCTAACTCAATGTCCCATTCTCTAACTCCGTGCTCTTGTCTCTAACTCAATGTCCCAGTGTCTAACTCCATGCTCTTGTCTCTAACTCAATGTCCCAGTCTCTAACTCCATGCTCTTGTCTCTAACTCAATGTCCCAGTCGCTAACTCAAACTTCCATGGTCTTATTTATACCACAGTATGTCCCCCAGTCTGCTACCCTGCCATGCCTTGTCCTCTAACTCAATGTCCCAGTCCCTCTCCTCATGCTCTTGTCCTAATTCCCCATGTCCCAGTCTCTAACTCCATGCTCTTGTCTCTAACTCAATGTCCTAGTCTCTAACTCCATGCTCTTGTCTCTAACTCAATGTCCCAGTCTCTAACTCCATGCTCTTGTCTCTAACTCAATGTCCCATTCTCTAACTCCATGCTCTTGTCTCTAACTCAATGTCCCAGTCTCTAACTCCATGCTCTTGTCTCTAACTCAATGTCCCAGTCTCTAACTCCATGCTCTTGTCTCTAACTCAATGTCCCAGTCTCTAACTCCATGCTCTTGTCTCTAACTCAATGTCCCATTCTCTACCTCCATGCTCTTGTCTCTAACTCAATGTCCCAGTCTCTAACTCCATGTTCTTATCTCTAACTCAATGTCCCAGTCTCTAACTCCACACTCTTGTCTCTAACTCAATGTCCCAGTCTCTAACTCCATGCTCTTGTCTCTAACTCAATGTCCCTGTCTCTAACTCCATGCTCTTATCTCTAACTCAATGTCCCAGTCTCTAACTCCACACTCTTGTCTCTAACTCAATGTCCCATTCTCTAACTCCATGCTCTTGTCTCTAACTCAATGTCCCATTCTCTAACTCCATGCTCTTATCTCTAACTCAATGTCCCAGTCTCTAACTCCACACTCTTGTCTCTAACTCAATGTCCCATTCTCTAACTCCATGCTCTTGTCTCTAACTCAATGTCCCTGTCTCTAACTCCATGCTCTTGTCTCTAACTCAATGTCCCATTCTCTACCTCCATGCTCTTATCTCTAACTCAATGTCCCATTCTCTAACTCCACACTCTTGTCTCTAACTCAATGTCCCAGTCTCTAACTCCATGTTCTTATCTCTAACTCAATGTCCCATTCTCTAACTCCATGCTCTTGTCTCTAACTCAATGTCCCAGTCTCTAACTCCATGTTCTGATCTCTAACTCAATGTCCCAGTCTCTAACTCCATGCTCTTGTCTCTAACTCAATGTCCCATTCTCTAACTCCGTGCTCTTGTCTCTAACTCAATGTCCCAGTGTCTAACTCCATGCTCTTGTCTCTAACTCAATGTCCGTCTCTAACTCCGTGCTCTTGTCTCTAACTCAATGTCCGTGTCTACTCATTCTCTTGTCTCTAACTCATGTCCCAGTCTCTAACCCATGCTCTTTCTCTAACTCAATGTCCCTTCTCTAACTCCGTGCTCTTGTCTCTAACTCAATGTCCCAGTGTCTAACTCCATGCTCTTGTCTCTAACTCAATGTCCCAGTCTCTAACTCCGTGCTCTTGTCTCTAACTCAATGTCCCAGTGTCTAACTCCATGCTCTTGTCTCTAACTCAATGTCCCAGTCTCTAACTCCGTGCTCTTGTCTCTAACTCAATGTCCCAGTCTCTAACTCCGTGCTCTTGTCTCTAACTCAATGTCCCAGTGTCTAACTCCATGCTCTTGTCTCTAACTCAATGTCCCAGTCTCTAACTCCATGTTCTTATCTGTAACTCAATGTCCCATTCTCTAACTCCATGCTCTTGTCTCTAACTCAATGTCCCAGTCTCTAACTCCATGTTCTTATCTCTAACTCATGTCCCAGTCTCTAACTCCATGCTCTTGTCTCTAACTCAATGTCCCAGTCTCTAACTCCATGTTCTTATCTCTAACTCAATGTCCCATTCTCTAACTCCATGCTCTTGTCTCTAACTCAATGTCCCAGTCTCTAACTCCATGCTCTTGTCTCTAACTCAATGTCCCAGTCTCTAACTCCATGCTCTTGTCTCTAACTCAATGTCCCAGTCTCTAACTCCATGCTCTTGTCTCTAACTCAATGTCCCATTCTCTAACTCCGTGCTCTTGTCTCTAACTCAATGTCCCAGTGTCTAACTCCATGCTCTTGTCTCTAACTCAATGTCCCAGTCTCTAACTCCATGCTCTTGTCTCTAACTCAATGTCCCAGTCTCTAACTCCATGCTCTTGTCTCTAACTCAATGTCCCAGTCTCTAACTCCATGCTCTTGTCTCTCAAACTCACCTCCATGCTCTTGTCCTCGGTCTCTAACTCCATGCTCTTGTCTCTAACTCAATGTCCCAGTCTCTAACTCCATGCTCTTGTCTCTAACTCAATGTCCCAGTCTCTAACTCCATGCTCTTGTCTCTAACTCAATGTCCCATTCTCTAACTCCGTGCTCTTGTCTCTAACTCTAACTCCATGCTCTTGTCTCTAACTCAATGTCCCAGTCTCTAACTCCATGCTCTTGTCTCTAACTCAATGTCCCAGTCTCTAACTCCATGCTCTTGTCTCTAACTCAATGTCCCAGTCTCTAACTCCATGCTCTTATCTCTAACTCAATGTCCCATTCTCTAACTCCACACTCTTGTCTCTAACTCAATGTCCCAGTCTCTAACTCCATGTTCTTATCTCTAACTCAATGTCTAACTCAATTCTCTAACTCCATGCTCTTGTCTCTAACTCAATGTCCCAGTCTCTAACTCCATGCTCTTGTCTCTAACTCAATGTCCCAGTCTCTAACTCCATGCTCTTGTCTCTAACTCAATGTCCCAGTCTCTAACTCCATGCTCTTGTCTCTAACTCAATGTCCCAGTCTCTAACTCCATGCTCTTGTCTCTAACTCAATGTCCCAGTCTCTACCTCCATGCTCTTGTCTCTAACTCAATGTCCCAGTCTCTAACTCCATGCTCTTGTCTCTAACTCAATGTCCCAGTCTCTAACTCTATTGTCAAGTTTCTAACTTTATTATTCTTTTATCTTTCAATATTAATTACCTCTCATGAATGCGTCAATTTGCTGACTCAGCTCTGTTTGTCCAATATCTCGTAAGACGTCTAATAGTTGTTGCCATGTTGGATGATGTAGTCTATGCCATGTAGCAATAACAAGATTTACATAATACATAGGATCTTTCTGTGGCTTAAGGTCTGGTAGTTCTACTCCAGTAGATTGTGCTAGTTGAGAGAGACTGCTGGCCAGGACAGATACAATCCGAATGCCCATCACTGCCTCTAGTCTGAGCAGGACATCGGGTGTGAACCGGTTGTATGGCGAATAGGGAATCACTACATAACAATAACAATATTTACTTAAAAACATAATATTACTAGATGGTGAGAGAGCTAGTCAAGTCTTTTTCAGCATCAATAAAGGAATTCATGTCTTTATAAGAGCATGTGAAAGTTCTCTCTGTAATCTATAACAGTGGACATATGAAGAAAAATAGTATCACTGCAGTTTCTAAAGTGGGACTACCATTTGACAACACTAACCTGATGAAGTTATTTTATACACTCCCTTGGAATCAACAATCAATAACTGTCCAGAAGACAATACTGCAGCTGATGTAAATACAGTAATGTCATGTGGTACATCTCCCTCACAAGTTGTCTCAATCCAAGACCGTGCAGTGCTCAAATAACTTCTTATAGAAGATCGTATATCTATACTAATAAGATTTGATAAAAAGGAGGTAATAGCAAAGGTTTTAATGGGTGTGGTTATCTCCCTCCATACTGTTCGTGTAGTTGTCCTGTTACCACTACCAGATGCTTTGAGATATTCTAAGCTGCATATAAATAGAACATTCTCCTTGTTATGTCCTCCAGTGAAGTAGAAGTTGCCTTCATGGAATGTTGATTGCATGCTCCAGCATGGAGTAGGTAGTGAGTCTGCAGTCATCCAGTGGTCACCAAGTAACACCTCCACAGCGTCCGAGTTCTTGCCACTGTGAACCTTCCCACCAGCCACGACCAGGACTTCTGGTGATCCTCCACTCACTGATGATGGCCAGGTGCGCCGAGTAGGCATGGCAGGGAGAGATGTCTTCCAGTCTAGACCAGTAGTACTAGTCAATAGTTGGTTGGTAATCCCACAATGATTTAGTCCACCAACCAATACAAACTTAGACCGGTAGGTAGTTAGTGACGAGTATTGACATGGTGCAGTAGTAGTAGTCCATGAGTGCAGGTCATCAGTGGAGGAAATATGAAGTTCGTGATAAGTACCAAGTATAACTATTGTACCACATAGTACTGCACAATATTTAGGAGTGACATCCTCACTCCAGGTATGGCTGTGTTCCCTGTGAAGTGAGGCTAGAGGGTGAAGAAGATCAACCTAAATACATGTAAAACAATATAATTGATGACAAACACCAAATCACACAACATTAATAGTTTCTTTGTATGCCATTTTATCATAAAAACCAAAAAAACAATTTATACCAGATAAAAATGCAGCCATGCAACCGATTTTTATAGGAATATAATGCAGCAAGCTATATGGGCCCTTCATATCAATTAACGATAGGTTTATTTAATTATTTAGAATAACAACAAATAAAAATTCAACAATGCAAACAAACACACAAACATACAATTACAAAGAGTGTCTAAACAAGCACACACATAGTAAACATTTGTACTTTTTGACATTCACGCTACACGAACACTAACAGCAAACATTTTGGAGAGCAGGCAAAAGCATACCTCCAACAGCAGAGACTTCCCAATAGTTTCAGTAAGTGCTAACCTTTTTTGTCTGTTGCAGACAAAAAAGGTTAACACTTACTGAAACTATGGAACAAACTTAATAAATCTGAACCAGGCGTAGTAAAACTTGTATGCTCATTTGAGCATGTGTGATTCTAAATGGCAGGTAAACGAATAAATGGGCATGGCCATATTAACAGCATTCACCATAGTGTCTGCCTTTTCTCTCACTTTCTCAAAAACTTAGCCAAAATTAAAGAAGTGGCAAATTCAAGGGACTTAAATTATCATCAAGCTGGAGCTTCTATTCTCTCAAGGCATAATCTGATATCCAAGATCCGCTGTTGACAGTGACAGAATGTATGAATGAATGAATGACATAGATACTACTGTATCCCTTACTGGCATGAGTGCTGAGGAATATATAGAATAAATTCCACATGTTCATCACAAAGTGCCAAGTGAGGCAATAACATTGTCATGTAACCTTCCATATCATTAGAAGGACTTCTGTAAGAAGTCAGAGTATTGATTTATTTATTATAGTTTTTATTATTTATCTATCCAGCCCAATTAGCAGGGGAAGCTGCACAACTTGCTCAATGTCAGTTGTCCAAACCCTTTCCTGCATTGTGATTGGTAAAGAGTCTGGCTACACGACACTTATATGAGAAATGCAATTGAAATAGCATGAGTTAAAGCTGAGTGCTATTTCAATTCCTTTACAAGTGCTATTGATCCCTAATAGCACAGGTTACCCGTGCTATCACTTGCTAATAGCATGGCCTGCTTAATTTGCTCTGTTGTTACACTGTAAGGTTCACTCATAATATCTGTGTTTCAAGATTAGCTTCCTCTGGAAATTCTTTTTTAACCTATGGCTCCTCCTAATCTGTTGAAGAAACTTCCGTCTAATACGGGTAGAACTTCTGTACTAAAGAATGACATAAGAGTCCAACTTTAACATACACAAACTGTATGCTAGAGCTGCATACATGTGCACTTACCTGTACTATTTCACTTAGCTACTATGATATTTCATTTAGTTTCCGTGTTATTTCACTTAGTCATGTGTGATTTCACTTTCCCCATTCGATTTCAGTCGAGCAGCGATTTTCTCCCTACTTGTTTGATTGGGCAATTTATGCCACCATGCTATTATTAAAAAAAAAAGTTAAATAAGTGAAGAGTTTGACCGACTTTATTTGTGTAGTACATACCTCATCCGCACCTTGTGCCACGTAAAATACTTATATTAAAGTTAGATAAGTTCTGCGCTCTACTGTATGATAGTGCACACTCTAACATACTGTAATTAGCTTGATCATGTGTTTAAAATTTTTGTTATTAAATGTATTCTCCCTCTTTCACAGGCTGTATTTTTTGTCGTTGTTTTTATGTTGTTTTTTGGCAGTCGCTGGGGACTCAACTCAGAACAAGCACCAGCAATCTAATCACTGAGCACAACAACCACTGGGCAACCACATTTTCCACTTGTATATACTAATTAGCTATATACTGCTACGCTATCAGTCCTACTTCAAACAGACCAACGGAGAATTTATTTTTATATGTGGATACATTTTTTCTACTCTGCTAGTTTATCATTTTAACAACTTCTTGCTCAGCCTTCTGACTTTCAAAATCCATGTCTATCCAAGAAACATCAAATGTTTAACCTACATCCAATTCTTCTACTCTCACAACTAGCCCTTTAACACACCTAAGTGCTACTAATATTCAAACAAAGAACAGTATTCCAGGAACTTTTATATTTAACTCATGCTCATCGATTACTTTTAACATTCATCACTAGTGTTTGCATATTCATGGTTATCAGTTTCATTATCATAAATATAATACAAGTATATTGTAACAACAACAAAAATTATTTGTTTTATTTCTTTTGTAAGTCTTGCCTCACTTTCATGACGTGTATATATATCTATATATATATAGCTTGGCACCACACTAAGGAAGAGCTGATACTCTAATTTCTACAAACTGGTGCCTTTACACCTTCGGAGCTTCAACTCCGCAATTCTATCTACATACCAGTGGGTGCTCGTTAAATTGTTCTCAACCGGATGTAAACAAACCGCACCCCATATGCTATACACGCTAAAGTATTGTTCATACCCGTAGCAGCTAGGGATGTTCGGGGGGTTCGGTCAAACCCCCCTTTTGAGTGACCGGAAGTAAATTATTTAGCCACAACTCACATTTAATTTATGGAATGTCGACGTCTGGTTGATTGTGTCTAAATTGCAATGGAATTTTCTGCTATTTAGCTATATATATCCCCGGATATACTTCATACTCTATATGTGGATGGCCTAGTCTGATTCCAAGCTTTCAGGTAAGCATTGAGCTCCTTGATTACAAAACATTGCTCTAGTTATGGCACTGATAAAGCAAGCTACACTACAACTATTCTTTTTATGGTGTGCCATAATGTACTTATTTAGATAACTTATAGTATGAAAGGCCCATTAATGGTTCACTGTTTGTGTACAGCTCAGTTAGTGGTTAGAAGCCTGGCTACATGAGAACGAAATAGCGTTAGCAGTTTACCGCTTATTGCCGATAATCAGCAGTGTTCAATGAATTTATTAATAGAATACATAGAACATCAGACAAATGATTAGTTTTGGCATAATTTCCCCCCTTCTTTTTCGCTTTTTAAAGAATAAACGAAGAAAACAAAAGTAGGTGTGGCTTTCTTGCATTTCTACGAAATCCGAACCCCCAGGGCAAACTCCTGGCTACAGGTCATTTGTTCCCCATAAATCGTGTGGAATAAAACGAAATGTTGTAGGGATGGTGACCAGAACCTTTCACCATGGTAGGCAAAGGGTCTGACTCGTGAGACTACTCAAGCACACCACTAGCTAGTATGTTACTAGTACTAGATAATTAGATCAATTAATCAGCACTCTAATCAATAAACTAGACATGCGCTCACCTCAGGAGGATCTCGTGGCTCCATAACTTGCGCATAATAGACAAAATACCAACGCCAAACTTCGGGTCGTTCCTTCGAAGCTAATGGCCGTTGGGAGTCTGTAAAGTAAACTATTACTATTGCGCATCCGTGATAATATATTACGTAAATACTTGGCTGCCGCGCAATATACCTGGTATACAGGTTCAGTTCCAGGCACTTCGTTTCTGGAAAGCAGGCAGATTTATTGGATGATACAATTCCAGACTGGCTCCCAACACAGAAGTTGGGGTAATCCACAGCAATAGGGAGGTGGAAGCGATGGAATACCATCATTTGAAGGGGAAGAAGAAACTAGTTCCCAAGAAACTGGTAATGAGGAGCGATCCAGTGGGATAGGATGGAGGGTATGATAAAGACCATGGCAGAATTAGCATTTGCAGGGAGAAGTAGGGAACCCAATGTAAGTGAATATTATCAAAGACAAGAGAAATAGAAGCAGAAAAATGTGCTATCCAAAGCCTACAAAAGTTTGAACAAGGCATGAATTTAGCTGCATTCATTGCAGAATTTGAAGTAGCCATGAGAGGTGCTAACATTAATAAGGATAAATGGTCCCATATTTTACAAGGACAGTTGAAAGGTCAAGCATGGCGGCATGATTGGGTAAATCATAAAGGAGCTGGAGATGCTTTAGCTTATGGTAGTTGTAAGGAAATTGTGCTTGAGATGCATGGTGATTCTCTTTTAACATGTATAAAGAATGTTTTCAATCCTAAAATTAAAGGAGAAAGTTTTGGTGCCAGGTCCACACTAGCCAGGGCATACATGGACAGGCTGTTTAAGGGTGCACACACAGCTGCGCAGTGGCAAGAGAGAGTAGAAATGTGGATAATACTTTCCTCCTATCATGAAGATTGCATTGCAGCAGTACTCAATACAAACCCCTTGACAAAAGTCCAATTAGCTTCTGCTGTAAGTCAATATAATTATGGAGTTGCATCCAGAGGCAGGGAAAAGGCAATCAATGCAGGGTAACAAATTTCAAGGTTCTAAACCATATAAAAATTACTATACTTCCCCCAGTCAAGATAGGTCTAGAGGATGGCAACAGAACTTCAAGCCACAGCAGCAATGGCAGCCCCACCCCCAACAGCAATGGAAGCATAGACCACAACAGCAGCAATGGCAGCTCGACCACAACAGCATATATGTATGTAAGCAAATTGGTCACAAATCCTATTGTTGTCCCCAGAAAGGCAGAGGTTACAGTAATCAATTGTATACTAAGAAAGCCACATACAGACTTAAAAACTCAGAAACCTCAAAGAAAGTTCCTAACATTGTTAATGGTTGTGTGAATGGCATACAAACATCATTTTTGCTAGATACTGGTGCTGACATCACTATAATAAATAAGAATCTAGAGCATGGAGAGCAATTAACTGGAGAACTTATAACATTTAATGGGTTTGGAGGTGAGGAATTCACTTTCCCCAAGGGCACAAAGGAAAGAACAGGAATGTGCAGAACAGGAATTAGAAAGGCAAGAGAGTGAAGAATGTGCACTTGCAATCCCAATTGAACGTATCAATAATACAGAGAGTGTTGATGAAATCAGTGAGGTGGCTGAGCAAAACGGTTTGGAAGAGGAGTCAGGCAGTGTAGCCTTAGCAGAAGATAGCTTAGATCTTGGTTTGGATAGCTTAGATACTTCAAGAGAGGTAGAATGGCTGGGAGGAATGGATGTTGATGCCTTGGTTGAAGAGCTGTCAGCTCAGCCCACCTCAGTAAATGAAGCATGTGCTATTCCTCTTGAGCACATTGAGAATGATTGTGAATTATTAACTAGTTTAGACCCTCCAGGTGAACCAGCGAGAAATGAGTTTAAGACAAAATTCGTTGCACAGTTAAAGTCTGACCCAACTCTTGACAAGTGGAGACAATGGGCAGACCAGTCTAAGAATGGTTATTTTTGGGATAAAGAATTGATGAAAAAGAATTTTTTAACGAATAGTGGCAGTGAAAGTTGTGTACTAGTTGTGCCTAAAGAATGCAGGCAGTTTTTAGCTCACAATAATTTTGGTCATATGGGTGACAAGAAATGCAAGTATGTAATAGCTCAGAAATTCACATGGCCAGGTATGGTGTCAGATATAATGAAAGGGTGTTGAAGTTGTGTGACATGTCAGAAACAGAGTAAAGTCAAACCTAGAAGAGCACCTATGGGAATAACACCTATTGCAACTGAAACTTTTGAGAGTGTAGCTGTAGACTTGGTAGGACCCTTTCCCAGGTCTAAGTCAGGCTATAAATACTTATTAACCATAATATGCTTAGCAAGCAAATATCCTGAAGCACTGCCACTAAAGTCAATAACAGCAGATGAGGTAGTAGAAGGTTTGGTGGAGTTATTTTGCAGACACGGTGTGCCCAGACAGTTGCTGTCAGATTAGGGAAAACAATTTAAGAGTGCATTGTTCAAACAGTTGTGTTCTAAATTAAAGATTCATAAGCTGCAGTCCTCCCCATACCATCCACAATCAAATGGAACAGTAGAAAGATTTCATGGAACCTTGATCCCCATGCTCAGAAAAGTACTGTCTGTATGCTATCAGAAGTGCACCTAACAGGAGCACAGGTTTCACCCCATATGAGATTGTGTTGGGTAAGAATGCTGATCCCCACTTGACTTGTTAGTTGAAGAACTAGAAAGCCCAGGAGACAAGTCTATAGCAGTGTGTCAGTGGATAGAAAACCTCAATGTCTCTGCTGAGGAACACAATGTTGACACAGACAAACCTCGCTTGTCAGGAAAGAGATTAAGTAGAGTACAAGAAGCAGAAATGAACAGTGTAAAGAGTAGATGGAAGCATGTTCTCAGTGATAAGCCAGGAGATACCAAGTTAGTGGGACATGTAATAAATACTGGTACAGCTCAGCCAGTGAGGTCACCACCATATATGATATCTCCTCATAAACTTGAAGGTGTTAAGAAATAAATAAACAGTCTACTTGAATTAGGCATTATTGAACCCAGTACCAGTCCATTGTCCAGCTCTGTAGTGCCCATAGTTAAACCAGACCAAAGTATTAGACTATGTGTTGACTATAGAAAATTGAATACAGTCACAACACCAGACCCTTACTACATCCCTACTGTAGATGAACTTATAAGTAAGGTTGGAGAGGCAGCATTCTTGACCAAGCTGGACCTTGCAAAAGGATTTTATCAGGTACCAGTGCAGGAAAGTGATAAAGAGAAAACAGCTTTCATAACTCCATGGGGAAAATTCCAATTCACAAAAATGCCCTTTGGACTAAGAAATGCACCATCTACCTTCCAGAGACTTATGGATTGTGTGTTAGCTGGAATGACCAGTCGTGCTGTTCCTTACATTGATGACATTTTAGTGTTTTCTAAGGATTGGACGTCCCATCTGAATCATGTTGAACAGGTCTTGAAGAGATTAAGTGAAGCTAACTTGACGGCAAAACCTTCAAAGTGTGAATGGGGAAAAAGATTGTGTCAATTATTTGGGTCACACAGTCGGTAGGGGGAAAGTTAGCATACCTGAAGCTAGAGCAGCAAGTATTAAAAATTATGTGAGACCAAAAACAAAAAAGCAACTTAAGTCTTTTCTAGGCCTCTGTGGATATTATAGGAAATTTGTTAGACATTCTTCAGACATAGCCAAACCACTTCATGCTCTCACTCATAAATCCCAGCCAGTGAAAGTCGTGTGGACTGAGGAGTCTCTGGCTTCCTTCAGTAAGTTATGTTCAATGTTTTCTTGTGCAGAATTTCTTACCATACCTACAGGATCAGACAAATTACTTGTGCAGACAGATGCCTCAACAGTTGGTATTGGAGGATGCTTGTCAGTCTACTCCAGAAAACTCACTGATTGTGAATCTAGATATTCTGCCACTGAGTTATAGTGCCTGGCTGTGGTAGAGTGTCTCAGGCAATTCGAAGCTCATCTAGATGGTCGCCACTTTCAGTTGCAGACAGACCATAAGGCTCTCACTTTCTTAAATAAATCTAAACTCTTGAACAAAAGATTGGCTAGATGGGCTCTATGGTTACAAGATTTTGATTTTTCTATCTGTTACAGGCCAGGAAGTACTAATGGTAATGCTAATGGTCTTTCAAGACAAGCCTAGGACATTCAGCAAGGTGATGAAGTCTCAAAGATAAGGCACAACTCAGTCGTTGTGTGTTAGTTTCAATAGTTGTAGTAGTAGCTGTATTTTATGTATCATTTTTATGTTGCCTAGGTTACTTGTTACAATTTGTGTGAATGTTTGCAATCTTCATTCACACAAATTGTAACAAGTAACCTAGGCAACATAAAAATGATACATAAAATACAGCTACTACTACAACTATTGAAACTAGATAATAGAGTAGCTTATTAAAAGAATGTTTAAGCTCAGTTGACAGTAGTTTCCAGTTAGCTATATAGACACAGGATTTCGGACATTTTTGATAAATCTTTAAATCCTTCAACATTGCATTTTAGCATTTAGGGGGAGAGATTGAGCTTATGCTATCTCAAGGGAGTCACAACATTCAATTAAGATGGAAGAGTGGGCTTCAATTATAAAGACAATTTGAGCAGTAACAAAAGTATGGTACATTTGCAATCACCTTCATTGTTAATTTTTGAACTTTGTTTGCTTATAAAATTTAAATATTTCAAGGGGTATGAGTGCCCTCCCCGTGCCTCCCCCACAATGAACCCCTGGGTGAGCATTAACAGTAATTGTGTAATATAGACAGCATTGGCTTATTTTGATGCTTGATGAAGTCGATAGCTTTATCAGTTAGGCTTTTATGTGATTGCAACAAGTCTGACTGCCATATAGCGAGTATACCAGTGAAAGGGTTTTAATGTGGATGTTACTTATTAAACACATCATCTAATTAACAGAGAGAGAGAGCCCAAAGTATAAATTAGGAATGAGAAGAGTGTGTAGACATTGAAGGTGGTGCTAAATTTAGTTGTAATCCCTAGTGATCGTCTATGGTCCCATGGACAGTCCCAGCAAGAGTATCTTGTGTTGACAATGTTATCGTGTTGCTGCAGGTACTGAGGCACGAGTTCTTCAATTATGTGGAAAGTTCTTCATTTGTTCCCAAGCCACACCACCCTCACATGATTAATAGAAGTGTGAAGGTGGTTCTTTCCAAAGTCAATAAAGGGCGTGGTCACAGGGGAAAAGCAGGAGGTGCAAAGTGCAATAACTAAACACTTCTAGCTCTAATCATTCATTGCATTGTCTAGTTAATTATCATAACTTTTATTGTGTTAACTTTTGTATTAATGTACTGTACATTTTCTTGAGAATTAATATAGTTAACTATTATGGAAGAAATTTGAATTCCTTTGATCCTGTAGATCTTGTCAGATATACGATTTAATAATAATTGTGGTTTTTTGCTGAATATAACACTGTTCAACTTATACATCACTTTATTGTTATTGGTTGTTGCAGGGTTGTTGTTTTTTTTTGTTGTTTTTTGTTTTTGTTTTGTTTTGTTTTTGTTTTTTGTATTGTTTTGTTATTTGTTGTTTTTTCTGTTGTTGTTTTTTTTTGTTTTTTGTTGTGTGTTTTTTTTTTGCTGTAGTTTGTTTTAATCTAACAAGTATTATTCACATACTGAAAGTTTCGAGGGTCCCAATGCTATAATAGTAGAATTCTTAGTTTTCCAGACACTTTTGATCCAAAAATTTTCAGAAGTGTCTGGATATGTGCAGTTGTCTGGTATGTGAACGAATGATAATATACTGTCAGCTGCAGTCTAGCTTAACTTCAGGGTGTTGTCTGCAATATGCAAACTGTAGTCATAAGTTACTTAATAATTTTAATGTGGAAATTATATTGTAACTTCATAAATAAATAAATAAAATATTGCAATGAAAACATTCACAGCAAAGAAAATATTCAAAGTGAACATATTAAAAGTATCAGCTCTATGAGAGTAATAAGTGTTTAAAATGAATGTCCTCACTGTAGTATTGCATTCGTCCATATAATTCAATCCACCATTCTATATTACCTACACAAATAATATACTATAGCAATAATACTACAATACTAATAATATCCTTACTGGAGCTGTAGCTGTATTTTATCTGCTACTAGTTTACAATCGTCTACTTTAGATAATATGGTAGCAAACTTTGTCAGAACACCGGGTGTAGAGAGCAAGACTGTACGAATGTTACTCAGAAGAATTCTGGCCTTGTCTGTGTCTATCCAGTCCACTCGCTGGATGAGTTGGTCATAGGTATATTGTGATATGAATCCTTTACTGTAGCAGTGATCAGCTACTATCATAACACAAGGCTTCACTGAGAGGACCAAGTCAGGATACACACTCAGAAATACACTCAAGTTATTGCCACCTAATAATAAACATTTGCAATAATACTAAGTTATTAACAATAACTTCACTTACTGTCAGAGATCATATCTTTCTTCTCTACCACAGGATCTTTCTTCTCTACCACATGATCTTTCTTCTCTACCACACAATCTTTCTTCTCTACCAAAGGATCTTTCTTCTCTACCACAGGATTTTTCTTCTCTACGACAGGATTTTTCTTCTCTACCACAGGATCTATCTTCTCATATTTCTAATACCAAATAAGTCCGAGTAGTTACTTAAAGTTAGAATACATATTCTATTTCTGCATACCTGTCCATACCAAATAAGGTGTCTATTGGTAAGTACAACTGCTTGTGGATTGTCTGGATTGTAACGACATGTCATAACCGCTGGAATTCGATATGCCTTATTGACCTCTCCAATATGATTTTCTCCTTCATGTGAACGACAGTCAAAGGCAAACTGGTAGTCCATGCAGCAGCTGTAGTTCATTCTGGAACTGGCCTTCTGTAGAGCATCCTTTATTTCTTGCTTTAGAGCAGTACATTCATGGTGAATGGAGTCTTGAAATTTAGGATCACACGAAACAACGACTTCAAAATATTTACATTGAGATATAAATGTTACACGAACGCCTTTTATTCCATACAAAAAGTGAACCATGTTTTTCTTGACTCCTTCTCTAATGAATAAGAAGGACTTGCTAGATATGAAACAAGCCATTGCAGCAGGAAAGAGTCCCATAGGAGTAAACCCACAACGGAAGTATATCAAGAGAGGCTCCATAAAACATGATCGATAGGATTCTTTGTGGAATAAGTCAAGTTCCTTTGCACTAGTGTTTTCTAACACGCAAGGCATGATGTATTCTTTCTCTTCTTCTAAGACTGAGTTAGAACCAGCAGATTCAACTGGCACAATCTCAGCTACGATATGAAGGTGATCGAGCAAAGCTACAAGTTGATGAGGTGGAATTAAATCTCCTAAAATGTTAGCTGTAGCTGCTTTCAAATCGTTCATGGTGAACTGACCTGTATTCCTGAATCTTTCGGCTTTGGCCTGACCTACAAAATTAAAGCTCATGGCTTTAAGAATGACATCAGTGATACTGTCATACACAACCTGGATGTCTATGATGACCAGGTCTTCCAAACCAGGCACCCTGGGGAAGTACATCAGAACACCGGCATGGTGATGAAGAAACCAAAGAGCTGTTTTGGTCTCATAAGGTGTCATATTTAAGGCATCAGACAAAGCCATGCAGGTCTCCAGGCTGGCTGTCCTCACCTCTCTCATGCGAAGACACAAGCTAAACAGAAGCCACACAGCTGGAATTTTTAACTTTTTAAAATGTTTCTCCATGGAATTTCCTAGTAGTTGATGCAAATGATCAATTTCTTCTCGTCCGCCTCCCATGTTGTCTAAAGAAACGACAAGCCTGTCTTCTGAGCAAAACTGGACTACGTCATCATTTTTAAAGTGAGTGTCTTTAATCGCTTTTTGAAGCTGTGAGTCGACTGTAGTGATGTCTTCTTCAGAAACCTTATCTTTGTGAGTACCCACCATATACACGACTGACTTTGAAGACTCCAATATCTCACCAATGGTTGTGTCGCCTGTTCTAGGTGTCTCACTAATGATGGATGAGTTGCCTGTTTCTGGTAGAGGTTGAAGATGGGTGGAGGAACTGAAACAAGATATACTGGCAAGAGTACGCAAAAGCATTTCTTGGAGAGTGAACTCTGATTTCTCTGGTGCAGTTGTCTCTCCTGTAGCTCTTTGATAATAAACTTGATACTCCTCATTTAACTTGAACTTGTAGCTAAAGAGCAGGAAGTAGAGGCCAGGTCCTATGGTGAGTGCTGGCAGTATGTCCATCAGCTCAGGCTGACCTCCAGTGTCCTCCATTCTCAAGAAAGCTTTGAAAGAATGTTCCACCTTTTCTGCAAACTGTGGCTGTTTGGACACTTTCTCAAGAATTGCAGCTAATTCAGAATAATCATGTGATGCATGTGATGTTACCACTTCATCAGCTACTGGGACTTGCTTTGGTGGGACAGGAGAAGATTCCCTTTGTGTGGATTTCCTACCTTTGGTAAAAGATTTCAATCGCGCCACCATCTTCTGCAGTAATGTAGGTTGTGCTGGTTTTTCCACAAGTCGAGACTGCTCTGTACTGCTATCCTGACTGACCTCTGCCGTGGTTGCACTACCTCCAAGGGATTCAGCTGTAGCCTCAGAAGTGAATTCAGTCTCCAGACTATTTTTAAGACTGTGAAAGAGTATAGATGCTTCCTCAATGAGATCCTGAACAATAGTCCAGTATGCCTTTCTTTCTGCTGTAGTTGGATCAGACGAGCCTTGGACTAACATATTGGAGTAACACTCCACTATGCCTGTGCTGCCATGAATCTGCTCCTCTTCCAATGCTGACAGAAGATCTATGATCTCTTTCATAAGGCGACGGCGAGTTGTACTCTTGCCTTGTCGTGGAGGACCCAGGAACATAAACTTTATAGACAGAAGCTCCAGCACATCCTTGGAAACAATGAAGTGTTTGTAGGCTTGTTCAATATTGAAAACTCCTACACATAAAATATATGACATATTATATGATATGCAAATGAAACTATACTATTATACTACATACTGAACAGAAATAGCTACGCCTGTCTACTACTATTTGATAACACTAACCTGATGAAGTTATTTTATACACTCCCTTGGAATTAGCAATCACCAACTGTCCAACAGACAATACTGAAGCTGATGTATTTACTGAACTGTGATGTGGTATATAACCCTCACTAGTTGTCTCAATCCAAGACCGTGCAGTGCTCAAATAACTTCTTATAGAAGATCGTATATCTATACTGATAAGATTTGATAAAAAGGAAGTAATAGCATATGTTTTAATGGGTGTGGCTATCTCCCTCCATACTGTTCCTGTAGTTGTCCTCTTATCACTAGCAGATGCTGTGAGAGAATCTAAACTACATATAAACAGAATATTCTCCTTGTTACGTCCTCCAGTGAAGTAGAAGTTGCCTTCATTGAATGCTGATCGCATGTCCCGGCATGGAGTAGGTAGTGAGTCTGCAGTCATCCAGTGGTCACCAAGTAACACCTCCACAATATCCAAGTACTTGTCATTATCAACACGCCCACCAGCCACTACCAGGGCTTCTGGTGATCCTCCACTAACTGATGATGTCCAGGTGCGACGAGTAGGCATGGCAGGGAGAGATGTCTTCCAGTCTAGACCAGTAGTACTAGTCAATAGTTTGTTGGTACGCATACCACCTTTTATTCCACCAACCAATACAAACTTAGACTGGTAGGTAGTTAGGGAAGACCAGTCATATGGTGTAGCAGTCGTAGTCCATGAGTGCAGGTCATCAGTAGAGGAAATATGAAGTTTCTCACCGTAGTCAAGTATAACTATTGTACCATGTAGTACTGCACAATGTTTAGGCGAGACATGCTCATTCCAGGTATGGAAGTGTTCCCTGTGAAGTGAGGTTAGAGGGTGAAGAAGATCAACCTAAATACATTTAAAACAATATAATTGATGACAAACACCAAATCAAACAACATTAATAGTTTCTTTGTATAATAAAAATAACCAATTTTTTTTTATTTATACCAGATAAAAAAAGCAGCCATGCACAAAGTAAATAATGCAACAAGCTATATACACACTTCATATCAACTAACATAGGTGTATGCAATTAATTAGAAGAACAGCAATTACACTATAATTCAACAATGTAAAAAAAAAACCATAAATATACAATTCTTTACCATGAGTGTCTAAACTAGCACACACATAGTAACTCTTATGGCATTCAAACACAAAAATATACATACAAAAATATTATAAAAACAATAATACTAACAGAAGACACACATGATATACAAACACATTGAAAATGTGGACATGCTACAATTATGTACAGTGTCTCGTCTGACAAGATCACAACCCAATGAATGTAAGGATTGTGGGTACACCATGCTTGCTCATTGCTCAGCCTCAAAGGACCATTTTTTATAACTGGGTGCGAAAAAACCTAACATAGATGGTGGCTTCCTGAGAGAAACCTCGAGTCACAGTCGCTCCCATGCCTGCCATGTGGGTTGGCACAATGTCACTACCAAAACGTTTCATATAGAGCCAAATGCTACCACAAGAAGAGCAAACTATGGAGAAACTCCCACACTGCTAGGACTAGAGGACTGCTGACAACTATTGAAAAGTTCATTTCAATGTACACGGACGTAAATTACAATTATATGAGTGTGTGGTTGGTATGGGGAAAACAAAGCATAATGATTATTGTCACATGTCCAGTGGTTACTCTGTACCAGCTGTATAAACCAATAATCCTTTTGGTCTGGAGATGCCCAAACATGGTCAGTGGTCGTACGAGCAAAAGTAAAAGAAGTGGGAGGTGGGGAGGGGGGGGGGGGGGGGGGAGGCAATTGGTAAAATATGGCTGTTTTCTATTTTTACTGTATTACCATATAAATCTTTTATGCCATGCTGCTTTCCTACATAGCATTCCAATGCCTACAGAGATATCATATTAGTTGTTCAGAATTGGAGCTAGCTTGTAAGTTAGATTTCTTGAAAGACCGTTGTTACCAATGCTTTGTATTATTACAACAGTTGCCAGCTTACATTTTGGCTATTACAGATTTAATAGCAACCGGCTGAAGGCCTAGACAAAGGGAACCTGATCAGCGATGTGCATAGGGGTCCTGCCTCACAAGGATGAGAAATAGCTGGAAACGAAACAGAACTAGTATATTAGTGTGTTTATATCTTTTAATTCACTATGTGTATGTTGTTATTGTGTATTCATTGTGTTCATGTCCGTTCTTCAATTTCTCTATAGACAGAAAAGTGTCAATTTTGTTTGTACATTCATTATCATTTGTATGTGTATTTGAGGGCCCCCTCCAATGAATAAAATAACCACTATAGCGTAAGTGGCCTATTATCGATCACCCTTTCAACTTACCTCGACCAGGAGAACCGAGTCAAGGCAATATAATTCAATTGGGTGATAACACCGCGCCAGTGGACGCTGTTTGGTATAGCTCCCGGGCCTCCACCGAAAAAAATCAAGGGGATTTTTGTTACTCATTTCCTGAGTAGGACCTGGAGTAGCAGTAAAGCCAGTACCTGGAGTAGCAGTAAAGCTAGTACCTGGAGTAGCAGTAAAGCTAGTACCTGGAGTAGCGGTAAAGCTAGTACCTGGAGTAACGGTAAAGCTAGTACCAGGAGTAACGGTAAAGCTAGTACCTGGAGTAGCAGTAAAGCTAGTACCAGGAGTAGCAGTAAAGCTAATACCTGGAGTAGCAGTAAAGCTAGTACCTGGAGTAGCAGTAAAGCTAGTACCTGGAGTAGCAGTAAAGCTAGTACCTGGAGTAGCAGTAAAGCTAGTACCTGGAGTAGCAGTAAAGCTAATACCTGGAGTAGCAGTAAAGCTAGTACCTGGAGTAACAGTAAAGCTAGTACCTGGAGTAGCAGTAAAGCTAATACCTGGAGTAGCAGTAAAGCTAGTACCTGGAGTAGCAGTAAAGCTAGTACCTGGAGTAGCAGTAAAGCTAGTACCTGGAGTAGCAGTAAAGCTAGTACCTGGAGTAGCAGTAAAGCTAGTACCTGGAGTAGCAGTAAAGCTAGTACCTGGAGTAGCAGTAAAGCTAATACCTGGAGTAGCAGTAAAGCTAGTACCTGGAGTAGCAGTAAAGCTAGTACCTGGAGTAGCAGTAAAGCTAGTACCTGGAGTAGCAGTAAAGCTAGTACCTGGAGTAGCAGTAAAGCTAGTACCTGGAGTAGCAGTAAAGCTAGTACCAGGAGTAGCAGTAAAGCTAGTACCAGGAGTAGCAGTAAAGCTAGTACCTGGAGTAGCAGTAAAGCTAGTACCTGGAGTAGCAGTAAAGCTAGTACCTGGAGTAGCAGTAAAGCTAGTACCTGGAGTAGCAGTAAAGCTAGTACCTGGAGTAGCAGTAACGCTAGTACCTGGAGTAGCAGTAAAGCTAATACCTGGAGTAGCAGTAACGCTAATACCCTGGAGTAGCATAAAGCTAGAGTACCTGGAGTACAGTAAAGCTAGTACCCTGGAGTCGCAGTAATCTAGTACCTGGAGTAGCCGTAAAGCTAGTACCCCTGGAGTAGCAGTAAAGCTTACCGGGTAGCAGTAACTAGTACCAGGAGTCGCAGTAAAGCTAGTACCGTGGATAGCAGTAAAGCTAGTACCTGAGTCGCAGTAAAGCTAGTAACCTGGAGTAGCATAAAGCTATACTGGAGTAGCAGTAAAGCTAGTACCTGAGTGCATGAAGCAGTGAACTGGAGTAGCAATAAGCTATTACCTGTATTAGCAGTAACGCTAGTACCTGGAGTAGCAGTAAAGCTAAACCTGAGTAGCAGTAAAGCTAGTACCTGGATAACAGTACAGCTGTCCTGGAGTAGCAGTAAAGCTAATACCTGGAGTAGCAGTAACAGCTAGTACCTGGAGTAGCAGTAAAGTCTAGTACTGGAGTAGCAGTAAAGCTAATAACCCTGGAGTAGCAGTAAGCTAGTAACCGTGGATTAGCAGACAGCTAGTACTGGAGTAAGCAGTAAGCTAGTAACCCTGATAACATTAAAAGCTAAAACTGGAGTAACAGTAAGCTAGTACCTGTAGTAGCGTAAAGCTATACCTGAGTAGCAGTAAAGCTCATACCTACCTGGAGTCGCATAAAGCTAGTACCTTGAGTAGCAGTAAAGCTAGTACCTGGATAGCCAGTAAAGCTAGTAACCTGGATTTTAGCATGTAAAGCTAGAGTACCTGGAGTAGCAGTAAAGCTAGTACCTGGAGTAGCAGTAAAGCTAGTACCTGGAGTAGCAGTAAAGCTAGTACCTGGAGTAGCAGTAAAGCTAGTACCTGGAGTAGCAGTAAAGCTAATACCTGGAGTAGCAGTATAGCTAGTACCTGGAGTAGCAGTAAAGCTAGTACCTGGAGTAGCAGAAGCGCTTCGTGAAGCAGTAGCAGAAGCAGAACTTGAATGACAATCTTCGCTATCATATAAATGTTCATTTTCTACTAAAATTTCATTTTCTACTTCCATCTCATCAACACTGGCAATTTCACTAATATCCTCTTCCATTTCACATTCATTTTCACTATTATTATCATTGTTTTCTATATCAGAATATTCATATCTCTCTGCATACTCTTCCTCATCAACATACCCCTCAAAATTATCCCCAGAATCAGTATCAAGCATAGATTAAACGTCTTTAGTTGTGTAAATACATTGGGCCATCGCTGATAAAACCGGTAGCAAGAAGTGGTAATTACCGCTGAATAAATTCCGGTCGCTGTTACCTCCTAATTGACACTGCGTCGCTGGCAACACGCGTCTGCAGTAAGGGCGTCCTTGAGCATAAATATACGCACTCTGCGGTCTACGTGTAGTTCAATTGTGGCATATATATATGCTCGCCGCGGTGACAGAGTTAAACCCTGTATTGCACAAAAGAAAGCAGAAACTGCTAGTGGGTATACAAATCCTGACTCAATGGAAGGTATTAGTTCTCCCACAACGTCTATAATGATTTCTGAGAGTAGCTATCTTTAGATCTACCCTCATAGGAGACTCCTTAAAAGTTGACTTAGTAATTACAAGTCACAGCTACAATAATAAAACACTGAAAGATTCCAGTCTCTTCACAAGATACAATAACTGCAAGTGAAAAATGTGAATTCTCTCTTAAATAAATATATACACACACGTCTTGTGTGGTACACACCACACTCCCACCTTGTGCAACGTAAAAAATACTTATATTAAAAAGTTAGATAAGTTCTGCGGTCTACGGCATGATAGCACACTTTTACTATAAGTATCTTGATCATGTGATTAAATTTTTTGCTATTAACTGTATTCTCCCTCTTTCACAGGCTGTTTTGTTTTTGTTATTTTTATTGTTGTTGTAGTGTCATTGCTTTCTGGCAGTCGCTGGGGCCTGAACTCAGAACAAGCACCAGCAATCTAATCACTGAGCACAACAACAACTGGGCAACCACATTTCCAACTTGTATATACTAATTAGCTATTTACTGCTACGCTACAGTCTTACTCCAAACAGACCAACGGGGGAAAAAAAATTATCCGTGGATATATATTTTTTTACTCTGCTAGTTTATCATTTCACAATTTCTTGCTCAGTCTTCTGACTTTCATAGCATAGCAGTAGCTACAACAATACAAATACAGAATTAGAAAATTTGGTTTCTCGTTGGTAGCTGTAACTCAGTGGTTAGAGTATGTGTGCAGGTCCATAGTAAGCAAATTTGTACAGTCTGGCCAGGAAGTGGTATGGTTTAATTAAATGATGTTTAATGTTGTTATAGAAATGGAATGTTATCATATTACAGACTACTCCCAACAGACCAACTGAAATTATTTTTTTCTTTACTAAATTCTTTTATCCGCGAATTTTTTTACTCCACTTGTCGTAAGTCTTGTGTTCAATTCCCCATGACGGCCAAACACTTTAAATTCTATATGGTAAAAAGCCCGGAAAAGAAAGATAAAAGCCACTGGTAGTCAGATTAATACTAAGGAAGCTGGGATAAGTAGTATATAACTCAACATTCTTTGGCTAAAATTACTAAATAACATTTTGTAGCTGAGAGCTTGTTCAAGAATTACTGGTAATTGAGGTAGTCAGAAAGTTTGATACTATAGAAGTTACCATTACTCACGTAAGAGAGTAATTTTGTATTTGTTTGCTAAAATTAATGGTCAACTGCTATTATACTGTTTAGCACTATGTTAAAATATTAATTATGTAGTAACAATACTGTAGTTTTTGTTACCTAACTAGGCAGGCTCACTCGATATTGTTGTGCTCAAACACTAGTCTCGCGAGCCAGACACTTTACCGACCGAGCGGTGAAGGTAAGGGTCTGGTCACCATCCATACAACCTTTCGTTGGACTGGAATGTAATAAATATATTTGTTTACTTCCTGTTAGGGTGCCGTGGTTAACTTTGGCTTTTGCAGAAGTTTGTTATATTATTGTTGACAGTCTATGGGAAAAGGGGGCACTTCACACAAAAATTGAAATTGAGATATAGGCTCCAGAAGTAAGTCATAGGAAAAATTCTTTCTTTCTCCTATTTTTGTTTTTTGCAGAATTAGTCTTAGTGACCCTTACTCTAAGTCTACGCCAAATTTCAAATGCCCAAACAACTTAAAAGACCCCAAGCGTGCCGTGGAAAGACAAGCTACTTTTTATTCTCTCTCGTTCTCGAAGTACAATAAACGGGGAATGGGCGGAGTTTCAAACAAGCAGCTAAAAAAACGGCATAGCTTTGAGAATATTGCATGCAATCTACAGCTTACCTCTGGTTGAAAGTTTACCACTACATGGAGAAGAGTAGCCAAGGATTCCGACAAGACAGGCTGTGAGACGCTCTGAAAGCTAAAAAGAACTCTACGCAAACTTCGTTAGTCGCCGTTAAAAAGCGGCTGTACGATTTAATTGCGTATGCGGAGTACGCCGTTAAGTATGCGGAAACATTAATTATACCGGAAGTGGAAATTCAATTTATGTTTTCTCGATTTCTAGTTCAATTGCTTTGCTGAATACAGCTCGGTTCAACTGCCAGTTTCTCTGCGCGTCGAAGGTTTTACCCTCCAGTATTTTAGCACTAAGTTGAGATAAATTGCAGCTTTTTATTAGTATAAAAAACTCAATTTTTTTGGTTTGAGTGAAGTGCCCCCTTTTCCCATAGACTGTCACAGATGGATAAACCAGGCGGTCACCAAAAAGTAGAGACAGCAAGAATAGGGCATGCTAACCCTAAGAAAAGCCTGAAGGCTATAAAATAGAGTAAAGAAGCCTCTCTAAGACCGTTAGAAGTGAGACAAATAATCCTTTTCCTTTATGAAATTATTCTTTGATCAATTTATTTGTAGCTTAGCTAGCCCAGCTGCAGCATTTTGTATTCATTTCATTTCATCATCACCATATGTCCCAAAACTTAATTTCACTGATCAGCAGATCACCTAATTTCTCTAAACTTTCACTGATAGAGATGGGGAGCTTGGCACCACACTAAGGAAGAGAAATTGTTCTCAACCTGATGTAAACAAACCGCACCCCATATGCTATACACGCTAAAGTATTGTTCATACCCGTAGCTAGGGGGGTTTGGGGGGTTTGGTCAAACCCCCTTTTGAGTGACCGGAAGTAAATTATTTAGCCACACCTCACATTTAATTTATGGAATGCCGACGTCTGGTCGATTGTGTCTAAATCGCAATGGAATTTTCTGCTAATATCCCCGGATATACTTCATACTCTATATGTGGATGGCCTAGTCTGATTCTAAGCTTCCAGGTAAGCATTGAGCTCCTTGACTACAAAACATCGCTCTAGTTATGGCACTGATAAAGCAAGCTACACTACAACTATTCTTTTTATGGTGTGCCGTAATGTACTTATTTAGATAACTTATAGTACGAAAGGCCTATTAATGGTCCACTGTTTGTGTACAGCCCATGTTAGTGGTTAGAAATGAGAACGATATAGCGATAGCAGTTTACCGCTTATTGCTGATAGTCAGCAGTGTCCAATGAATTTATTAATAGAACACATAGAACATCAGACAAATTATTAGTTTTGGCATATTTCCCCTCTTCTTTTTCGCTTTTTAAAGAATAAACGAAGAAAACTAAAGTAGGTGTGGCTTTCTTGCATTTCTACGAAATCCAAACCCCCCAGTGCAAACTCCTGGCTACAGGTCATTTGTTCCCCATGAATCATGTGGAATGGAACGAAATGTTGTAGGGATGGAGACCAGAACCTTTCACCATGGTAGGCAAAGGGTCTGACTCGTGAGACTACTCAAGCACACCACTAGTTACTAGTATAATTAGATAATAAATCGCACTCTAATCCATAAACTAGACATATGCTCACCTCGGGAGGATCTCGTGGCTCCATAACTTGCGCATAATAGACAAAATACCAACGCCAATCTTCGGGTCGTTCCTTCGAAGCTAATGGCTGGTGGGAGTCTGTAAAGTATCCTAACCCGACCAACTTTTTTTACTATTGCGCATGCGTGATAATATTACGTAAATAAATTACCTGGTATACAGGTTCGGTTCCAGGCATGGAAAGCAGGCAGATTTATTGGATGATACAAATCCAGACTGGCTCCCAACACAGAAGTTGGGGTCATCCACAGCAATAGGGAACATTTTCAAAATGGATAAACATTATGAGTTACAGATTGCATCATCTTATTTTTTGGCCCAATGATGAAGCTCTAATGAAGACATGCCAGTTAGTTTTCAAGAATCTTTTCGAAAGAATGTTGCCATCATCATCAACTGTTTTGGGGTGTTTTAGGACTTCTTTGGAATTAGTCCCCAAGGTGTAAATTCATGTGTCTAAAACATATGGTAGTTGCATGAGTGACAGACATATTTCTGACCATAGTGGAGCTAGATCATTTGATTCAAGGTGACATTGCTCTGGAAGATAGGATTCAACATTTCTGATTCTGTTGCTATAATGCAGGATAGCCTTCACATACCTCCATTTACCATGACACTCTCAACTTTCAGCAGTGGAAGTGCATGAAAATTGAAGTATTGCCAACATATGTACACATGTGGAGAGAGTGATTATGGAATGATGTGTCAGAAATATTCCATTTTGCAGTGTACTTTGCCAATTCATTTTGATCATGAAAGCAATGGCCAGACACCTCTTAATGATAGTGTTGTGTGTGTTGTGCTTTATGTGATACATGTCACTCTGTAGTGCCTTTTGAATAATTCATTAATAATATTAAACGAATTTTTACTCATTGATTTGTTTGTTGGATCTTTTTGTTGCTGCTGTTTTGTTCTGTATTTGTTCAAAAACAAAATTCGCATTCAATATTAAAATGACAATAAAGAAAGTGTATATATGTATGTGTGTGCGTGTGTGTGTGAGATTAATAGAGTAGCTTTTAAAAAAATGTTTAAGCTCAGTTGACAGTAGTTTCCAGTTAGCTATATAGACACAGCATTTCGGACATTTTTGATAAATCTTTAAATCCTTTAACATTGCTTTTAGTATTTAGGGGTAGAGATTGAGCTTATGCTATCTCATGGGTGTCACAACTTTCAATGAAGATGGAAGAGTGGGCTTCAATTACCAAAACAATTTGAGCAGTAATAAAAGTATGATACATTTGCAATCACCTTCATTATTAATTTTTGAACTTTGTTTGCTTATAAAATTTAAATATTTCAAGGGGTGTGAGTGCCCTCCCCGTGCCTCCCCCACAATGAACCCCTAGGTGAGCATTAACAGTAATTATGTAATATAGACAGCATTGGCTTATTATGATGCTTGATGAAGTCGATAGCTTTATCAGTTAGGCTTTTATGTGATTGCAACCAGTCTGACTGCCATATAGCGAGTATACCAGTGAATGGGTTTAAATGTGGATGTTACTTATTAAACACATCATCTAATTAACAGAGAGAGAGAGCGCCCAAAGTATAAATTAGGAATGAGAAGAGTGTGTGGACATTGAAGGTGGTGCTAAATTTAGTTGTAATCCTTAGTGATCGTCTATGGTCCCATGGACAGTCCCATCAAGAAGGTGTCTTGTGATAATGTTCATGTTGCAGCAGGTACTGAGGCACGAGTTCTTCAATTATGTGGAAAGTTTTTCATTTGTTCCCAAGCCACACCTCCCTCGCATGATTAATAGAAGTGTGAAGGTGGTTCTTTCAAAAGTCAATAAAAGGTCGTGGTCACAGGGGAAAAAGCAGGAGGTGCAAAGTGCAATAACTAAACACTTCTAGCTCTAATCATTCATTGCATTGTCCAATTAATTATCATAACTTCAATTGTGTTCACTTTTGTATTAATGTACTGTACATTTTCTTGAGAATTAATATAGTTAACTATTATGAAGAAATTTGAATTCCTTTGATCCTGTAGATCTGGTCAGATATACTATTTAATAATAATTGTGGTTTTTTGCTGAATATAACTCTGTTCTACTTATATATCACTTTATTGTTATTGGTTGTTGCAGGATTGTTATTTGTTTTTTGTTTTGTTTTTTTGTTGTTTTTTTGTTTTTTTCTGTTGTTGTTTTTTTGTTTTTTGTTGTGTTTTTTTTTTTTTTTGCTGTACATGCAGTTTGTTTTAATCTAATTATTTACATGCTGAAAGTTTTTAGGGTCCCAATGCTATAATAGCAGGATTCTTAGTTTTCCAGACACTTTTGATCCAAAAATTTTCAGAAGTGTGTAGATATGTGCAGTTGCCTGGTATGTGAATGAATGATATTTATACTGTCAGCTGCTATCTAACTTAACTTCAGGGTGTGGTTTAATTTCTGTGTAGTCTGCAATATGCAAACTGTAGTCATAAGTTACTTAATAATTTTAATGTGGAAATTCTACTGTAACTAAATAAATAAATAAATAAAATAATTGCAATGAAAACATTCACAGCAAAGAAAATATTCAGTGTACATATTAAAAGTATCAGCTCTATGAGAGTAATAAGTGTTTAAAATGAATGTCATCACTGTAGTATTGCATTCATCCATATAACTCAATCCACCATTCTATTACCTACACAAATAATATACTATAGCAATAATACTATAATACTAATAATATCCTTACTGGAGCTGTAGCTGTATTTTATCTGCTACTAGTTTACAATCGTCTACTTTAGATAATATGGTAGTAAACTCTGTCAGAACATCGGGTGTAGAAAGCAAGACTGTACGAATGTTACTCAGAAGAATTCTGGCCTTGTCTGTGTCTATCCAGTCTACTCGCTGGATGAGTTGGTCATAGGTATATTGTGATATGAATCCTTTACTGTAGCAGTGATCAGCTACTGTCATAACACAAGGCTTCACTGAGAGGACCAAGTCAGGATACACACTCAAAAATACACTCAAGTTATTGCCACCTAATAATAAAACATTTGCAATTATACTAAGTTACTAACAATTACTTCACTTACTGTCAGAGATCAGATCTTTCTTCTCTACCGCAGGATCTTTCTTCTCTACCACAGGATCTTTCTTCTCTACCACAGGATCTTTCTTCTCTACCACAGGATCTTTCTTCTCTACCACAGGATCTTTCTTCTCTACCACAGGATCTTTCTTCTCTACCGCAGGATCTTTCTTCTCTACCGCAGGATCTTTCTTCTCTACCACAGGAGCTTTCTTTCCTACCATAGGAGCTTTCTTCTCTACGACAGGATCTATCTTCTCATATTTCTAATACCAAATAAATCCGAGTAGTTATTTAAAATTAGAATACACAGTCTATTTCTACATACCTGTCCATACCAAATAAGGTGTCTATTGGTAAGTACAACTGCTTGTGGATTGTCTGGATTGAAAAGACATGTCATAACCTCTGGAATTTGATCTGCCTTATCAACCACTCCAATGTGATTTTCTCCTTCATGTAAACGACAGTCAAAGGCAAACTGGTAGTCCATGTCGATGTTGTAGTTCATTCTGGAACTAGCCTTCTTTAGAGTGGCCTCTATTTCATGCTTTAGAGCTGCACATTCATGGTGAATGGAGTCTTGGAATGTAGGATCACATGAAACTACAACTTCAAAATATTTACATCGAGATATAAATGTTACACGAACTTTTTTAGTTCCATACAAAAACTGCACCATGTTTTTCTTGACACCTTCTCTAATGAAAAAGAAGGAATTGTTAGATATGAAACAAGCCATTGCAGCTGGAAAGAGTCCCATAGGAGTAAACCCACAACTAAAGTATATCAAGAGAGGTTCCATAAAACATAATCTATAGGATTCTTTGTGGAATAAGTCCAGTTCCTTTGCACTAGTGTTTTCTAACACGCAAGGCATGATGTATTCTTTCTTTTCTTCCAAGATTGGATCAGTATTAGAAGATTTGATTGGCATAACCGCAGCTACGATATGAAGATGATCAAGCAAAGCTACAAGTTGATGTGGTGGAATTAAATCTCCTAAAATGTCAGCTGTAGCTGCTTTCAAATCTTTCATAGTGAACCGACCTGTATTCCTGAATCTCTCAGCTGTAGCCTGACATGTACTATCAAAGCTCATGGCTTTAAGAATGACACCAGTGATACTGTCATACACTACCTGGATGTCTATGATCACCAGGTTTTCCAAACCAGGCACCCTGGGGAAGTACATCAGAACACCGGCATGGTGGTGAAGAAACCACAGAGCTGTTTTGGTCTCATAAGGAGTCATATGTAAGGCATTGGACAAGGCCAAGCAGGTCTCCAGGCTGGCTGTCCTCACCTCTCTCATGCGAAGACACAAGCTGAACAGAAGCCACACAGCTGGAATTTTCAGCTTTTTAAAATGTTTCTCCATGGCCTTTCCTAGTAGCTGATGCAAATGATCAATTTCTTCTACTCCGCCTCCCATGTTGTCTAAAGAAACAACAAGCCTGTCTTCTGAGCAAAACTGAACTATATCATCGTTTTTAAAGTGAGTGTCTTTAATCACTTTTTGAAGCTGTGAGTCGACTGTAGTGATGTCTTCCTCAGAAACCTTATCTTTGTGAGTACCCACTATATATGCGACTGACTTTGAAGACTCCAGTATCTCACCAATGACTGAGTCGTCTTTTCTAGGTGTCTCACCAATGATGGATGAGTTGTCTGTTTCTGGTAGAGGTTGAAGATGGGTGGAGGAACTGAAACAAGATATACTGGCAAGAGTACGCAAAAGCATTTCTTGCAGAGTGAACTCTGATTTCTCTGGTGCAGTTGTCTCTCCTGTAACTCTTTGATAAAAAACTTGATATTCCTCATTTAACTTGAACTTGTAGCTAAAGAGCAGCAAGTAGAGGCCAGGTCCTATGGTGAGTGCTGGCAGTATGTCCATCAGCTCAGGCTGACCTCCAGTGTCCTCCATTCTCAAGAAAGCTTTGAAAGAATGATCTACTATTTCTGCAAACTGAGGCTGTTTGGACACTTTCTCAAGAATTGCAGCTATTTCAGAATAATCATGTGATGCATGTGATGCATGTGATGCATGTGATGCATGTGATGTTACCACTTCAGCAGCTACTGTGACTTGCTTTGGTGGGACAGGAGAAGATTCCAATTGTGTGGATTTCCTACCTTTGGTAAAAGATTTCAATCGCGCCACCATCTTCTGCAGTAATGTAGGTTGTGCTGGTTTTTCCACAGGTCGACACAGCTCAGTACTGCTAGCCTGACTGACCTCTGCCGTGGTTGCACTACCTCCAAGGGATTCAGCTGTTGCCTCAGAAGTGGATTCAGTCTTCAGACTATTTTTAAGACTGTGAAAGAGTATAGATGCTTCCTCAATCAGATCCTGAACAATAGTCCAGTTTGCCTTTCTTTCTGCTGTAGTTGGATCAGACGTGCTTTGGACTAACATATTGGAACAACACTCTACTATGCCTGTGCTGCCATGAATCTGCTCATCTTCTTTTGCTGACAGAAGATCTATGATCTCTTTCATAAGGCGATGGCAAGTTGTACTCTTGCCTTGTCGTGGAGGACCTAGGAACATAAATTTTATAGACAGAAGCTCCAGCACATCCTTGGAAACAATGAAGTATTTGTAGGCTTGCTCAAACTTGAAAATTCCTACACATAAAATATATGACATATATGATATGCAAGTGAAACTATACTATTATACTACATACTGAACTGAATTAGCTACGCCTGTCTGGACTTTGCTATTATTAGAAAGTTAACAAGTGATAAAAATACTCTGTCTTAAGGGTGCAGTACCACCGGAACCTGCGGTAATTAAGCGATTCAGTAGAATATAACAAAACCCGCCCGTAACTCGATCCAATTTACTCTCCGCGAACTGACTATTGTATGCGACTCGCGCACAATTTGAACACGTACCAATTAACTGTACCAAACAATTTACCACAAAGAGCTTTCACCTCAAAGGACTACCAGTACTGTAGGGCAGAAGCAGCAGAGTAGATAATTAATATTTGTTCACTTTCTAAAATATATTAAAACAATATTATAAAATCATAACTCCATAGTATCAGGGCCATAATCAAATACAATATGAAATGAACAAAATCAAAGGTTCTGAAGTATGCAATACTATCAAGGGGATCCAAGGAGCTGTGCCTTCTCATTGACCTCTCTACTGGAGTGCCATGTCCTCTCTTCTAAATAACCAGGATGTAGTATTCTTCCCTTCAGGAGGCATGACTTCTTAGGAGAGCCGAAGGTCTACTATTTTCTCCTCTGGAAAACAAGGAAGCCATGTCTTCTGCTCTTTTGTTTTGAACCTGCCAGTTGTACCCTAGAACCAAGGAGTTGTGCCTTCTCATAATGGGAGCTCATCTATTTCTATGAAGAGCATGCCAGCACCTTTATCTCCTGTTGAGGTAGATTAGACAAAGTACTATGATCTAAAATTTGATTCAGGTCTTATTTTAAATAAATCAATAAAATAATAATTGATAATAAACAGCCTAATTGATAAATTTATATTATTGTAGAAAGAAAATAACATTAGTAAATAAAAGTAATAATTCACATTTTCTTTTAATGGTGTGCAAATATCATATATATATTTATTATTCATCCGTCACAACAGTAACAGGGATAGGAAAAAAAAAGCACCAAAAATTCCTGAGAAGTTAAAGTTAACACACTGAAACTGCTTCTAACTTCTACCCGCTACACCAACCTTCTATCGAGCTCTCCAAAGACACCAAAGCAGATTCTTCCTTCCAAGTCGCAGCTGTGAGCCGTGATATATCTATTCTAAACGAGTGACTCCAGGCGCCATTAATACGCCGCCTCTTCTTCATCGTCTAGGACCCTTCAGTACATTCCAGAAGTCTTGTACTCTTCCCCGCGGGCTCACTCACACAGTAACTCTTCTTTTGTGTTTGCTTACCAGTTCTAATTAGAGCCGCCACCACCCGGAATTTTGCCCACAATAAATTGCGCGCTCAGAGTTGGGGGGCGGAGTTGAAGAATCAAATGAATACGAATCAATAGTTAGCTTTCATACCTAAAAATCGATATTCAGAAGTACTGGATGGCCAGAATGAACTCATATTTTGTACACGGGGTACAAGCCACATTTAAAAAAACATTACAACGAGTTTTTTCTTTTAAATAGGATACAAAAAAAATAATATAAAAATATTTAAAAAAATGGAAAACAAATACTACTATCAAAAATACGGCGTTGTAATGTTGTGGGGAAGCCCCTAGGCTACCGCTGGAAAAAAAAAATCGACTTCGTAACTGCAACGGTCGCCCCTTTATTTCGCTGAATAGCCGTAAAGTTTGTACCGTTGTTTCTCCGTTCCTGGTCGGTCTTTTTTCTTGAAACTTGGTTTATAAGAGCTGTCTGTTGGTGTCTGTTTCAACTGCAACAACAAAGTAAGCGTACATTGAACAGACAACGAGAAATAAATACATAGCACAACTCCTCCATCTGCGGTTTAGCGCTGCGGTTTCAAGTGGTACTGCACCCTTAATGTCTAGCTCCATGGCCTGGAGTCTTTCTATATTTAGAACGTAGCTAGTCACATGCAGCATTCTGATTGGTCCATTACTAAGTAAATTTATTCAAGTAGATTCATGCTTTGCAGCACTTACAAATTGAGTAAATATGACGCTTGTTGCTATACTCTAGGCTTTACCGTTACATTTTTGTTTTTTACTTAGATGTTAGTTGTTGCTACGTTTTACAACAGTTAGATTTGAATTAGCAACGTTTAAAAACCTTTGGCCTTGAGTAGTGTCCTTGCTATCAAAGCTTGAGGCCTCATATTCCTAAAATCAGCAGATTCACAATATCCTAATCTAACTACTATATTATAGTTTCTAGCTTTGTGTACAAAGAACTTAACTCAAGTCCCATTCTCTAACTCATGTCCCTGTCTCTAATTCATGTCCCATTCTCTAATTCATGTGCCTGTCTCTAATTCACGACCCTGTCTCTAATTCATGTCCCAGTCTCTGTCTCTAACTCCATTGTCAAGTTTCTAACTTTATTATGCTTTTATCTTTCAATATTAATTTACCTCTCATAAATGCGTCAATTTGCTGACTCAGCTCTCTTTGTCCAATATCATGCAAGACGTCTAATAATTGTTGCCATGTTGGATGATGTAGTCTATGCCATGTGGCAATAACAAGATTTACATAATACACCGGATCTCTCTGTGGCATAAGGTCGGGTAGTTTTATTCTAGTAGATTGTGCTAGTTGATAGAGACTATTGGCCAGGACAGATACAATCCGAATGCCCATCACTGCCTCTAGTCTGAACAGGACATAGGGTGGGAACTGGTTGTCTGGCGAATAGGGAATCACTACATAACAATAACAATATTTTACTTAAACACAAAATATTACTAGATGGTGAGAGAGCTAGTTAAGTCTTTTTCAGCATAAATAAAGGAATTCATATCATTTTAAGAGCATCTTAAAGTTCTCTCTGTAATCTATAACAGTGGACATGCTGAAGAAAAATAGTATCACTGCAGTTTCTAAAGTGCGACTACTATTTGACAACACTAACCTGATGAAGTTACATTATACACTCCCGCGGAATCAGCAATCACTAACTGTCCAGAAGACAATACTGCAGCTGATGTATGTATATTGGTGTCATGTGGTACACCTCCCTCACTAGTTGTCTCAATCCAAGACCGTGCAGTGCTCAAATAACTTCTTATAGAACAATGTTTATCTATACTAATAAGATTTGATAAAGAGGAGGTAATAGCATATGTTTCAATGGGTGTGGCTATCTCCCTCCATACTGTTCCTGTAGTTGTCCTGTTACCACTAGCAGATGCTTTGAGAGAATCTAAATTGCATATAAACAGAATCATCTCCTTGTCATATCCTCCAGTGAAGTAGAAATTGCCTTTATGGAATGTTGATCGCATGCTCCAGCATGGAGTAGGTAGTGAGTCTGCAGTCATCCAGTGGTCACAAAGTAACACCTCCACAACATCCGAGTACATGCCACTGGAATCTATCCCACCAGCCACTACCAGGACTTCTGGTGATCTTCCACTAACTGATGACATCCTGCTGCGACGAGTAGGCATGGCAGGGAGAGATCTCTCCCAGTCCAGACCAGTAGTACTAGTCAATAGTTGGTTGGTACGTATTGTACAATATTTTATTCCACCAACCAATACAAACTTAGACTGGTAGGTAGTTAGGGAAGACCAGTCATATGGTGCACTAGTAGTAGTCCATGAGTGAAGGTCATCAGTAGAGGAAATATGAAGTTCGTGATAACAATCAAGTATAACTATTGTACCATGTAGTACTGCACAATGTCTAGACGGGACTTGCTCACTCCAGGTATGGAAGTGTTCCCTGTGAAGTGAGGTTAGAGGGTGAACAAGATCAACCTAAATACATGCAATAAAATATAATTGACGACTAACACCAAAACAAAAACACAATATTAAAAGCTTCTTTATATACCATTTTAACATTAAAAAAAAAAAAAATTTTTATACCAGATAAAAATGCAGCCATGCACCAAATTTTTAATAGGTAAATAATGCAGCAAGCTAATGCACACTTCATATCATTAATATAAGTGTATGTTATTATTGGCGAGCGAGCGAGACACTTACAGGAGTAAAAATGAAAAAATCGGGAATGTTTGTTTATTTGTATATATGTATGGACGTACGTATGTCATTTTGTACTTTGACCCTCGCATTTTTGTGTTAGTTATGTGGTCTATACCCCGTCCCAAATTGCACTAATCATTTTGTACTTTGACCCTCGCGTTTTTGTGTTAGTTTTGTGGTCGACCCCGTCCCAAATTGCACTAAACAGAATCCTCTGGTTTATCGATCAGTACCCGTATCACCCTAGAAATTGAATTGTTTACCGTTTTGAATTCTTCGGGTGCAGTTAAACTTGAAAACTTAAGATCTTCCATTTCTATTCGAGTTAGTGGCGGTGGTAAGTCAATGCGCTCTTTGTCATGGTTATAAGCCTTGCACAACAGTATTTACTTGAAAATACATTGTCCACTAGACTACTGCGAAGGTAAGTCTGTGTAGGTGCAAGTCCAGTTGTGTCAAAGCATTGTTTGTTACAACCACTACTTAGCTAAAGAATATCACAAAGAAAACTTTTAAATAACGTGTATTGTTTTGTTGTTGTTTTTTTCCTTCAATTCAAGCAGTTGCAGAGAGTTGTTACTATGGCACTGAAATCCCTTTATCCTGTATGCTAAATTAAAAAAACTGGACCTTATTTTCAGTACCTTCAGTGTTAGAAGTCAAAATCAATAGTTTAGTCTTTAGGCTCGCTCGCCATTTGTGCTCAAGCACATCACTAGTTATGAAGAACAACAAATATAAATATACTTTAATTCAACAATGTAAACAAACACACAAACATACAATTTCTTTACCAAGAGTGTCTAGACAAGCACACACTCAGTAACTCTTATGGCAAACACAAAAATTTACATACTATGTTGAATATCTACAATAATACTAACACTAACAGAAGATAAATGCATAACATATTTAAAAAGTTCACACGCTAAAATAATGTACAGTAGAATCTTGTCTGACAACGGTCACAGCCCAATGCATGCTAGGATTGTGGATACACTGTGCTAACTCATTGCTGAGCCTTGAAGGACCACCCTTTTGATAACTGAGCGGGGGAAAAACCCCAACATAGACGGTGGCTTCCTGAGAGAAACCCTCCGAGTCATAGTTGTCCCAACCCTACAACATAAACTGGCACAATGTCCCTAGCAAGACATTTCAGATAGAGCCAAATGCCACCAAAACAAAAGAAACTCCCACACTGCTAGGACTAGAGGACTGCAGTACAACAATTGCAAAGTACATTTCAATGTACACATGATGTGAATTACAATTGTACGAGTGTGTGGTTGATGTGGGGTAAAAACAATGGTCATGACTACTGGCACAACTAGATCTGGCTTCCTACTCCTCTAGTCTCAAGTCCAGTACTTAATCTCTAATCCTTTTGTCTGGGGAAGCCCAAACATGGTCAGAGGGACCATAGGGGCGCAATAGTAAAAAAGATGGGGATGGGGGGGGGGGGGGGGAGGAGGATTGGTAAAATATGGCTGTTTTTTACTATGGTACTACATTACTATGTAAATCATTTATGCCATACTAAAAGAATGTAAAAAAGGTTATCCAATATAGCATTCCAATGCGGACAGAGATGCCACATCAGTGTTGAATGTTGTAGCTTGCTTCTAAGTTAGATTTCTTGAAAGACAGTACTTCAGTTGTTGTATGTTACCAATGTTTCTATCAGTAGCGGCCAGCTTACATTTTTTTACTATTACAGATTTAACTGCAGCTGGCTGAAGGCTCACCACAAAGGGGACCTGATCAGTGATGTGCTTATCCCATCAGCTTGTGGGGTACTGCTTCACCAGGACAAGCAATAGCTGGAAAAGTAACATAACTGATGTATTGGTTAGTTTGTATCCTGTAATTCACTATATATGTACATATGTATTCACGTGAATGATAATTCATGTCGATCCAACAATAATAATTTTTATAGACAGAAAAGTGTTAATTTAGTTATGCATTCATTATCACTTGTATGTGTGAGGGCCCATATAACACTGTAACTTAGCTCTCCACATTCAGTCTTACCTTATTTTTTGTCTTGATCACTCACTGTACCATTCTTCATTTAATAAACAAAAACTTAACAAACCTTATCCTGTACAAGAAGTGGGATTGGTTAAGGGCAAGAACTTGGTGCAAGTCAAGCAGTATAGATAGGCTGAAGAAACTTAAATAGCCTGGTGGAAGGCTACTTTACCGAGCCATCTAACTATTTGTGTGAGCTACCAGTGACTCCAACTACAGCTTCCACAGAGCTTAGTTGAGGCAAGTCAGATTTTCAGTCTAGCATGATCCACATACCATTTAATTAGTCAGTATGAGGTCTTAGTATACTGTAGCTGTGGAAGAGTATTTAAGTTTAAAGTAGTAGTGAATCAATAAAAAACGTTCATTTATATTCTATAAATAGTTTAGATGAAAATGGTATGAAATGCAACAGTAAAAAGAATATATACACAGTGAAATGGCAGGATATACCTTATATATATATATATATATATAATATGACCACTGTTGCCCAATAGAATTACAAACACAAAATATAAACAAGTGATGTGCTTGAGCACAAATGGCGAGCGACCATAAAACTACACACCAGGGTTTCATACAGACAATAGGAACACTGGGACCCCCCCCCCCCCCCCCCCCCCCCCAGGTTCTGTTTCCCCACCTTAAATTTTGTTCCCTCCCCCCCCTAAATTTTTTTCCCTGACTGAAGTCTTCAGAAAATGAATGATCAGTGTAAATAGCCTTACACTAAGATTAGTTACACTTGTTCAAAATCAACATTTCTCTAGTTCTGGTCCTTCGATAGCAAATTGTAAAGCATAGATGCTGTAGTCTTTGTATTGTAACAGAGGGACTTTATATTGCTTAGGTCCTCCAGAGAGGAACATTATAAACTTGGTCTCTCCGTTTTGAAGGCAGGGTCAATTAGTGTCCCTCCGATTGCGCTTAGAGTCCCTCCTATTACGTTGCTAAAGAGCAGTTGCTACATTCTAAATTAGTTAGGCACTGTGCAGCTGTCGTGAACTACTGCTTTCAGGGTCCCTCAGGCCTTAAGTAGTAGCACCCTCACTGCACTCAGGATATAAAAGCCTCTCCACCAATTTGTGTCAAGTTTTCATCTGAAATCAGTTTCAGTCTCAGGACCATGACTTGACCATATTATGTAAAACAAAACTTTATTTGTGACTCTACAAACTTTCCCCTCCCCCTAGCGAAAAATCCTGTATGAATCCCTGCACACAATTGTTAAATGATTGATTTTAACTTCTAATACTCAAGCTACTAAAAAATAAAGACGAGTAACGTATATACGGAATAGGGGTTTCAATGCCATAGTAACCACTACCGCAACTGCTTGAATTGAAAAGAAAAATCATAAAATACACAAGCATACAGCACATAACCTGCATCACCATTCCTTACTCAGGCATGATTTCCATTCTCTTCTTTTTTAAGTTGTCAATGCTACTTGTGAGCAAGCTGAGACATTCAATTTCTCTTTATTCCCCTCATTTAGTAGTCATTTTAATCATTTTAGCGATATTCTCCAAGTGTGGTTTGTTGTGGAGATACAGTAAGCACTGTGTTTAAAGCACACTAACACCAACACAATTCTCATGTATTTTGTTATAGTTGATTTTACTGTGGTGATGCAGGTTATGTGCTGTATGCTTGTGTATTTTATGAAATGGTTGTGTGTTTTACGTTCGTGTTTATATTTGGTGAGTGAGCGAAGAAAGCACGACACTATACAGTGGTGTCAAATTGAGAATCGGGGAGGATATTTGTTTATGACATAGACTCCAACTTTAAACTACTTGAACTGCATACCAGAGGTGCACACATGGGCACTTACCCATACTATTTCACTTAGCTACTATGGTATTTCATTTAGTTTCCATGTTATTTCACTTAGTTATGTGCTATTTCACTTTTCCCGTTCGATTTCAGTTGAGCAGTGATTTTCCACTATACATTTTAATCGGTCAATTTACGCCGCTGTACTATTATTATAAAAAAGTTAAAAATTGAAGAGTTCAACTGACTATTTTTGTGTAGCCTCTAGCACATTAAAAAATGTAATTCTGATGTCCTCACTTTGTGACTCATCATCTAAAAGATGTTGAAATTCTCTACATAAAGAACTTGCTTAACTCTCTTGCCGCGGAAGCAAATTTCAATATCAGTTGTACAATACCCAGTTGAAGGCCTAACCTGTAATGCTATCTGAGACCACAAAGGCTTTCAGCCCCCACTTAGTAGGCTTTTTGGGCATGTATTGAATGAAGTCAAGATGTCCTTTGAATCCAATCATTGACTCATCCAGTGATACTTCTCTGCCAAGCTGAAAGCAAGACTGAAAATTTTCCAAAATTAAGTCTAGAAATGGTCCGATTTTGTAATGTGGATCATGGCCAGGTTGACCTTTGCGAATGTAATGGCTTTGAGGACAAGAGAAAATCGGTCTCATTTCATGATGGATGAAAATGTCAAACTCACAAAAGGCCACGAAGTAGACCAGTAATCTTCTATAGCAGGATAGTGAATCGATTCCATGACAATTTTCTTCATCTCCAAGAGGTCATGTTGCGAAGAATCCCACATATGTGCCCTTGGTCTTGGTGGAAGGTCCTTTTCCTCAAATAACTGCATTCAGCATACAAATTTGTTTGCTTCACTATTTCGTCAAGAATGGAGTCAGGAATAAGTAAACGAAAAAAAATCAAGGGGATTTTTGTTACTCATTTCCTGAGTAGGACCTGGAGTAGCAGTAAAGCTAGTACCTAGAGTAGTAGTAAAGCTAATACCTGGAGTAGCAGAAGCGCTTGGTGAAGCAGTAGCAGAAGCAGAACCTGAATGACAATCTTCGCTATTGTATAAATGTTCATTTTCTACTAAAATTTCATTTTCTACTTCATCTTATCAACACTGGCAATTTCGTTAATATCCTCTTCCACTTCACATTCATTTTCACTATTATTATCATTGTTTTCTATATCAGAATATTCATATCTCTTTGCATACTCTTCCTCATCAACATACCCCTCAAAATCATCCCCAGAATCAGTATCAAGCATAGATAAAACGTCTTTAGTTGTGTAAATACGTTGGGCCATCACTGATAAAAACCGGTAGCAAGAAGTGGTAATTACCGCTGAATAAATTCCGGTGGCCGTTACCGCCTAATTGACACTGTGTCGCTGGCAACACGCGTCTGCGGTAAGGGCGTCCTTGAGCATAAATATACGCACTCCGCGGTCTACGCGTAGTTCAATTGCGGCATATATATATGCTCACCGCGGCGACAAGAGTTAAACCCTGTATTGCACAAAAGAAAGCAGAAACTGCTAGTGGGTATACAAATCCTGACTCAATGGAAGGTATTAGTTCTCCCACAACAAGTCTATAATGATTTCTGGAGAGTAGCTATCTATAGATCTACCCTCATAGGAGACTCCTCAAAAGTTGGCTTAGTAATTACAAGTCACAGCTACAATAATAAAACACTGAAAGAATCCAGTCTCTTCACAAGATACAATAACTGCAAGTGAAAAATGTGAATTCTCTCACGAATGAATATATACATACACATCTTGTGTAATACACACCACACTCCCACTTTGTGCAACGTAAAAAATACTTATATTAAAGTTAGATAAGTTCTGCGGTCTACGGCATGATAGCACACTTTTACTATAAGTAGCTTGATCATGTGATAAATTTTTTGTTATTAAATGTATTCTCCCTCTTTCACAGGCTGTTTTTTTTTTGTTTTTTTTTTATTGTTGTAGTGTCGTTGCTTTTTGGTAGTTGCTGGGGCCTGAACTCAGAACAAGCACCAGCAATCTAATCACTGAGCAGAACAACCACTGGGCAACCACATTTCCCACTTGTATATACTAATTAGCTATATATACTGCTACACTACAGTCTTACTCCAAACAGACCAACGGAAAAATTATTTTTATCTGTGGATATATATTTTTTTACTCTGCTAGTTTATCATTTTACAATTTCTTGCTCAGCCTTCTCACTTTCATAGCATAGCAGTAGTTACAACAATACAAATACAGAATTAGAAAATTTGGTTTCTCGTTAGTGGTTGTAACTCAGTGGTTAGAGTATGTGTGCAGGTCTATAGTAAGCAAATTTGTACAGTCTGGCCAGGAAGTGGTGTGGTTTAATTAAATGTTTAATATTGTTAGAAATGGAATGTTATCATATTACAGCCTACTCCCAACAGACCAACTGAAATTATTTTTTTCTTTACTAAATTCTTTTATCCGCGAAAATTTTTAATCCACTTAAGTCGTAAGTCTTGTGTTCAATTCCCATGACGGCCAAACGCTTATGGTAAAAAGCCCGGAAAAGAAAGATAAAAGCCACTGGTTGTCAGATTAATACTAAGGAAGCTGGAATAAGTAGTATATAACTCAACATTCCTTGGCTAAAATTACTAAATAACCTTTTGTAGCTGAGAGCTTGTTCAAGAATTGAGGTAGCCAGAATGGCTTAAGTTTGATACTATAGAAGTTACCATTACTCACGTAAGAGAGTAATTTTGTATTTGTTTGCTAAAATTAATGGTCAACTGCTATTATACTGTTTAGCACTATGTTAAAATATAAATTATGTAGTAACAATACTGTAGTTTTGTTACCTACCCAGGCTCGATATTGCTGTGCTCAAACACTAGTCTCGCGAGCCAGACACTTTACCAACCGAGGTGAAGGTAAGGGTCTGGTCACCATCTATACAACATTTCGTTGTACTGGAATGTAATAAATATATTTGTTTACTTCCTGTTAGGGTGCCGTGGTTAACTTTGGCTTTTGCAGAAGTTTGTTATAAGATGGATAAACCAGCAATGCGGTTACCAAAAAGTAGAGACAGCAAGAAAAGGGCATGCTAACACTAAGAAATGCCTGAAGGCTATAATATAGAGTAAAGAAGCCTCTCTAAGACTGTTAGAAGTGAGACAAATAATCCTTTTCCTTTATGAAATTATTCTTTGATCAATTTATTTGTAGCTGAGCTAGCCCAGCTGCAGCATTTTGTATTTATTTCATTTCATGACCATTATGTCCCAAAACTTAATTTCACTGATCAGCAAACCACCTTATGTCTCTAAACTTTCACTGATAGAGGTGGGGAGCTTGGCACCACACTAAGGAAGAGCTGATACCCTAATTTCTACAAACTGGTACCTTTACACCTTCAGAGCTCCAACCCACAATTCAATCTACATACCAGTGGGTGCTCGTTAAATTGTTCTCTACCTGATGTAAACAAACCACACCCCATATGCTTGCTATACACGCTAAAGTTTTGTTCCCCATGAATTTTGGGGAATGGAACGAAACGTTGTAGGGGTGGTGACCAGAACTTTTCACCGTAATAGGCAAAGGGTCTGACTCGTGAGACTACTCAAGCACACCACTAGTTAGATAACTAAATTGCACTCTAATCAATAAACTAGACATATGCTCACCCCAGGAGGATCTCGTGGCTCCTCCATAACTTGGTAACTTGCAATAGACAAAATACCAACGTCAAACTTCGGGTCGTTCCTTCGAAGCTAATCTAACGGCTAGTGGGGGAGTCTGTAAAGCACATAGCTAGTTCTTAACATGACCGACCACACCCAAACTATTACTATTGCGCATGCGCGGAATACGTACTTGGCGCTGGCGCGCAATATACCTGTTACGTTACACACGGACATTTAGTCGGCGGGTAATTGTTGCCTTAGTCACGATTTCCGGGATGCTCATTAATTTATTCATGAGACAGGTTCCGTTCTCGGGCATTTATGTATGTAGTTTCTGGAAAGCGGGAAGATTTATTGGATGATACAAGTCCAGACTGGCTCCCAACAAAGAATTTAGGGTCATCCGCAGCAATAGGGAGGTGGAAGCGATGGAATACAAAGCAAACAGGCAAGGATGATTCTCTACAGGAAAGTACCAGTGACTCCATGATGGCGACTCATTCAGATATTCAAGATGAAGTAACTATTCAGGAATCAAAATGCAATAGTTCATGCTAGCACTCAAATTGATTTTAATGTAGTCAAGGCTAAACTTCACATATATACATATACATATATCTAATGTTGTGTGTGTTGTGCTTTATGTGATATATTATGTCACTCTGTACTGCCTTTTGAATAATTCATTAATATGAACGTATTCTTTGGTCATATACTTGTTTGTTGGGTCTTTTTGTTGCTGTTGTTTTGTTTTGTTTTTGTTCAAAAACAAAATTTGTATTCAATATTAAAATTACAATAAAGAAAGTGTGTGTGTGTATGTGTGTGTGTGTGTGTGTGTGTGTGTGTGTGTGTGTGTGTGTGTGTGTGTGTGTGTTATGTTATTCTTTTCTTTTTATTAGTAAATTGTGGGAGCTTTCGGCAGTCTGGGCAGTACCATTTCCCATGTGAAGCAAATTTAATTTTCAAGCATTCAAAATGAAAGTGTTCAATAGAGCAGTCCACGTTGTTGCAACCAATCCTATCACAACTTTCTGGCTTTTAGCAGCAAATATACTTACTGCAGCCTTCTCCATTTGAACCAGTAGTATCAAGTTGCTACAACAAACTTTTAGTTGACCGGGTGTATCATCTTGCCAGCAGTTCTGGAAGAATGCATGTTGTCATAAAATGTTCTGTTCTCTGAATACAGTTGTCCCATAAATATTTAATCTATTATTTATATGCTCTATGTAGAAATCATTCTGACCATCTTTGAAAAAGTGCACATGCAGAAGTTGAAATAATCAACACCTCCAACAAAAATTTGTGTTTGGACTTAATAGTAATATGAGTATGTATAGGTTGCTATTAGATGTCTTCTGTAAGCAGAAACTTTTATCTTCCAAATCAAACTCAATACTTTCACTTCTGTGGCAATAGGGGCATTGAACTTCCACAAATCCTGTCCCACAACATGTACATGATATCTTGCCATCAGGTGTTGCACCAAAATAATGGACACTTGCCATTGAGAATTAGTCCACTATTAGAAATTCACAATGTGCACATACTCCCCCACACTTTTTGATAATAATCCGCAGTTTAATGATGCCTCTGTATTGAATCATTGGGAGTAATACATGCACATACACATGAGATAATAAACCTAGTATTAAAAAATTACATTTGAAATACTTAGCTATATACTTTTTAGAAGCATGGGTGCGTGTGAATAGGTTCCACCACTACGTGGATGTAGGTACAGGATTTACACAACTGAAGAACAATAGTGTGTCACATTAATCATCCAAAATCCAGTACATAATCTCAACAAAACTGACTATATTGTAGACCATATCTTAAGAAGTTAAGATTACACAAATTTACAGAGTTGGAAAAAGGCAGTAGTTGCTGTATTAAAGAATAACTTAACAAATGGAGGAAGAACAGGAGGTAAAGGGGTGAAGATGCTAGAATAATTTTTGTACTATACCAAAGTGCATTATTTAACACAGTCATAGAATCCTTAGTAGCTTTACATACTCATTATCTTATAACCTGGACTTTTATAATAACATTAAACCAATGCTTTCAATCTTTATGTGGTTTTATGTGGAGCTACTAACTTTACCCAACTATTATACTATTTAGGGTGAAGATAAATGGCTGACCAATCTGGGAGCTAAGATTAAGAAAATGGTAAAGAATTGATGTTGGGTGCCAGTATTTTTTTGTTTTTGTTTTTGTTTTGCCAGTATTAGTTTGTTCTTGTTTACTGTTGTTTGTTTTAGAAAAAGCCATTCTAAGTGTTTTACATGGTCTTGTTTTTTATGTGGTATCAGAGATTTTTGACATGAGTCTGACAGATTTTATGTGATCAAGGACAAAATGGTTGATCCTGATATTTTTAGCAACGTACCAAGGTATGTATGTATTTAATTAAGTGATACCAAGCAAATGCTGTCAAACTATAAATAAACCGTTGAGCACAAAACTATGCCAATTATGATCTAAATACCATTAATAATGGACCACATAATTGTACAACTTCTAATGAGAAAATGCTTTCAAATGGATGTCCTCAAATGTAATATTTAATCAGGTCCGACCATGAGGTGAAAAGCTGTAGTTGTCAGCTCTACAAACTGGCATGTTAATTTCAGATTGACACGAAGTGTACAAAAGATTGTCATGTTAGGTAACTAGCTTGACTACATTTGTAATGGACAACAATTGCCAACAATTGCCCAACAATTGTCTGTCAATGTCTTGACAATTTAGTGTAAATTATAAGAAAATTCCTTGACAATGACCTGTTAATTTTGTCAATTATGAGCGACTGACTAGATAATTTTTTCATGACCAATTGCTTTATTTTTGATAACTCTTCACAAACGTTTTGATCATTTTGGTAAATTAATACTAAATGAAACAAATGCTAAATAAATTTTATTACAATACAATTATAATATAAAGTGTTTATTTGCTAAATGTCATAACTTGTATACAGCTTATAGTTCAAATACAACGTCTTCAGCTTCTGTATTACAAAAAAAAAATAGATACATAAATAAATAATGTAGTTATTTAAACTTCAAGTCAACCAACCTGTATTTGCTGCACCTTGTTCTTCATTCTCTAGAATGAAAAAACAGATAAAGGTAAAATCACAATTTGTAATTATATCACTATAAGGTGGTATAATGAGTTTTGTTTTACTCAAGTGTAAAATCACACTATACCTAATGTTATGATATCTTCACTTTACCTAATTTTGTGTTAGCTTCACTTTACCTAATGTTGTGATAGCTTACAGGTAAGTCATATAAATAATGTGCAGTTCAGTTTAGTGACTCTCATATCTTTCCAGGATGATATCTTGGAAATGAAAGTTTTAGCAGTAGTTATAGCAGTAAGTGCTTTGAAAAAAAACAAAAAATATTTTCTTGACATTTCTTCCCCATGAGACATCCTTGTATATTCTTTTTACAGGAGATCAATGCCTCAATAAACCTCTTCTCTACCTGCCTTTTCAGCATGGACTCACTGAGTTTCTCTTCCAGCAGTGTAGGAAGATGTTTTGGTAAGGGGGGGGGGGGCTTCAAGGCCATGTTTTTTGTGATTTAAAGGTGTTCATGTGAGTAATCACTTCATTTAAGTTGTGCCCCTAAATTATGGAGGGCTCAATCCCGGGACTATCCCCCCCCCCCCCCTCCCCCTCACCCACCCATACTTTTTCCTATGCCACTGTCTTCCACCAATCCCCTATGTCACTCTCAATTTGAGAAGGCTGACTTAGTCATTATTTGGCATCCCCAAAACTCCCGTAGCTTCTCAAGATGGCTATGCTCACTTTCCGGCACATATATATACTGTATATATACAATGGCTGGTTATCTGAAATTTGATTTGCTACAGGTGGCCACTTATAATTACCTCATCTATTCACATTAAAATACCTGTATGAAGAATTACCTTGTTTTCTCCAATTAGGACATACTGCCCACTCTGGAGCTCCTACTGGAGGGATGGAGACAGAGGGATTTCCAAGCCTTCTTGGCTTAGATGGAATGCAACTACTTCCGCTAATTCCCTTTCGTTTGTACCTCTGGATTAATTCCTTCTATATATTATATATATATATATATATAAACGCAAGTATATATACACACACAATACTGTATGCAAAGGAAGAAAGAAGTTAACTAATGAGGGAGAGAGTTATGCCATGAAAGATAGTTAAGGAACTGATCAAGAGTGGTTGTTTAGTTTAAGCTATGTGACATTCCTGCTGCAAGAAAAGTAGGTGTCTTTGCTGGTCATCGAGGTTTTCGTGGCTGCAATATTTGCTTGAAATCCTTTCCCACCCAGCAATTTGGGGATTATCCCGACTATTCTGGATTCAAAAAATCAGAATATGGGAGCCAAGATCACATGTATTACATGTATGGTTTGGCAGAAAACACAAAACTGCTAAAACAGAGGTTCAGCGCAAAGCCACAGAACATGAATATGGAGCCCGCTATTCCCTTCTTTACGAATTACCATATTATAATGCTATTTCTTTTTGTATTGTGGATCCTATGCATTGCTTGTTTTTAGGCATTTCTAAGACTGTTGAAAGTATGGATTTCACACGACTTAATATCTGACCAACAGTTTTCTCTAATACAGTCCAGAGTCAACCTAATGAAGTGCCCACCATGACATTGGACGCATTCCATATAAAAAAATGTTCAAAATTTGCTGGACTTAAAGCTGATCAATGGAAAAGTTGGACATTGTATTCTTCATTGTTCTGTTTAAAAGATATTTTGTCTCAAAATCATTTTAAGTGTTGGAAAACTTTTGTATCTGCTACCAAAATATTATGTTCTAAACAAGTTGTGGAAGAAAAATTACTGGAAGCTGAAAAATTGGTTGAAGAAGTTTGCAGCAAGTTTGAAGAGCTATATGGGAAGAATAACTTAACCCCAAATATGCATTTGGCAGCCCATCTCACTGACTGTATCAGAAACCATGGTCCTGTTTATGGCTTCTGGTTATTTGCTTTTGAACGTATGAATGGCATTGCTGGTTCTTTCCTCCTTACAAATACTCACAACATACCGATACAAATTATGAGGAAACTCACAAGCATGCAGTCAACTGACAGTAGTCTATGGCCTAGTGAATTCCAAAATGAATTTTCATCTTAGCTTCATGAGCATAAGAAAGGAATATTGTCTGATTTCAGTTTTCTTGACAAAAACGAAATTAAACCTCTCCTTCCAATATTTCAAAAAGTTTTTGATGAAATCGAACTGGAAAGAATACATCAAGTTTTACACACCACCTATGATGGCAACAACTACCACATTGTGCAGTTGTACAAATACAATAATGCAATTGTCAATGGGGCCATCAAATTAGCATCAGAAAAATTAAGGTATGGAAATTCTTCAAAGGTAATGGTTAATAATCAATTAGTTGAAATAATCCGATTTGTATGCTGCACAGTAATTGTAAGCTGTAGTAATTCTACTTCAACTGAGACCCACAGATAATGGCAAGCTCAATGTGTGCCTTACATTCCACATCAGTGCCGTGGATGGTTTGGTTTTCCCACTCAAGTATGGACAGCTACTTCACAAGATTATCTCAGATTATATTATATTTAAAACATAACTGACAGTGTTGTTTTTGTTAAAACCAAGGTTAATTTTGGAAGAAACATTGGAGAAGATAGCTTTCTTGTCATTGCTCCAATTTTTGTTATATTATTTGGTACAATACTTTATTTTTGGCTGTTGCATGAACTTTGTGTTTGAGAATTATGTAATTTTATCTGCATGAATGACTCAAATTACTTTTTCACTCAGGAAGTAGACATTCAATCTGGAGGGCGGAAAAAGCAGGAGGACCCTAGATAACAGCTGCAAGAGAGCCAGCCAGCTGCAAATAGATGAAAATACTGCTGCTAAATTATAGACAAACAACTTAGGATGAGTCATGCTACATGTTATTTTAATTTGGTACAACACTTTATTTTTGGCTGCTGATAACTAACTTTGGTAAATCACTTGGAAGGCTAAAGAGTTGGCTTAGAAATATCTTTCACAAACACTGCATGCTACATCATATAACCTAAAATTAAAGACTTCTAGTGTAGTCATCTTTGCCAGGGGCCCATCATTACTCAACAAATGTAAGCTGTGGGGTTGTATGGCACAGATTCCTGGACCTAATAGACTGCACAATCTAACATGTTCAAAGTGTTAAAAAAATAAAAAAACCAAACTGGTTGGACCTTCAATTTTCATAGATACTTCAAGGTCAATTGCCCTAGGGGAAACATTGTTGACTTAATTCTAAAACAAAACTTCCAGCACATTGGCTCAGATCATAGGCACACCTACACTATATGTAGGTGAGCCAATGGTTGCACCATTGTGAGATAACCTAGCTTGCTTCCTGCTAATCCATATATAATCCTCCTGCTGTAGTGTGTACTTCCCAATTATATTTTTTAAAAATTCCAACACATTGGTGCAGACACATACAGGAGCACAGAATACCTCACTTGTCAAATTAAATGGCCTCCAGTCAGGTTGTAGTGTAGCTAGTTCTTTTTTTTTTCTTTTTTCTTTTTAATATAACATCTCCTTGTTGTGGTGCACACTTTATACAATTGGTTGTTGTGGTACTCAGTCACTCAATTCTTTCCTACCCACCACTTTCCTAAATATCTCTAAAATAAAAGAACAATATGTTACATAGCTATGACCTCCTTGGATTCCATCAGCTGCATTCATTTCATGTCATGCATGTCAACATGTAACAGTGTGGTCTTGTAATAATGACAATATTTTTAGAGTCCATGAAACAGGGTTGAACCCCATGTACCCACTTGTGTGTGTGTGTGTGTGTGTATGTGTTGAGAACTTTCACATATCTACACATATATGGCTCACTAAATGAGATCATCACTATAGTTTATATCTACAGAGACCATACACATTCTCATGTTGTCTATATGTAATAAAAGCTGATCCAATAGTTAGCATGTATACAATAATAGCATCCATGTATGAATGCATTGTAATTGCTGCTGCTTCCAGTATTTAATTTTGATAGGTGTGGTTTCGGCATAATTTGAGTGCGGTCACTGAGTAATGCCCTATTATTTCATGCCCATATGTGACCATATTTATTGCCATCCCTAGTCCTTGTCAGTTTTGAAGCCTATCAATCCAGTCCTTTGTCAGTTTATGAATAATTCCAGAGATAAACTGAGTCTGAAAAAAAAAAAAAGGGTCGTAATAATCACTCGCTAAAATTAAGCCACATTTGTATAGGAATATGGAGGGAACAAACTTCAGACAATGGTAGGATAGTTTGGGCTGGGGAAAGAAGGAGAAGGGAAGATATATTGTTGCATTTTATATATTAATGTTGGTGGTAACAAACAAAAAACAACAACAATGTATTAGAGAAAGGGGAGGCATGGAAGAGGAATCAATACCAAGTTGCTTTCACTATATATTTATTACTAACCATTTCCTAAATTCAACAATTCAAGTCGCTTTTGGTCTACAATATTCTCTTTCGCCAACATTATAGGATTAAAAGACCCCTATCCCACCTATCCTATTTGTGCAAGGTGTGGAACACTAGTTTATTATATGTATGGTTATATGACGAGGGCCCTTGGTAGTGTAAATCTTGTTACGGACTGAATGAAGGTGTTAGGCTAGGACACATAGAAACTCATTTATTGGATGCTTTCCATATTCACTGCGAATTGAGCAACTGATAAACCAAGGTACTAATTAATATAATAGTTGCCCTATCATACAAAAAATATGCTGTTTAGAAAATGAAGGCCTTAAATTAAAAAAGGGCAAATGGGACACCGCCTTCAGCTTCCTTATCTCACACCTCTGGAGACGGCATGCACACTTTTAGATATACATAGTAATAATGTATGAATGACAATTACAATGTACAATTCTGTATGTCAATATTACATCAAACCCCAACACACACACACACACACACACAAAAAAAAAACACAAACATAACACGCATGCAAACATAACACACACATACACAAAGACAACACACACACACACACAAACACAAACATAACACACACAAACATAAACATAACACACACAAATTCTCTTGCAACGGCTAGCGTAAATAATTAGCAGTTTATCACACACACACACACACACACCACATGTACAACAGGACAGCCACAGCCACCACGTACACATGCACACAATATTTTCTTGCAACCGCTAGCAGATCAGTTATGGGAAGGGGTTTCAACAAAAAGCATACAATATAAATAATAAACAAAAGAAACTCATGGATACTAATTTCACACACAATGTAATGTATAATATAAATGTAGTTGGTAACTGCTCTGACCACGTAAACATACAGTTAAGAACTTTCTGTAGGATAAATAGAAATTCCTGGCATGACTGACCTAGTCTCATACAACAGCTTATACTTGCTATTCGTTCTACATATCTTCTGGGGTGAGATGATTATGAGGGAGGGAGGAGGCAGACTATTGACTATTCCATGTGTTTTGATGCAAAAACATAAGCTCCTTATTTTTAGAAAAACATAAAGAGAACTGATCAGGCATATACTCAGGGAATTCTTCTGTACTCCTTGTATGAGCCTCGTTTGAAGTTGCTGCAATTAAATTTAATTTATTCTTTGCAATGGCATAATTGCACGGCAGGGCCGTAGTCGATAGTACGACCAGTACGACTTTGGTCGCACCTTTTTTTCGTCAAAGGTAAAGATCGTTACATAAAAATACTATATTAAGTAGAGGTCGTTTATTGTAACTGGTTGCGCGTGGTTCACGATCTCCCGGTTGCTAAAAAATTAGCACTTGTAGTGCATGATTCAAGTCGTAGCCTTCTGAGTGGACTTCCAGAGAAACCAAGTATGGAGAAAAAAAACTGTGGTAAAGCGAGCGTTCCAAGCTACCTGGTTTGGTTCTTGGAGGTGGATTCACTACAATGAGGCAGAAGATTGTGTTCATTGTCATCTTTGCCTTACTGCCTTGAAGCAAAAGCTAATTAATCTTACTCCAGGAGATGACTCTGCTTTTGTAAGTTCAAACAATAATGTTAATTGAAGACTTTTTCTTTAATGTTGCATTTTTAGCTTTATAATAACTGGAACATTCACGTAATATAATTCATTCATTCATTTTTTTTTCTGATTCATAATATTATAATTATAACCAAATATCTCGTTGGGATAGACCACACCCACTTCCTGTTAACTAGTAAGTCACACCCACTTCCTGGCCTTACCTGTTCAGTTTAGCCGACTACGACCCTGCACGGGGTGGGGAGTTGGGGTGGGGAGTTGGGGTGGGAGGGGAATCAAAGTAAGAAAAGTGGCTAATAAAAATTACAAGTGCACATTTCAAATAATACAAGAATGAGATAGCAGAATCATGAATCATGTAACCAGATATAACGGTGCTCTACTCTGTCACTAGCAAGGGCTTCTGCCACACAATGAATATGACCAGTCAAACAGTCAGTAGGTATTACTAATTTAATTGAAATGTTCAGTAACAATATCAAAATGCAACCATTCTAACTTTCGTCAGACTGAGCTACTCTACAAAAATCTCAAGAATAATATGAAACAATGGAGTCACAACATCGTCACCTAACTGGTATTGGGTCCATTAAGTAGCATGACTTGTCAATCAGGTCCCTTGGTTAAGGTCAAGCTTGTCTGGGTTGGTCCCTTGTCCTTTTAGGGGGCTGTCCATGACACCTCAGACACAACGTATTACATAAAGGACTTTTTTTGACCACAAAGACAAGGAGACAAAACCATTACTTGTGACCCAGTATGACTGTAATGCATTTAATTATGTTATACATGTGCACAAATAGCTTATGGCGTAATTTCTATATAAGATACAGAAAAGTAGGAAGAGATAATTCTAATTTCTTATCAATTCCCGCCCCCCCCCCCCTCCCACCCCTCATTAAAGTTACTTCTAATCCTTTGGTTATATTATTATTTATTCCTTTCAGCTTTTTTTTCATTTGGTTTTTACCAATCTCAATTTGTTGCTAGTTGTGCAACCAAGCATTCAATCTCATTCAACCATAACTTTAAGCCTGCCAAGACATCTTATTGAAAATGTCTGGCTATAGACTTGCACAGTTATTTGTGGAGTTGTAATGCAAATTTTGTGAGCCCCACAGAGCATATTGGGGGGGGAAGCTCATATGACTTATAGTCCTACCAGTGATTTTGTATTTAGCATGTGCAATAAATGAAACTCAAATTTCGCGAGTCAATAATTAGTCACTTTTTAAAAGGAAATAAACTTAAACCATATTGTGTGATCCAACTGATTACTGTTTTGAAGAAAATATGAAGTTTTGCTGGTATAAAAATAAAGAAGCACACAAACACAGGACACACAGAGATGACTTTGGATTAACAACTGACTGACTGGCCATGAGGTATCACCATCACCTTTATATGTGGCTAGGGCCAGGGCTCACATTTATCATTCACCAAACAACAAAAGAGTGCCCCCCTCAAACATGCATGCCACAGACATTCAACACATACAACTATCTTCGCTGAATACGACATAAAAACGGAATAACTAGATATATCATACATACACACATATACACTCAAAGCAGTGGTACCACATGTACCATGTAGGAAGATGCTATCATAACCTGGTATACCAAGAAGGCACACGCAAGCCGTCTGAGAATAGACAAGATCAGGCCCAGGAACTACATTATTACCTCCTTAATTAATGTGCTATGTGGGGGCCAAGTCTCAACTGTGACAATCAGTCAGACGTCCTACCCACATGTCTTCTGTTGCCCACCCTGATACCAGAGATTTGGCTAAATGTTGGCTATCCAGGAGATATGGCTATTGTTAACTGATGAGCTAAGTGATACTGATACACATTAATTAATAACAATACACTAAATTAACATCTGCCTCATTCTGCTTTCAGGACTTCCATTTTGTGTCCCTCTGGCAGTTTTCTTTTCATTCTGTTTCTCACAACTTTCCATTATTACTAGTTTCACCTCCTGTTGTGGCAATCATATGTGAGTAATATTACCTTGTTGTGTGTAACTGGCAGGCCAGCTAGGAAGTACGTATGTAGTTTAGTAGGAACTACTAGTGATGTGCTTGAGCACAAATGGCGAGCAAGTCTAAAGACTATACTATTTTTATATGAATGATTTTGACTTCTAACATCGAAGCTACTGATTGTAAGGTCAAGTTTTTAAATTACAGCATACACGGTAAGGGATTTCAGTGCCATAGTAACAACTCGTGCAACTGTTTGAATTGAAGGAAAAAACAACAACAACAAAACAGTACACGTTATTTAAACGTTTTCTTTGTGACATTCTTTAGCTTAGTAGTGGCTGTAAGCAGTAGCTTTGGCACAACTGGACATACACCTACACGATACTTTCCTTCGTGGTTAGTCTAATGGACAATGCATTTTCAAGTAAATACTGTTTCGTACGGCTTATAACCATGACAAAGAGCGCATTGACTTACCACCGCCACTAACACAAAAATACGCGAAGGTCAAAGTATACAATGACATACGTACATCCCCACATATATATAAACAATGATATGATTTTCAATTGAGTTACCCCTGATAGTGTCTCGCTCGCCAAATTATTTGTTGTAGTAGTGAATCATTTATTTAATGGGCATTTATCATTACATTTAAAATTTGTTAACCATTCAATTATCACTTTGTTGTAGTCTTCACACTTATGGTATAAATACCTTAACAGGAATAAATAATTGAGGTTGCAAACTGATTATAATATGACATACATGAGCGAGGGGGGATATGAACTATTCCTTCACGTTACTAGTTTTCTTTCATTCACAACCACCTATCTAAAAATCTCTCCCGAGTAATGTTGCATAATGAGGCAGGTGTTATATTCTATGTAATCAATTTGTACTAAAAAATATATAACAGCAATTCCCATTAACACACACAGCACCATCACATCAATGCTATGTACACATTTCTCATCTCACACACAAACATGCCCACATGCATGCAAACATGATCAGGTGCAATGCAAATTGCTTGCCCTCACTAAAATGATGATTTACAAGAAAGTTTACCTGTTACATAAGGTACTATACATAAGGTACTACATACATATTCATGTTGATCCTGGGTGAGCATGTTATAGAAAAAAAGTTGCAAGAGCTGGATATATCTGATTGGTTAAATTTCTGCAATGTACAAAGGAAATTGAAAGTATGTTTTTAAGGTCTGCCAGATTTATCTCAAAGTTGTAGTAGTTCCTGACGGTCACCATCATCAGTCTGATACCTTATATCCACTGCCCACTTTCACATAAATGTTCAATGTGTTGGTGTATGCGTCGCGGAGATGTCTCTCCCATGGCAATGCATCTACAGCTTTTGCTCACCAATATACTAGTATATATACATATATACATTATAAAAAAAGAAGTGATGTGTACAATATACCAGTAAAAATTGCACAAATAAGCAATGCAATGTTTGATGTGCATTGTTCAGATCCAAATTAAAAAGGAATGAATAAGAATCCATTGCACTAGTTGGACAAGTCCATCTTGCAAGTAGCTTAGACGAGGCACAGCCGATGTTCATGAACTGTAAATATGTGAACTAGCAATAGTATTATAGTACATTCCTAGCCTTAACACACACACACACGCACACACACACAAACATAGCTTTGTACATACGAAATAATATGCTCAGTTTAACATTTGCATTAGCACTAAAATAATGAAAAAGGTGCGAACCCTCAGCATTTCTAGTACACTAGCTAGCAATGACAAAATCAATTCGCGGACCAAAAAAATGTATTTGGTTATCCCTAATGAACGGTAGATGTAGCTAATTGCTGTCTAAATGACAAACATGAAGCAGATTCTCACGTAAAACTCCTGAATTCCAGCACCCATTAACTTTTTCAGAATAAAGCAAAAAACTAGCGGGGCAGAAAAATAAATTTTTGCTCTCGTGATTGTGAAAATTTCAGGCCAATTTTTGTCAGCTTTGCATAGGTAACTCTCCCTATCATCATGGAGTAAGTAGCACTATAAAAGGTCTTAAATTGATGTTCTGAGTAAGTTCATATTAATTCGGTAATTTAATCTACAACAACATTTACATGTAGTTGTTTGGTAAATTTCTCATTAGTTGAATTTACTATCACTTGCCTGAAAACAAAAAAAAATGTACTGGTGAAAGGGTTAATGACCATCTAACAAATGGGTACTAAGTAATTATACAATTGCTTGCCAAATGGTTGCATATAAAGGTTGAAGTTTTATCGGTGTCAAGTACATAACTCTATAGAATAGAATTGTTCAACAAGGACAAGTGGTCCTCCCTATTGCCCTTAGCGTTGATTAAGTTGTTTTATAAGGGAACGGTAGTTGATACAATGACTCACAACAATTATTGAGCAATCGGAAATAAGAATATTAAGTTTGCTAAAAAATTACTTTTTTATTATTATTAAACAGTGCGGAATAAGCACATAACACCTAAACTTAAACTCTGAAACAGCTGGTTCAGCAATTTCCACAATTCTATGGCTTTAAGACCAGGACATACAATTTTCTATATACATACATGTAATCATGCTTATTTATTTCTTCATGTATACACCCACATAGCTATGTACATTGTACACTATTATTATGATAATTAATAAACAAAGTTTCCATTTGGTGCACACCATAAAGTCATGCATGAAAAAAAAAAAAAAAAAAAAAAAAGGAAAGTAGGTGGTGCCTTTAGGATGTGAATTTAGCAAAAACAAAAACAAAAAAACAAAAACAAAAACAAAAAGAAAAAATAGTTATATATTATACACGATCAAGTGAATTCGTGCACACAAAAGACATGCACCATTAATAATTATTTTAGTTCACTTGTAGTCAAAAAAACAAAACAAAACAAACAAACAAACTTTTCACATGGCTGTATGCTTTAGCCGCACCAGGACTACATAAGAATTCTGAACTTTTAATTATAATTATAAATATTAACTAAGAGCAAAATTCTTTTATTATTATTCAATGTAAATCAAAGCACATTACTTCCATTTTTGTTTGTTTGAAAATCTCTAGAAGTTCATCAAACTTTACAGCCGAAAGCCCAAGCTCAATGGCAACTCTCATGGGCCAACCTGTTGCGTATACGGGTTTTAATGAGCTGAAAGATGTTTCAACTGATGATGCTGTTTCAAATGGAAGGACGTGTATTATGTTCAAAAGTTTAAATGTTTCTGGAAATATACCTCTGAACTATAACAATGAACAAAGCAGCTCATACCAGCATTACCCCCCCCCCCCCCTCTCCTCCCAAACTCGAGGACCTGCACCCTCCCCTCTCTGTGGCCTATTCCCACGCTATCATAGGGAATTAGAAAAAACTCCCCCCACAGAAAAAAATTCAGTATGAAGCCCTGTATACCATAATATGACTTGAACATACTCTTCTATACATATTTAAATACTTAAGTATTCACATACAAACCTCACTTAGCAAGACAAAAAAGAGGTAGGTCAACTGACATGAACCGAGCTGTGCAATTATTTCCCCTTGCTAATTGGACTAAGAAAAAAAATAGACAGACACTGTGTCTTAAATTATGCGAGTACATTGAATTCCATTCAGAAAGTATGAGCAAAAAAGTGCCACTAAAATATTATACTTACAAATTGTACCACATACAAGAAAACATTCAATTCTTGCAGATGATGCAAATACAATTCACTCTGTCAATTGACCAGACCCTTTGATTGGCTAGGGAAAAACGACCACATAGGCAGTACAACACACACACACACACATACACACACACACATATTACTACACATAGACAGTACAACACACACACACACATATTACTACACATACACAGTACAACACACACACACACATATTACTACACATACACAGTACAACACACACACACACACACACATTACTACACATAGGCAGTACAGCACACACATATACACATATTACTACACATAGACAGTACAACACACACACATATTACTACACATACACAGTACAACACACACACACACATATTACTACACATAGGCAGTAAAACTAGTGGGGGCAAGCACCTCTAGATATTTAGACTAATGGTTTCGGCTCCTCCGGATTTTATTGGCGAGCGAGACACTTACATGGGTAACACAATTGAACATTGGGGATATTTGTTTATTTATATATTTGGACGTACGTATGTCATTTTCTCGCTTATTTTTGTGTTCGCTCCGTGTTCGACCCCGTCCCAAACTTCACTAAACAGAATCCTCCGGTTTAGCGATCATTACCATATCACCTTAGAAATTGAATTGTTTACCGCTTTGAATTGTTTTGCGGGTGCAGTTAAAACTCAAAAACTTATGGGAGCTCCATTTCTATTCGAGTTAGTGGCGGTGGTAAGTTAATACGCTATTTGTCACAGTTATAAGCCCTACTCAACAGTTTGTACTTGAAAATTCATTGTCCACTAGATGAACCACGAAGGTAAGTCTTGCGTAGGTATGTTCAGTTGTGTGAAAGTATTGTGCGTTACAACTACTATTAAGAATATCACAAAGAAAAGTTTAAATAACATGACTTGATTTTGTTGCTTCTTTTTCAATTGTGCTCAAGCACACCACTAGTTTTATAAGAGAGAATTATACATGAGTACATACCTACTAGTGTAAATAATAAATACTCAAATTATTTTAATCAGTAGAATAGCCATAGTTTCTAATAAGTATACTGATCTTCCTTTATTTTAATTCAGTCAGGGTAAAAATCAGTGTAGGGAGGGATGGGTGAACTGAATGAAGGGGTGGGAGAATCCCTGGGCTACCATCGTCTGTTGGAAACCCTGAATTAATTGTTACCTTCCAGCCTTCCAGTGTAATGTGTGAGTCAGTGTATCGCAAATCTTTTATGCTAAATTGCATCAAATTAAAACAAAAAAGTCATACATTATTGAAGTGCATGATAACATTATAATATGGTCTACTATATATACATGTATATATATATATATTTTAATTAATGAATAAATTTATAATTACTCACTTGAGTTTTCTTCAGCAATACAATGGAAATCATCCAGTGAGTGGCTAGTAGTACCTAACAAAGATGTTGCCTTCTTGTCTGACAAATAAAACAACAATGAACTCTATCAATAATATGACTACTGCAATAGTTTATTAATTAACCCAGCATATGGTGAGCCTGACATGGTAAGCTTCATAGTAATGTTTGAACAGATTTGGCAAGGGTTTATTTCAAATATTAAAAAAAAAAAAGAAGCACGTTTTCATTTAGTGCACACCACAAACCAGTAGTGGAACAATTTTGGTTAGCGATGTGGAGTTTTGCTTTTTTTATCACACAAAACAAAGTCTAAATAATTAAGTGCATACAGATTGGCAAATCATGGTCAATAATGTATTTATCTGTTGATATGGAAGTTTGTATTATATTGTAAGACTAGTGATGTGCTACAACACAAATGGCGAGCAAGCTGGTCTGAATGAAATTCAAATTTGAATGCTAGTGGTTGTTCTTGTTTAATTTATTGTGTTATTCTTTAGCAACACAAAACACTTATACACATTTATATACACTTAATCACCGGATATAACAGCACAAGACTTACATCACATTCTCTTTGCAACTTAACTATTGGGCAATTGATTTTCTAGAGGTAAGCAATCAATTTTTCCAAGATGGGTAAAACCAAAGGGTTCTGCTTATCAAGCCGCCTTTCCAAAGTACGCACCATTGAAAATGCTCTTTTGTACCAGAGTTCTAGTGATAAAACATCATATTGTATTCTATCAGTAACCTGACTATTGGAAAACGGATTTTCAAGTAAGAACAAATCTGATAAGGAAGGCGTATAGCTAGGCAATCAACGCGTTAACCAAGGTAACTTACCACCGCCACTAATAGAATAGGATGCATTCATTTCTGCACAGCCAACACAGAATGTGGAAGAGAGGAACACCGGGATTTCTCCTTTTAACCCGAGTTCCCTATCACCCCCCACCTCCCCTCCCACAAATAGAGTTGCCACCACCCGGGATGCTTCTCCCCATGGCCAATGTAGCTTTCTTAATCTATATAGTTCACCTGCTTATACACATATTAAAAATAAAGACTTTAAGAGGAAATTTAAATTTAAACTGCATAGTTTCATCTGTTCCCCTGCTAGCCAAATTTCTTCATTGAATACTGCCTATAAATAACCGGTGCCAAAATATATAAGTAGGATGAAATCTTTCATCAAGGAGGCGTTGGTTAATGAAGGATAGTACCTACACCCACCAACCATACCCCAGCCACACACAACCACAAACATGGGAGACCCTCAACTTACTTCTCAGCACCTACACCCACCAACCATACCCCAGCCACACACAACCACAAACATGGGAGACCCTCAACTTACTTCTCAGCAGCTGTTGCTCCAAAATATTACAATTAGAAACTCCTATAATAACAAAACCAAAATGAAATTAATGAAATTAATAAATGAAGCATTATTCATTTTTTTAAAGTTTGTCCACATGCGTAACATTACTAGGTGCACTTTTTCAAACTCGCACTAAAGTGGCTTGTCTGCAAACAGCAATAATCATTACTAAATGCCAAATACACTATTATGTATCACTCTATGGACAAAATTGTTCATTGTATACATAAGTTCACATATATTCTATAAACTGTTGCTAAGCTTAAAAAAACAAAAAACAAAAACGGATCAAGTCAAGTATCAACATATACAATGAAAATTATATTAAGAGCTATTAGCTATATTATTTAGCCAACAACTAGTGAGCTTAAAATATATATGAAAAGAAGAATGACTTTGGTTAATTGCATTCAGTGTGATGGTGCAAGATATTCATGCAAAGATCCTCCTTATAAGAACTCTACGTCTTATTAATTTTGTTCTCCTCTCCATGCAACCATTACTTACTTCATATGCACCCCAACTCCTCGATGCACTCCACAGTTAATAACTTGAACTCACAATATGTACAATTGATTATATTTCAGAAGGCTCAGTCTCACATATCAACGTGTTTGGCCAGTTTTCCTACTCGAACAGCTAATTATTTGTCGCTTAATTGGAATAATTTAACTTTACATACCGTCCGCCCCGCCTATGGGCGTGGCCATCGACGGTATAAGACCGCTCGTGCGCATGCTCTTGTCGGCCTTTTTCTTAGCTCGAACAACGTGGACATCGTCTCTTGCTTGGAGAAGCTATGACTGCTGAAAACAATGAAGTTGTTTCAGTTCTCAGGGAGCTGTCGTCAAAATTCGACTCCCTGAGGCAAGACGTTGACCGCCTGAAAGAGCGGTCGGTAGTGGATGACACAGAGAGGCGCCACAGGTCGAGGTCGCCCTCCACGCGTTCCCTGTCTCGGAGCAGGCAGGAGAGAAGGGACCCCAGCCCCTCCAGATCTCGGAGCAGGTCAGGAAGGAGGGAGCGGTAGCGCCCCCGCCAGAGGCGGGAGAGCGCTGACAGCGAGAACTGGGGCCGTAGGATGGAGCGCCCGTCAGAGGAGGAAGATCGCCTTGGGCCTATCCCTACCTTCCTGGACTCGGACGAAGAGTCAGACCTGGTGGAGGTCTCTGAGGCCACCGCGGAGCTCCTTACCGAGCGGTGCACCCTGGGCCTGAGGAACGACGCTCGCTTGAAGGCGAGGAGGCGTTACCCGCTTCCAAAGGTGCCGGCCACGAAGACCCCGCAGCTAGATGGCTTCATCAAGAGTGAAGTACCGATGGCCACCAGGAAAGCTGACAAGGAACTCGCCAGACTCCAGTCCCTGGTGCTTGACTCCCTGGCGCCCTGCTGGAAGCAGAACAAAGGGGAGGACCCCCAACATGGGAGGAGGCCAAGAAGGCTGTCGTTGCCGCCACGGAGTTGGTGAGTAATGCCAGCGCCAAGATTACCCACCTCAGGAGGGAAAAGGTCACGACAGACCTAAACAAGGCGCTGCTTCCAGTGGCCAAGGAGGCAACCAATTTTCAGTCTGCCCCACCCTCATTGTTTGGCACGGAGTTTGCCAAGAAGGCCAAGGACCACGTCGACCAGGTCAAGGCAATGAGGGCGTCTCTCCCCACCAAGCCAGACACCAGGTCTCCTTTTCGTGGGGGCCCCCCCAGGATGGGGGGAGGAGGCAAGTTCAGAGGCAGCAACAACAGGCAAGGTGGATACCAACAGTTCCAGAGGGGAGGAGCTCGGAGCAGCTACAGGCCCTTCCACAAGGGGTACCGGAAGCCAGAACTTCCCAAGAACTAATGCACCAATCTCATGCCATTTCACCACCATTAGTTTTGACAAACATTATAAGTCAACTGAAGGGCTGGGGCGTGGTCCCCTTAAAAGCTCCAAAGGCGGTTGCCGGAAGGCTCCAATACCACCTAGCAAATTGGGAAAGGGTCACCAAGGACAGGTGGGTCCTAGATACGGTAAAGGGTTACCTAATAGAATTCACAAATGACCCTTACCAGAGGACGAGACCGCACCCACCACAATACGGGGCGGAGCTCATGGCGCCAATGAGGGTGGAGCTGACAGAGCTACTGCAAAAAGGGGCGGTCGCGCAGATAGAACAGGCCAAGGGAGGTTTTTACTCAACCCTGTTCCTAGTGCCGAAAAAAGACGGCAGACAACGCCCCGTAATAAACCTCAAAGCGCTAAATCAGTATGTTCAGACGTACCACTTCAAGATGGAAGGCTTGCAGACGCTAAAAGACCTGATAAAGCCCGGAGATAGGCTGGCAAAGGTGGATCTAAAGGATGCCTATTTCGCGATCCCTATAGATCCAAGCCACAGGAAGTATCTACGGTTTGTAGTGGACAACCAGACCTACCAGTTCAACTGTCTGCCCTTTGGCCTGGCAGCAGCACCATGGGTCTTCACCAAGACCCTCAATCCAGTAGCGGCTACGCTGCGCCAGATGGGGGTTCGTCTGGTCTGCTACATAGACGACATACTCCTGCTGGCGGAGACCCAGACAGTGGTGGAGGAGCAGGTAAAGGGGCTGCAATACCTGTTGGAATGTCTCAGCTTTATTGTGCACCCAGACAAATCAATCATGACCCCGGGGCAAGTGATGGGGTTCCTGGGAATGACAGTAGACTCCACAAAGATGGAACTGAGGTTGCCTGCCAAAAAATTAAAAGACATCCGGGCGGAGGCCCGAAAACTGGCCCAGCAGAGGGTAATACCGGTGAGAGCTCTGTCCCGATTAGTTGGGAAGATGAATGCAGCCAGCCATACCATACCACCTGCCCCACTATTCTTCAGGAACCTACAGATGGCCATGACAGAGGCCCTGAATGCCAGCAATCAGAATTACGAAGGAGAAGTTATGCTGTCTCAGGATTGCCTGGACGAGCTAAGGTGATGGGACTATCACCTGAGCCAGTGGAACGGGAAGAGCATGCTGCGGAAGGCAGTGGACTTAGTGATAGAATCAGATGCGTCACTTATAGGGTGGGGAGCAGTTTGCAACCACCAACAGACTGGCGGGCCATGGTCAAGGGAGGAGCAGAACCTGCACATAAATTGCCTGGAGTTGCTGGCAGCAACATTGGCATTAAAGTCATTCACAAAGGGACAGACGGGCCTGTCGGTACTCTTGAAGATGGACAATACCACGGCAGTGGCTTATGTCAACAACCAGGGAGGTACAGTCTCCAGGGAGCTGGTGAGACTGTCCAAGGAGCTGTGGACATGGTGTCTGCAGAGGAATATCACTATCAAGGCACAACACCTCCCAGGTCGTTTGAACCAAGTGGCCGACTCGGAGTCTCGAACCATGCTAGAACCGGTCGGACTGGAAACTCGACTCACGAGTCTTTCAACAAATCCATCAACTCTGGGGCCCAATGGAGGTGGATTTGTTTGCCTCCAGACTGACAACACAGTGCCCAGTCTTTTTCAGTTGGCAGCCAGATCCATATGCAGCAGCAACAGATGCCTTCCTCCAAGTCTGGACGGGGCTCAAGGCATATGCAAATCCGCCATGGAATTTGGTGGGACGAGTGGCAGCACAGGCTCAGGCTCAGCAAGCCTCGCTGGTGCTAGTAGCACCTGTGTGGAGGACCCAGCCTTGGTACCCAATTCTACTGGAGATGCTGGTAGATGCCCCACACCTGATCCCCCACAGAGACAAGCAACAAGTCGCTCACAGATGAGAACCCCTCAGCTAGCCGCTTGGCCCATATCCGAGGAAAATGCAGAGATCACAAGCTTTCGGAGAAAGCTAGCTCGCTCATCTTTGGCTCGTGGAGGGAAAAAACAAATAAATTCTACAACTCCCTCTTTGGGAGATGGCATAGCTGGTGTAGTAGACAGGGTACCAATCCATTTTCAGGCCCTGTAACAGACGTTGCCAATTTCCTGGCAGAGCTATTTACTGAAGGTTATAAATATAACTCACTCAATGCCTACCGGTCAGCTATCTCATCGGTGCATGAGAAGGTGGAAGGGTACGAGGTAGGACATCACCCACTAATCACTAGGCTAATTAAGGGGGTATTTAATACTAGACCACCCTTACCTAAATACACTAGTACATGGAATGTGCAGACAGTGCTGGATCATATTACAAGCATGGGTGCTAACAATGGCTTAAGTTTGAAAGAGCTCACACTTAAAACAGTTATGCTCCTATCCCTTACCAGACCATCAAGATCGGCTGATCTAGCCCAGCTTGAAGTGGGGGCCATGCACCCTCACCCGGATGGAGTAAGCTTTACGCCTACACACCTGTCAAAACAATCCAGACAGGGTAGACCCCTTCAAGACTTCTTCTTCCCATCCTTCGAACAAAATCCACTGCTGTGCCCGGTGGCAACACTGCAGGCTTACCTAGAAAGAACGAAGAACTGCAGGGGACAGGTCACAAAGGTGCTGATTGGCACAATCAAGCCACATAAAGCAGTGGCACCTAGTACCATTGCAAGGTGGCTAAAAACCATGCTAGAGTGCGCAGGCATTGACACTAATATTTTTAGCGGCCACTCCATAAGAGGAGCGGCTTCGAGCATGGCCTCGAAGGGTGGGGTCACTACAGGTGACATTCTTAAGGCAGCAGACTGGAGCTCGGAGTCGAGTCTTCCAGAAATTCTATCACAAGTCACAACAGAACCCACACTTTGGTAGAACGGTGCTGTCATCAGCAGGCGAGCCTTCGGAGTGAGGTAGCTACAAACAACACGTTGATATGTGAGACTGAGCCTTCTGAAATATAATTCTAGAATGGCTCAGGCCACGAAGTGGCTGCCAGCTATTCTGGATTATATGAAGAAGGTGAAGTTGAACATATCAACGTCCCGCCCACCCGCCCTGGATGGGGCATGCAATAATCAAGGGTCAGGCAAAAAAAAAAAACAAAAAAAAAAACAATAATAATAATAAAATAATGAGGGTAGCTGGGACGAGCTAATCAAAGGCCGACGAGAGCATGCGCACGAGCGGTCTTATACCGTCGATGGCCACGCCCATAGGCGGGACGGACAGTATGTAAAGTTAAATTATTCCAATTAAGCGACAAATAATTAGCTGTTCGAGTAAGAAAACTGGCCAAACACGTTGATATGTTCAACTTCACCTTCTTCATATAATCCAGAATAGCTGGCAGCCACTTCGTGGCCTGAGCCATTGTTCTTATGATGTAAAAATGAAACAATAATACCACTGCAATGAAACTTACATTATTTCATCCATCTCTGTCTGGTATAGAAAAACAATCATCAGCACAATCATCAGCACACATATCCTCAATATTATAGCTGAGACAAAAAGAAAACAATAAGCAAGAAAAGAATAAGTGGATACAATGATTTGTAAACAAATTAAGCAACAAGTGCAATTGCATGAAGAAATACTACTTTTTTCCTCAGAGGCAGTCTAACATGAATAATTAAGGTTAGATGCATTTCTTCTGTTTTTTGTTTTTTAATTATTGTTTTTAAAATTAGTTTCCCTCCTGCCAAAAAAAAAGTTATTTGTCATAACTTTTCAATAATGAAGTCTGTGACATGTATTTCTACTCAAATTATCTGAAGGAGAACACAAGTTGTAAAAATTATATGCTACGTGAAGTAAGTCCAGTTTATGCAAAGTTAATAAATAATAAATATAGGCAGGTAAAAACTAACATCAAGGACAATACCTTTCTTATCTTGTAATAGTAATCCCCACAGCCAGCACTTCACCAGCCAGCAAAAAAAAACAAAAAAAAACCCGCCTTTCAGTCAGTCTCTTTACTAACTTTACCGACTTGAGCTTGACTACCCTTTACCAACTAAGGTAAGGTAGAGGCGAGGTTGCCTAAATGTACGTACTATAATAAACAAGCCGAAGGAAAGAACAATTAATGGGTAGAGTCTAGTCTTGTGTAGGAATTTCTACTAGGCAACATGTCTAAAGTATGGCCAAGTGAAGCTGACGTAGATTTTACTTGGCACATTTAAAACAAAATGTGCGCAAGCACTGGTAACGAATGTGAATTGATCCAGAACTCCTGCTAAACTTAGTACATGAACTGACAATTTGTTGCCATTCCATGAACTCATGCATTGAGTTTAATAATTTAGTAAGTAAATAAAGTGCCGATAACTTTGTAGGTTCTTCTTCTCGCCTGAGCTTAACCGATTCCCTCACTGGTAGAGTCACTGCCACCTGAGCTCTTGCAAGCAAATGGTAGAAGCATAGAACTGAAAAAATCTCAATATACTTAACTCTTACAGATATAAGTGTTAAATGATAAAATAGAGTAGTTTGTGTGAAGTACCAATTATCTAAGTATATGTGTGTTTGTTTTGTTCTATTCTTCTTCCTTCCTGTCACAACCTTCTTTCTTCCGTATGTGTTACGGGACATCTCCCACAAACTTCAGTTGACTTCAGCTTTTTTTAATCTAACACAAGAAATAATGGGTATTCAATGACATGTTCACATCTAAATTAATAGTCTGTAAATAATACAATTCAATTAAAAATCAGTTAAAAAATTAACAAATATTGACCAACACAGTAGTAAGACTCGACAATTATGAAGTTGAGTGTGGACTGTTAACTAATCCACAAGTTGTTAACTTTAAGACTAGCAGCTGTAATAATAGTTGTCATGAAGTTAACAATGCAATTGTCAAACACATCTGCTAACTTCATGATAACTCAGAATTGACAACTTGATAACTGTACTTGCAAACTCTATCTTTTGGCCCTGTGCCAATTAATTATCAACACTTCTGAAGATGTACTGTACACTTATTCTTCACTAAATCAACTGTTAGCAATTATGAAAGAAATTTCAATTACTTTGATTCTAACCCATAGCTACCATCTAATGATAATTGTCATCCTATGCTAAATATAACTCTGTTCTACTCATTCTTGTTGTTGTTGTTGAATTTGTTGTTATAATCCAATTTTTGCTACTCACATGGAATCTGAATGTTTCAAGGGTCCCAATTCATAACCACTTGTGGAGTTGTAGCTATACACAGTAATTCTTGGTTTCCAGACACCCTTGCTCAAAATATTCTCAATATGTGAAGTTTTCTGGTAGACCACACCCACAGTAAATATGTGATAATTGCAAGATTGGACTGTAGTCATAAGTTCTTGATGATTTTAATGCAGAAATTCAATTTAATTATAAAAAAAATACAATATTGGAACAAAACATTCAATGTACATAGCTATAAAAAGTATCAGCGTTATTAGGAGTAATAAGTATTTGAAGTGAACGTCTTAATTGTTGTGTTGAATTCTTCCACACTCAATTCAGTTCACCATTCTATTACACAAAGAATACCAATTAAAATAATAATACACAATAGTAACAATACACTTACTGGAGCTGTTGTTGCATTTTATCTGCTATTTCCTTACAATAGTCAACTTTAGATAATATAGTAACAAACTCCTCAAGAGCCTTAGGTCTAGATGATAAAACTGAACGAATGCTACTCAGAAGGTTCCTTGTCTTCTCTACACCAATCCAATTCTGACGTTTAAGGAGCTGGTCATACATGTCAGGAGATATGAGTCCAATACTGCAGCAGTGATCAGCTACTGTCATGACACAAGGCTCCACTATGTCGACCAATTCAGGAAGCACATTCAGAAATATACTCAAGTTATTACCACCTATAATAATAAAATATTTGTAATCATACCAAATAACAACAATAACTTGGCTTACTTTCAGAGACCTCTACTACAGGATCTTTCTTCTCGTATTTCTAAAACCAAATAATATCATTGTTAGTTATTGCAAGTTAGAATAAGTAGCCTATTTCTGCATACCTGTCCATACCAAATGAGGTGTCTATTGATGAGTACAACTGCTTGTGGATTGTCTGGATTGAAGAGACATGTCATAACCTCTGGAACTTGACCTGCCTTATCGACCACTCCAATATGATTTTCTCCTTCATGTGAACAACAGTCAAAGCCAAACTGGTAGTCCATGTCGATGTTGTAGTTCATTCTGGAACTAGCCTCCTTTATAGTGTCCTCTATTTCTTGTTTTAGAGAAGCACATTCATGGTGAATGGAGTCTTGGAATGTAGGATCACACGAAACTACGACTTCAAAATATTTACATCGAGATATAAATGTTACACGAACTTTTCTTGTTCCATACAAAAACTGCACCATGTTTTTCTTGACACCTTCTCTAATGAAAATGAAGGACTTGTTATATATGAAACAAGCCATTGCAGCTGGAAAGAGTCCTATAGGAGTAAACCCACAACTGAAATATATCAAGAGAGGCTCCATAAAACATGAGCTAAAGGATTCTTTGTGGAATAAGTCAAGTTCGTTTGCACTGGTGTTTTCTAACACGCAAGGCATGATGTATTCTTTCTCCTCTTCTGAGTAAGTATCAGAAGATTCAGCTGACACAATCTCAGCAACAATATGAAGGTGATCAAGCAAAGCTACAAGTTGATGTGGAGGAATCAAATCTCCTAAAATGTCAGCTGTAGCTTCTTTCAAATCTTTCATGGTGAACCGACCTGTCTTCCGAAAATTCTCAACCGTTTCCTGACCTACGCTATCAAAGCTCATGGCTTTAAGAATGACACCAGTGATACTGTCATACACTACCTGGATGTCTATGATGACAAGGTCTTCCAAACCAGGCACCCTGGGGAAGTACATCAGAACACCGGCATGGTGATGAAGAAACCACAGAGCTGTTTTGGTCTCATAAGGTGTCATATTCAAGGCATGGGACAAGGCCAAGCAGGTCTCCAGGCTGGCTGTCCTCACTTCTCTCATGCGAAGACACAAGCTCAACAGAAGCCACACAGCTGGAATTTTTAACTTTTTAAAGTGTTTTTCCATGGCCTTTCCTAGTAGCTGATGCAAATGATCGATTTCTTCTACTCCGCCTCCCATGTTGTCTAAAGAAACAACAAGTTTGTCTTCTGAGCAAAACTGAACTATGCCCTTTTTTTTTAAGTGAGTGTCTTTAATCGCTTTTTGAAGCTGTGAGTCAACTGTAGCGATGTCTCCCTCAGCCATGTCTTTGTGAGTGCCCACTAGATACACGACTGACTTTGAAGACTCCAGTATCTCACTAATGGCTGAGTCATCTGTTCTAGGTATCTCAACAACGATGGGTGGGTTGTCTGTTTCCGGTAGAGGTTGAAGATGGGTGGAGGAACTGAAACAAGATATACTGGCAAGAGTACGCAAAAGCATTTCTTGCAGAGTGAACTCTGATTTCTCTGGTGCAGTTGTCTCTCCTGTAACTCTTTGATAAAAAACTTGATACTCCTCATTTAACTTGAACTTGTAGCTAAAGAGCAGCAAGTAGAGGCCAGGTCCTATGGTGAGTGCCGGCAGTATGTCCATCAGCTCAGGCTGACCTCCAGTGTCCTCCATTCTCAAGAAAGCTTTGAAAGAATGATCTACTTTATCTGCAAACTGTGGCTGTTTGGACACTTTCTCAAGAATTGAAGCTATTTCAGAACAATCATGTGATGTTACCACTTCATCAGCTACTGGGACTTGTTTTGGTGGGACAGGAGAAGGTTCCCTTTGTGTGGATTTCCTACCTTTGGTAAAAGATTTCAATCGCACCACCATCTTCTGCAGTAATGTAGGTTGTGGTGGTTTTTCCACAAGTCGAGACTGCTCTGTACTGCTAGCCTGACTGACCTCAGCCGTGGTTGCACTACCTCCAAAGGATTCAGCTGTTGCCTCAGAAGTGGATTCGGTCTCCAGACTATTTTTTAGACTGTGAAAGAGTATAGATGCTTCCTCAATGAGATCCTGAACAATAGTCCAGTTTGCCTTTCTATCTGCTGTAGTTGGACCAGACGAGCCTTGGACTAGCATAGTGGAGCAACATTCCACTGTGCCTGTGCTGCCATGAATCTGTTCCTCTTCTTTTGCTGACAGAAGATCTATGATCTCTTTCATAAGGCGACGGCGAGTTGTACTCTTGCCTTGTCGTGGAGGACCCAGGAACATAAACTTTATAGACAGAAGCTCCAGCACATCCTTGGAAACAATGAAGTGTCTGTAGGCTTGATCAAATTTGAAAACTCCTACACATAAAATATATGACATATTACATGATATGCAAATGAAACTATACAATTATACTACATACTGAACTGAAACAGCTACGCCTGTCTGGGCTTTGCTATTATTAGAAAGTTAACATTAAAATGACAACAATACGTTCTAGTATCTTACAAACAGAACATTTCTAAATCTCAACACAAATTGTTTTCCTGATCTACTCAAGCAAAGTTTAGTAAACAATACTGTCACATTCACATTTTTAGTCCATGTCCTAATCTCCAACTCCATGTCAAAGTTTCTAACTACTTGCTCCAGTTTATAAAAGGCCCTAAGTCCATTTTCCAGTCTGTCTTAATCTCTAGCTCTATGGCCCAGTTTCTACCATTATGTCTATCTCTAACCTATATCACAGTCTTTCTATATTTTAGAACGTTGCAAGTCACATGCAGCAATTTCATGAATTTATTCAAGTGATTCATGCTTTGCAGCACTTAGAAATTTAGTAAATATGATGGATATTGCTATACTCCAGGCTTTACTGTCACAGACATTTTTGTTTGTTACTCAGGTGTTAGTTGTTGCTACGTTCTACAACAGTTAGATTTGAATTGGCAACGTTAAAAAATCTTTGGCCTGGAGTAACGTCTACACTATGCCTGCACACCATAGCTCAAGGCCTCATATTCCTAAAATCAGCAGATTCACAATATCCTAATCTAACTATTATATTATAGTTTCTAACTTTGTGTACCAACAACCTAACTCGTGTCACAGTCTCAGGGCCATAGGAGGCAATATTAAACCTAAACGGCTATTCCCCGCCTACTAAGTAAGGGACAGTTCCTTTAATTAATACATTTAACTGAGTTGCCTAAAATGAAGTAGTGTGATGTGTTATGATAATCAGCTGTATGTGTTATAATAATGAGCAATTTTTTCGAGGGTACAGCCGCACCCTTTAACCGAAACACATGAACAGCCAAGGCCGTTTAGGCCGTTTTATTTCCTACAGCCCTGAATCTCTCTCTCATGTTGCGGTGCCTAAACCCTTGTCTCAGTCTCTATCTCCATATATCAGTCTCTAATTCCACATCCCATCTGTACTTGTACATATGTCCCAGTCTCTATCTTCTATGTTCCCTCCCTATCCCAGTCTCTAACTCCATGCTCTTGTCTCTAACTCAATGTCCCGGTCTCTAACTCCATGCTCTTGTCTCTAACTCAATGTCCCAGTCTCTAACTCCATGCTCTTGTCTCTAACTCAATGTCTCAGTCTCTAACTCCATGCTCTTGTCTCTAACTCAATGTCCCAGTCTCTACCTCCATGCTCTTGTCTCTAACTCAATGTCCCAGTCTCTAACTCCATGCTCTTGTCTCTAACTCAATGTCCCATTCTCTAACTCCATACTCTTGTCTCTAACTCAATGTCCCATTCTCTAACTCCATGCTCTTGTCTCTAACTCAATGTCTCAGTCTCTAACTCCATGCTCTTGTCTCTAACTCAATGTCCCATTCTCTAACTCCATGCTCTTGTCTCCAACTCAATGTCCCAGTCTCTAACTCCATGCTCTTGTCTCTAACTCAATGTCCCAGTCTCTAACTCCATGCTCTTGTCTCTAACTCAATGTCCCAGTCTCTAACTCCATGCTCTTGTCTCTAACTCAATGTCCCAGTCTCTAATTCTATGCTCTAGTCTCTACTCAATGTCCCAGTCTCTAACTCCATGCTCTTGTCTCTAACTCAATGTCCCAGTCTCTAACTTCATGTTCTTATCTATACCACAATGTCCCAGTCCTTTAACTCCATGCTCTTGTCTCTAACTCAATGTCCCAGTCTCTAACTCCATGCTCTTGTCTCTAACTCAATGTCCCAGTCTCTAACTCCATGCTCTTGTCTCTAACTCAATGTCCCAGTCTCTAACTCCATTGTCAAGTTTCTAACTTTATTATGCTTTTATCTTTCAAAAGTAATAACCTCTCATGAATGCATCAATTTGCTGACTCAGCTCTGCTTGTCCAATATCTTGTAAGACGTCTAGTAGTTGTTGCCATGTTGGATGATGTAGTCTATGCCATGTGACAATAACTTGATTCACATAATACACAGGATCTCTCTGTGCGTCAAGGTCTGGTAGTTCTACTCCAGCAGATTGTGCTAGTTGAGAGAGACTGTTGGCCAGGACAGACAAAATCCGAATGCCCATCAATGCCTCTAGTCTGGACAGGACATTGTATCTGAACTGGTTGTCTGGCGAATAGGGAATCACTACATAACAATAACAATATTTTACTTAAACACAAAATATTACTAGATGGTGAGAGAGCTAGTCAAGTCTTTTCCACATAAAGGAAGGGAATTCATATCATTATAAGAGCATGGGAAAGTTCCCTCTATAATTTATAACAGTGGACATGCTGAAGAAAAATAGTATCACTGCAATTTCTAAAATGAGACTATTTGACAACACTAACCTGATGGAGTTATTTTATACACTCCCTCGGAATAAACAATAACTAACTGTACAGAAGACAATACTGCAGCTGATGTATGTATAGAACGGTGATGTGGTATATAACCCTCACTAGTTGTCTCAATCCAAGACCGTGCTGTGCTCAAATAACTTCTTATAGAAGAATGTTTATCTATACTAATAAGATTAGATAAAAAGGAAGTAATAGCAAATGTTTTAATGGGTGTGGTTATCTCCCTCCATACTGTTCCTGTAGTTGTCCTGTTATCACTAGCAGATGCTTTGAGAGATTCTAAACTGCATATAAACAGAATCATCTCCTTGTCATCTCCTCCAGTGAAGTAGAAGTTGCCTTCATGGAATACTGATCGCATGTTCCAGCATGGAGCAGGTAGTGAGTCTGCAGTCATCCAGTGGTCACCAAGTAACACCTCCACAATATCCAAGTCCTTGTAATGTGAGTCACGCCCACCAGCCACTACCAGGACTTCTGGTGATCCTCCACTAACTGATGATGTCCAGCTGCGACGAGTAGGCATGGCAGGGAGAGATGTCTTCCAGTCTAGACCAGTAGTACTAGTCAATATTTGGTTGGTACGCATACGATCTTTTATTCCACCAACCAATACAAACTTAGACTGGTAGGTTGTTAGGGAGGAGGAGTCATATGGTGCAGAAGTCGTAGTCCATGAGTGCAGGTCATCAGTAGAGGAAATATGAAGTATGTGACCATAGTCAAGTATAACTATTGTATTACGTAGTACTGCACAATGTTTAGGGAAGTCATACTCCTTCCAGGTATGGAAGTATTCTCTGTGAAGTGAGGCTAGAGGGTGAAGAAGATCAACCTAAATACATGCAAAACAATATAATTGATGACAAACACCAAATCACACAACATTAATAGTTTCTTTGAATGATAAAATAACCAAAAATATTTATTTATACCAGATAAAAAAGCGGCCATGCAACTAACTAGTGGTGTGCTTGAGCACAAATGGCGAGCGAGACTTAAACTACACTATTGTTAAACGATTGATTTTAACAGCTAACATTCAAACTACTAAAATAAAGTCGAGTTGTTAAATTACGCATATGCGGTAAAGGGGATTCAATGCCATAGTAACCGCTCACCTCAACTGTTTGAATTGAAAAAGAAGCAACAAAATCAAGTCACGTTATTTAAAATTTTTCTTTGTAATAGTAGTTGTAATGCACAAAACTTTCACACAACTGAACATACCTACACAAGACTTACCTTCATGGTTAATCTAGTAGACAATGAATTTTCAAGTAAATACTGTTGAGTAGGGCTTATAACTGTGACAAATAGCGTATTAACTTACCATAGCCACTAACTAGAACAGAAATGGAGCTCCCATAAGTTTTTGAGTTTTAACAGCACCCGCAAAACAATTCAAAGCGGTAAACAATTCAATTTCTAAGGTGATACGGGTAACGATCGCTAAACCGGACGATTCTGTTTAGTAAAGTTTGGGAAGGGGTCGAAAACAGAGCGAACACAAAAATACGCTAGGGTCAAAG
>WLWD01002529.1_pt1 | contig 106325 bp, 80 predicted proteins | sample 6712731 | NCBI WGS metagenome assembly WLWD01 (sample SAMN12718690, study PRJNA576275) | sponge metagenome | isolation source: marine sponge | host: Mycale hentscheli | place: New Zealand: South Island, Marlborough, Capsize Point | collected 2014-11-01 | reverse complement strand
TAATAATGATAATAATAATAATGATAATAATAATAATAAATAATAATAATGATAATAATGATGATAATAATAATAATGATAATAAATAATAATAATAAATAATAATTAATAATAATAATAATAATAATAATAATAATAATAATAATAATAATAATAATAATAATAATAATAATAATAATAATAATTATAATAATAATAATTATAATAATAATAATAATAATAATAATAATAATAATAATAATAATAATGATAATATTTACTATCATACTTTATTAACATCATCACAGGTGCTGCCACCAGTCAGCGAAGTAATATCAAAGAAGAACAGTGTGGTTTACCAGTTGCGGTAAAAATTCAGTGCGTACCAATATGTGATGCTATCAGTCAGAAGGAATCCAAGCAATGTTGGATTACAGGAAATGGTCAGTTTAAGAATTAAGAAATTAGATTCTTATTTACAATAATAATAAATATTATATTTCACATCTCAGGTGCGCCACTTTATGATAACTTCAGTCAGTCAAAAGGTAACATAGAAATTAGTGATATGACTTCTGTTGATTGTAACAATACTACTGACTCAGGAACTGAAGCACAGCGGAGTTTAAAGCATGTGGTTGGAATTCAGTGCAACTGTTTTTGTGATTCGTATTCACTGTGTTGGACCAACATGTCAACTTCAGATTTAAATGGTCAGTTCAGTTATCAAAGAGAGCAAGAGAAAACCAAGATCTTAAGTTGTGGCTCGGATGTGTTACTGGGTGTGGCTCAAGTGATGCATTGACCCAGTACAATGTTCTTTATATTATTCATAATAGGTGTATTTACATACATGTACACATCTTTCCCATTTATATACCCATTCTAAATTGTAGATTCTGACATTGCAATTAGCAATGTTACTTTCTTAATGAATGGGGCAGTTTCTTCTGCAAGTGGGACATTTTCACTAGCATTCGTAGCAGTCCCTTTACCATCAGAGGAGACTACTCCTCCAGAAGGTATGTCTCTAAAAATAATTACTGAACTATAGAGAAAAACTATCAAAAAAAAATAGGTTAACTATAGGAGGCACTTGAATAGAAAGTGAGTCCAATAATAATGTGTATTATATAACATGATATTAACAGAGACTCCCAAATCTCAAATAGTTATTTAGCTTCATTTAATCAAAGTATCATTCAACTCAAACTACTAGGATCAGACTGACCACAAAAAGTAACAAAATTTGCCCTATATGAAATAGAATGGAGCTATATTTAATGCAAATGATTAGCTGCTACTGTATATGTCTTTAAGACGTATTGCTAAGGTGAGGCTCATTATAGTAGTTTAAATAAATATATTTAATTGCAGCAACTTTTCAGTGAGATATAGGCCTGCAGCTAGATAGGTTGATCTAATTTTCTAGGCCACTAATAATAATAATAATAATAACAACAATAATGAAGCACTGAAAGTGTGAACCCTCAGCACTACTGTGTACACTAGCTAGAAATCACAAAATCATCTCAGATCAAAAGAATAATTTATTGGCTATTCTAACTCGGTCAATAAAGCTCAAGCAATGAAAATGGTAGATATAAACACTGAGAAGAAGCTAAACAAGCCAGAGACACTCACCAGCATATATTATCATCAATGCGAAACTTCATTTTTGCACTTGATGAAACTTACCAACATAAAAAGCTAAACTATGATGCAGCAAGAAATTATTTGCTTATGTGACGGTGTGACAATAGGGGTGTTACTCACAAAAGCTAATACCTACGTGGAACTGACAACTTCACATTGTCTCAAAATCAGCCCTAAAAAAAAAGCACAATAATAGATCCTAAATTACCGTTCTGAGTAAGTTCATAACTAAATCAAGGATTAATTGTCAGTAATTTCCAAAATTAGAATGCAGAGAGACAGACAGACAGACTGACTGACGGACTGACTGACTGACTGACTGACTGACTGACTGACTGACAGACAGAGAGACAGGATGTCTACTATAACCCTTTCATGCATGCGCATTGAGGGGTTAATAACAAATGATGATGATCATGATGAGGATGATGGTGATGATGATGATGATGAATTTAATATACCCATTATTACTTTCACTTATTAACAAATAATAACTACTTACCAGTGTGATTTGAAAGAGTCTTCACAAGCTTGTAGCTTACTTCTTCTTTTTTTGTATTGCAGGCTGTACTTCAGGAATGTGTGAGTGTCACCTTCAATATCAAATTCGTGCCTCGGCTACTGAAGGTTCAGGAAAGAAGGCACAAAATGCCAAGAAAAATCATAGTGAAGATTTTCCTACCCTTGATGAATTATTGATGACCAATAGAAATAGACATCAGAGGCGTGCTTTGAGTCCACCTTATATCCTATGCTTTTTTGCATTAGTGGTGGTATTTGCCACCTGGTACTGCTTGGCTTATGTCAATAGTAAGTATCATTATAGCTTACTTATTGGTAGTGAACAAAGCTATTATCTGGTCTAACCAGTGGAAAATGTCCTATCCATACAATAATTCATGGGTTTGAATAGTCTGGTAAAGGATCGTACATGTTTGAATGGGTAAAATGTTGTCACATTCAGTTGAAAGTGTCATCACATTCAGTAGATAGCTAGTGTTGTCACATTCAGTAGAAAATGATTTTAACTAAAAAGTGGGTGAAATAGATGAGGGAAGGCAGTTTAGGTTTTAAAAAAGGAAGGCATAATTACGAAGCCTAAGTTCGCAATCCTATATAGAAGGACAGAAACAGGAGAGATAGACAAGAGAGAAGGGACTACATCACTCAAGTAGGAAGATCTGAAGAAAGGAAAGGTGGGGAGTAAGAAAAGCTAAAATAGTTCAGAAAAAAAGAGAGCAGGAGAGTAGAAACTTATGTAACCTTAACCAATGTCTACTTATACTACTGCCTTATTTTTCAAAACCTCAAGTGCCACTGTATTGTGGGTTATATATTATATATATAATTATATAATTATATATGTGAGTGGGTCTAGGAAAAGGGACCTTATGGCGCAAATCAAAAAAATTGAGTTTTTTATGCTAATAAAAAGATACAATATATCTCAACTTAGTGCTAAAATACTGGAGGGTAAAACCTTCGACACGCAGAGAAACTGGCAGTTGAACTGGGCCCTATTCAGCAAAGCAAATTGAGCTAGAAATCGAGAAAACATAAATTGAATTTCCACTTCCGGTATAATTGGCGAGCGAGCGTAGCGAGCGAGACACTTACAGGGGGAGCCATCCCGCAGTTCTTATCAAAGAATTCTTCTGATTGGTCCCCTAGCCCTAGCCCTAGCGCTTGCGCGGCGCTATAATTGGTCACGCGCGGTGCTATAATTGGTCACATGATTTGATTAACCAATGAAATGAGTTTTTTGATAAGAACTGCGGGACTGTAGTACAGGGGTAACACAATCGAAAATCGGGGATGTTTATTTATTGGCGAGCGAGCGTAGCGAGCGAGACAGTATTAGGGGTGGATAATGCAAAATCGGGTATATGTTATATATATATATGTATGTATGTATGGATGGTACGTATTCTCCTAAAAACACGGCTATTTAGGCTTGACTCCAGTTTATTCTGAAACTACAGCATTAAGCAAACCTTACTTTATACTTAAGCTCCAAAGTATGAGAAAATTCCTGCTAAAACGCTTGTTTTCAAGAAACAAAAAGTTGATTCGACAGGTTACTATGGCATTGAAGACCCTTTTCCAGACTAAATTTCAAAACTTCGCCGTTTTATACGGAGTGCCGGTTGTTGGTTGTCAAGAGCCGTCGGTAGTCAGAATGCCGTAGTATTAATGCTATGGAAGCTACTACTTCTCGAGGGAAGCTGAGATAAGTACGCAATTACATATTTGTTATCTAAATATGCAAAATTAACTCTGGCCTTTCTTTTTTGTAGCTAAGAGCTAGCCAGTGACTGGTAAATTCAAATAGTCAGATTGGCTCAAATTTGGTACTACAAAAGTTACCACTGCTCAAGAAAATGAGGTAAGAAAGTAATTTTGTATTTGTGTGCTAAAATTGATTGTCTTTTGTTTTTGTAGGTGATAAGCTATTGTCAAGAATTCAAGGTAATTCAGATGGTCAAAGTAACTTCAATTTGATACTACAGAAGTTATCAATACTCAAGAATGATGTAAGTAGTAATTCCATATTTGTTGGCTAAAATTACAAATAATAACAATGGTTTATTTTTTATCGTAGCTGAGAGCTTGTTCAAGAGTTACTGGTGATTGAGATTATCAGAATGGTTGATGTTTGATACTACAAAAGTTACCATTAATAAGGTAAGAGAGTGATTTTTTATTTGTTTGCTGAAATCAAATGTCATAACTGCTATTATAGTGTTTGCATGAAGTAAGCTAAGACATAGTAACATTTTATGTTACCTAACTATCAGGCTCGATCGCAATTTGTGCTCAAGCACACCACTAGGTGTTTGTATATATGTCATGGACGTATGTATGTCATTTTGTACTTTGCCCTAGCGTTTTAGGGTGTAGTCTATGTGGTCGACCCAGTCCCAAATTGCACTAAAACAGAATACCATGGTTTATCGATCAGTACCCGTATCACCCTAGAAATTGAATTGTTTACCGTTTTGAATTCTTTTGCGGGTGCAGTTAAAACTTGAAAACTTATGGGACTTCCATTTCTATTCGAGTTAGTGGCGGTGGTAAGTCAATGCGCTCTTTGTCACGGTTATAAGCCTTGCGCAACAGTATTTACTTGAAAATACATTGTCCACTATACTACTGCGAAGGTAAGTCTATGTAGGTGCATGTCCAGTTGTGTCAAAGCATTGTGTGTTACAACCACTACTTAGCTAAAGAATATCACAAAGAAACTTTTAAATAACGTGTATTGTTTTTTTTGTTTTTTTTCCTTCCAAGCAGTTGCAGAGAGTTGTTACTATGGCACTGAAATCCCTTTACCCTGTATGCTAAATTAAAAAACTGGACCTTATTTTCAGTAGCTTCAGTGTTAGAAGTCAAAATCATAATAGTATAGTCTTTAGCTCGCTCGCCATTTGTGCTCAAGCACATCACTAGTTAACGTTTCCGTATACTTAAAGGCGTACTCCGCATACGCAATTAAATCGTACAGCCGCTTTTTCGGCGACTAACGAAGTTTGCGTGGAGTTCTTTTTAGCTTTCAGAGCGTCTCACGACCTGTCTTGTTGGAATCCTTGGCTGCTCTATTCGCTGTAGCGGTAAACTTTTAGCCAAAGGTAAGCTGTAGAGTGCATGCAGTAGTCTCAAAGCTATGCCGTTTTTTTTTAGCTAGCACTAGAAACTCCGCCCATTCCCCGTTTATTGTACTTCGAGAATGAGAGAGAATAAAAAGTAGCTTGTCTTTTCACGGCACGCTTGGGGTCTTTTAAGTCGTTTTGACATGCGAAATTTGGCGTAGACGTAGAGTAAGGGTCACTAAGACTAATTCTGCAAAAAACAAAAATAGGAGAAAGAAAGAATTTTTTCGATGACTTTACTTCTGGAGCCTATATCTCAATTTCAATTTTTGCGCCGTAAGGTCCCTTTTCCCAGACCCGCTCACATATATATATATATTGCAGCTTTGATATTTTTACTTGAATATTTCCGCATCACGCGAGCGTTCTGTATTCTCCCATATTGTACGGTTTATATTGTACGCTCCTTGTAGCGCGCGCGTAGCGAGTAAAATCAATGAAAATTGTATTGTAACCGGTTGAGAAAAATTTCAAAGAAGCAATAAATCACTTATCACACTCGTCGTACAATATGGGAATGATATTTTACTCTCACGCCACATTTTCACTCGCCTTTGGCTCGTGAAAATATTTTGCGTGCTCGTAAAATATTTTCCCATATTGTACTCTGACTCGTGCTATAAGTATTATATATTTATTATATTATATATAATTATTATATATTATAATATACATATATATATATATATATATATATAATTATATAATAATGGTACACACAGTTATACATAATATAGTTGGGTTAATGTCATCACGTATTTTTATCTAAATATGGTGGAGAAATAGTGCAACCCATGGCATTTGTAGCTGCTTTATCATTTTCATGGCATTAGTAACTTATTATGTTCATAAGCCTAAATACTAACCTTTTTTTACCCCCAACTCATTACAGTATACTTGATCATGTGTAGTCCTATTAAAATAAGTATTACTAAAATACTTCCGTTAAATGAAAATTAATGGCCATGTAAGATATTGGTGAGTTGCTTTCACGAACTTAAGCAGCAATGTCATTTGATACGCTTATCAACTATTATTATACCAAATTATGTTAACAACCTCGTGATAAATTTCCGTGCTAGGCAAACTATAAAATATTAACTATAGCCTCGCTTTCCATTAGCCCACTGCTATTCAATCTCTGGATATTAGGATATTCTTGCGCATTACAGTATATTATTCAGTGTGTCAGTGTGATGTGTGCATAAAGGCACTTTATTTTTCACATACTTAGCCCAATTATTTTTGTGAAACTGAGTTGCATTTATAAGTATTGTCGTCATGTAGCAATAATAAATAAATAAATCAAGAGGAAAAGCATCACCAACCTTAGCAATGGAATTAAAAAAAGGTCCCATTCTTACTCCATTGCCAAGGTTGGTGATGCTTTACACCTAAGATGAGTGATCTTTATAGTTAAAGTACAGATTTGATATAACAACCGGCTGTAGGTGAAAACTGACAGGTGCTTAATCAGCAACCAATATGCCGTATATAGCACCTTCTTTTTTAGGAGCCTCAGCTTGGTTGATAGAGACTAAAAGAAAACTGAGTGCAGCAGTTTTATCTGAGTAATTTATTTTAGAAAACAATTACTCTAAATTAAATATGTATGCAGGTCAAAATCGTGGGTTTGTTTTTATTTTTTGTATGTGTATGTTTGGAAATATATGTCATTTTGTACTTTGACCCCTCATGTTTTTGTGATCACTTGACAATCAACTTCGTCCTGACTCTACTGAACGGAATTCTTTCTTTTCCCATATCATTTAAGAGCATTTAATTGTTAATCCTTGGGTGAAGTGGAGGGGGGGGGGGAGGAACGGAGGGGACAAGTAGGGTAGCGCTGGCTTTCCCAGATTTATTATAGTGCTTAGGGAGATGAGATGTGTGTGTGTGTGTGTGGAAGTGCCACAATACAAATACTAACTACAGAACTCAGTTGGTATTCACTTCTGTCATTATAGCATATCAGTTTTCTTTGGCTTCTTGGGTTAAAAGAAAAGAATTGATAGTCCTGATAGTTCAGAATTCCAAGTTGATGTATATTCATAAGGACAAAACAAACAATTTAAACTGATGGATTGCTAAGGAGTCTATAGAGAGAAAGAAATTTTGTTAATAATTAAACCAAATCAATTTTAAACTCTTCTCATCATTTAATTTTCTATGCAATTTTACTATGACTTCAGTACGTTTTTACTTGAAAATCCAGTCAAGTCATGAAGTGAAATAAGAGAATACAATGTAAATATATCCAGTAAACAAGTGTGTGTGACAATTATTTATAGCTAGGCCAGCTTGCTCCATAGTTATAATAATATAATTACTGTCTGTCTGTCTGTCTGTCTGAATGCAAGCATGTATGTATGTATGCATGTATGTAAGTTCATGTGTATGTATGTATGCATTATGTATGTATGAATTAATTTATTTCTTAAAAAAGTATAAATCGATTTAAAGCAGTGTGTGTAGTAAGAAATGTGTTTACATGTGTGCATGTGTTTTATACTTAGGGAGCTGTAATTTAGACCTAAGGTGTGAATGTCTTTCACTAGTATATTCTTTTTATTGCAGATTGAATCAGTGAACACATGTTTTGATTAATTTCAACACTTTTAATCTGGTAAATAATTGTTCTTTCATTGTGAAACTGAATGTAATTGTCAATTAAATTTGTATGTGTGTTTGAACTGGTACAATGAATATTGTTATGTTTAATGTTCAAACTCTATTATGTAAACTTTAGCTAAGCTGTATTACATATAAGAAAGACAGTCAGAGAGCTTCTATCACAAAATGAACAGATATTGCTTTACAAATATTGTTGTTTTAGTATTGCACTCTTAATGGATTTTATTTTATAATGTGAGGCTTGTCCCCAGCAGAGAGAGAGAGAGAACAGAGAGAGTCTCAAGACTCCTAAAGAACTTGAACATTATTGAACATTATTTTGCTGTGATCTAAGGGAGTCATTTCCTGCTATAGCTACAGCTTTGCAGTTAATCAGGGTATGTCCACTTCCTCCTCTGCAGCAGTTTGGTGTTATTTATTGCTTAGTTTTTTGTTATTTTTCAGTGTCTCATGGTCCTACACTGTATGTGTATAGTCTGCAGTGCACGTTTGTGTTTAACTGATTATACCATACATAGTTTTACCTGCCCCGTGCAAACAACTAACCAGCAGGGACACTGGTCACAGTGATACTGATTTAATTACAGCTCTGCTTCTCACATCTAGTTTCTTTGAAACTCAAAAAAAATAACAACAGCAAACAACAATTCTAAGCAAATCGAAGTTTTAATGTACTAAGGGAATTTGTGTGGTCTCTCCATTGTTCTGTTATATATTAAAGCAGATACAAAGTGTGGAATTTGGCATTAGTAAAATGAAGAATTAAAGTTCCAGCTCAGCAAGACCTGAAAGTTTATACCCAGTGGTTATCAATTTCACTACTCTATTAGCACAGCCAAATTATGCTAGCATTTTTTCTGGAATAATACACATGAAATTGCATAGTGGAATAATTCTAGAATAATATAAGTATTTAAAAGAATAATAAAGGGAAAATGAGAATAATCAGTCAAAATAATCCATGATTATAAATAAACACAAGTTAATAGTGTTTTCTTTTCTTTTACAACAAAGAGATTATATATGTACACATTTAGATGTATGTTGTTGTAAGCATAGTGCATCGTCACAATTGACAAAAAATGTAAATAAATACCAACAACTTACGCATTTAAAGGAATTTTTTATATGCTGGGATATTAAAAATTTTAATTCCCTCATCTACATTTCCCCCCCAAATGTACTGTCTGGTAAAGGTTTCTCACAATTGAACTTTATTCAGCTGCAGCAGAGCATGTTTTCTTCGTCCATTGAACTGTTATATGCGGCATTTAAAGTTTTCACTGAAGATAAGTTAGCTATACATTTTTTTCCCATTAATTATTATTATTATTATTATTATAAAAATCTTAAAACATCAATAGTTTATGGTAATGAATTATAATAATAATTATAATGATGATGATGATAATTAATAATTGTAACTTATTATTTTTTTTATATTGTAATAATAATAACAATAGTAATAATAAAAATAATAAATAATAATAATTATTATAATGATGATGATGATAATTAATAATTGTAACTTAATAAAACTTTTAAATAAAATAAAAATAAAATAATAATGAAATAAAATGAAGTCAGGTTGTGATGCCTCCGTATACTGATAAGGATGTCATCCAGTCAGTCATCAATCAAATGAAGTTGATAACCAGCAAAGCATGCACAAATATTATGCAGAATTGGAACTATCTAAATCTGAACTTAGAAAAAAATATTAAATTCTTACAAATATCTCAACCTTCTGAACTACTTTAAGGTTTTCAAATGCTGTGTTGGTAGTTAAGTGTTTCAAATATTCATCAGACTCCTTTAACATTTTAATTAGCTACATCACTTCTGTGTCTGGCCCCATAAGATCTTTATCTAATAAACAAATTTAATTTCCATTATACTTCAAGCACACGTCATCAATAATTTAATCACATTGTATTGATCATGACGGAGGTTAGACACATCAAAGTCAGTGTTTGGTAAGTTATAACCCTAGAGAGTGTTGTCACCCACCAATATTAGATTGCAAAATTATTCCAAGGAGCAAAATTCCAGTAGTGGGTAGGATTTTATGCAATGTCTGTTATCAAGATCAGGGAGCTCAGTTACCTCTGGTAGTTAGAGGGTGTGGTACCTACCTTACCGGATAGAAATTGGCTCCATGAGATTAAATTAAATCGGAAGCCGATCTGCTTGGTGCAGTCTGCAGCAAACCCTCCAGAATCAAGTCAAAAGATTAACCCCAAGCAAAATAGACCTTCTTCAATTCGATATGAACCAACTTGGTGATTAACTGCGGGTATGTGTCATGTTCGACCGGTTTTGATTTATGGTGCACTTTTTAGCTCCCTCTAGCTATCACTTACTAACTAGTTCATATCTAGCTATACACTAAAACCAAAATATATAAATGAAAAAAAATAAAAATAAAAAAATTAAAAGAAAGGTGACAGTTACCCTTAATGATGCTGATGTTCTTGTAATTAGATTCTGTCACTGCTATCTTGTTGAAGTGGCAAAAAACAAAAACAAAAACAAACAAACAAAAAGTGTCAAAACCTCTGACACACATATCTACAGAATAGTTTTAACAAGTTACTAAAGGTAAGGAAGCGCTTGCTAAAATAAATGCTAGCTAGGTTCAGTTATGGCTAACTAAAGTAGCTTTACTAGCTATCTCTCTCTATTAAACTTCAGTTGACCATCCACTCCTTTATTGAGAAGATTTAGATAGTGTGAAAAGATTAGCTGAGACACAGAGCACAACTTTTTAGGAGAACAATGTGATACTTTAGAAGTAACACACAAAACGAATTCAACTCATTTCAAGCAAACAATGATAGGCGTAATATAGTTCAGAGTTAACAGAACAAAGTTCTAAAGACTACTGTGAAGTAAGCCACGCCCTCACAGCCTCCCTGTCTCGCTCCAGCCACTTCACATTCAGTCGGATAGCCTCGCAGTTCTGCTTCACTACTCTGTTAGCAACAGGCCAGGGATTCTGCTCGAAGAACTTCTCCACCTCGTTGGCATGCTCTTCTGACACGAATCCTCCAGAAGAAACCTATAATATATTGGCTACTGTAATCAGGTATCAATATAGCTCGAGCAATGAAAACGGTACATGTAAATGCTGTCTTCATAAGAGAAGCAGCTAAGCAGGCCAGAGCCATTTATTTTCAACGTGATTCAGCACTAGGTTAATTCCCAGCATAAATCAAAACTGCTGTGGGCAGCAAGTGATGTGACCTGACAATTCACATTTTCTCAAACATCAGCCAAAAAAGAAAAAGAAAAAAAAAGTAAGATAATAAAAGGTCTTCAATCAATGCCTGAGTAGGTTCATACCAAAATCATCAGTTAATTGTCAGTAATCTCCAAAATTAAAGCATTACAGACAGACAGGACAACTACTATAACCCTCTCGCAGATGCGCACTGAGGGTTAATAAAACTCATTGAACAACACTCAACCCACGTACGTACATCAATGATTCTAGCCAAGAGGAAGGAAGCTTGAAACTTCTCCTTCATGGTCGCCCAGTTATCCTGCAAGAACTTCCAGGTCATTTCACGTGCCCTGGGGCTACATCCACTGGCAGAGAAGAACAAGCACCAGCTGTCCTGAGATCTTACCCTGCCCTAGTGACAATTAAAAAAAGAATAAGTAAGTTCCAATTCTACCATCGTGATATACAATAAAATCTTGAAATTGTTATCTTTATTCTGAGAGAAATAAAAAAATTTGTCATAAAAATAAGTAACACTGTAGGTTACTGCCGTTACCTAACCAAAAAAACAACAACAAACAAATAAACAAAAAAACAAAACAAAAAAACAAAACAAAAAAACAACAAAAAAAAACAACAAAAGAACAACCAAAAAACCCCCCCAAAATAAAAAAACAAAACAACAAGCAAAACCAAAAAACAACAAAAAAAAAAAAAAAAAAAAAAAAAAAACGACAACAAAACAACAACAACAAAAACAACAACAAAACAAAAAAACTGGCAAACATACAAATTAACTTCACTGAATTTAGTACAACAGAAGTTTTTAGTGATTTTAGTGAACTCACTGAGAGAGCCAGATCCAGGCACTTGGCAGTGAGAGCCTCACTGTCTCCATTACCGACACTACGATAGATACGTACTTTCTCCTCATTCGAGTCATACTTGTCATGAAGCTAAAGATAACACGCATAGACAAAGAATGTTGAAGTTACACTTTAATGTCCGACACAATATGTACTAACATTGGTATACAATACACTCACAAACAACAACCTACAGCTCAACAAAACTAAATGACTCCTGACCTAAATATATAGAACTGATGTTAAGTATGGGTTCAAATCTAAACCAAAACTTCGAGGGTAGTGCAAATGAGTGAGAAAATTTTCGTTGATAGGAACATTAATAGATTAGTAGTTTTACATAGAGAGATACAGACAGATATTGCAATGAAATTATTCTCTCTCTTGTTTGCTCGCATAGCTTTTAAATTCAATTCCAAATCAGGTCCGATATACAGGGAAAAAGAAAAGAAAAGAAGAAGCCAATTATTAGGTAACGGACAGTGCACAGTCTTAATGATCCTTACCTCCATCAATTGGTCAAAGGTGTTCTCATCTCCTGCACTCATGGCCAGAGAGAAGACGGCAGACTTGAGGTTAGAGTCGATGGGGTCTCCACTGGTCACATGACTGTTGAATCTCTTCTTGGCCTCTGCTATCACTCCTTCATCTCCATTCTTACCCATCAGACTGATCACGAGACTACGCAGCATAACATCCAGAGGCTCTGGAACGGAGCAGTAACATGCATTGTGATAATTAACTGAAGATTGAAAAAAAAAATCAAACAAGAAAAAAAACAAAAAAACAAACAAAAAAACAACAACAAAAAAACAACAACAAAAAACTACATAACACAAACAAAAAAACAACAACAACAACAAAAAAAAAAAAACAGCAACAGCCTAAACAAACAAAAAAATATATTTAATTAAAAATTTAGCTTAGGCCCCATCTACTAAACACTGATTTGTAATACAAAAATAGTGGAAAAAATATATTTTTAGTGGTAAGATGGCAGGCAACTGAGTCAGAGGCCATTACCCCTACAGCTTGTTTGATACAAGTAGGTTGTTATTTGATGGGAAGTGTTTCTGATCATTGAAGATGTTGCATAAACTGTGCAAAAACTTGACCCCCACTGATAAACAGGAAGAAACATAGTTCACATATACACATCTTAACTTTCGCTTACTGTCGGAGTTGGAGCTTCCATCCGAGCCTGTCGTAAGTGGACTTACAGATTCCCACACACATCTTCTTGAAGCTGTCATGGAGTCTGTGTAAGGAAGAGTCTCCCCAGAGATCCCGACTGGCGGAGAGACTCTCCCACACCGTGTACTGAGGATTCTTCACCGTACGAGGCAACAGACGCAATACATCCACTGTACTACCTACACACCTGCCTAGCCTGGAGTAGGAGAAATAGACAGAATCAGTAAGATAGAAGGGAGGTGGTGGCAATGAATGAATGAATGAATGGATCACTGAATATTTAAGAAATTGACTTATCAGTAATGATCAATATGTGACCTGGGGAAGACGAGAGAGGGAAGGAAAAAAATAAAAATAAAAATAAAAATAAATTAATTAATTAATAAAAAATAACAATAAAAATATAAAAAAAATAAAATAAAAAAGGAGAGAGAGAGAAAAGACCAAAGGATGAAACACAGGAGTAATATTTAAAATGAATATTGGTATTAATGTATGTACGTATCTTACCAGAGCAAAGGCATCGCTCTGGAGTCCGAGTCTGTCCTGAGCACACAATGACCCGTCCTTCAATGCTGGCAGCAACGTAGAGAACAGCTCTGATGTGTAATTCACACGATAAAAACCTTGACGACCCGGATTCACCTGAATACAATAAATAAATAATCAAAAAAACAACAACAACAAAAAACAACAACAAACAAACAAAAACAACAACAAAAATGTGCTTCCTTCGCAGCAACACAAAAAAATTATACAAGGTTTGAATAAAAATGCAATTCTAAATCCAATTAAAATAAGTATTTATAATTAACGCAACTAGTACTGTATGTATAATATAGTATAAAAAAAACTGACAAAAATTTTTTTTGGCACGACTCTTGAATTAATATCTAAAGTATTTATACGATGATGTCACACCCCTTTATTGACCTCACCAAGACATAGTCATCTGCATTCACTCCTTCCACAGTGACTGTTGTACTCTCACCCTCCAGGACCAACTTCACTGCCTCAGGGTTGCTCTTGGTTGCTATAGTGATGGGAACCTTCCACCTCATGTCACCAAAATCTACCAAGAAAATTTGTCTGTTAATTCATTATATGTACATAAGTATTGGAGATACACGTAGAAACTTTGGCACGTTATAATTACAGAGAAATCATAAGAAAATTATTATTTGTGCCGTCCAACAAAACTCATCTTCCACAAGAAACATAAACGTAAAGTTTTAGAACACACACACCCACTCCCCCATACATACCTCCTATATTGCCATCTGCACAGAACTTCTTTTGTGTGAGAGTCAGGATTCTATTGTTTCCATCCTATTTCCAAATACAGAATGATGGCAAGCACATTCGTAGAATGCATCAGGTAATCATAAAATTTATGTAGTCTTTTTTCCGCCTATTATGTGAATATTTGGTGAAAGTTCACTTCAGTTAATTGAGGTCCTTCAATTGCAATACACAAAAGTCTTCCAAGATTGATGTCACTAATTCTAGACCCGAGATGATTTTTAATCAAATGGGTGTGGTTTCAGCAAATGTGGGTGTGGTCAAACAAATATTTTGCTACGTGTGCCCCCCTCCTCCCCCCAGAAAAAAAATCCTGTATGAAACCTTGATGTGTACTCATCCTGTATATACCTGTCCATTCACCTGTTTGCCTTCCACTGATATGACAGGGAATCCCATCTGTTTGGTCCAAGTGGACATGACATCCAGTACCGGTTTACCACTGGCTGCCTCCAGAGCAGCCCACAGATCCTCTGAAGGACACACAAACACAAACTAACACACACCATCAGCTTATTGGATCTACATCAAAGCATCTTTGACAGCTTGAATAAGTGCATCTTTACACAAATAACAAATACAGTGCAGCTGCTATTTCCTCATCTTAGTTTGACTAGCATATAAAGTGTATTACAAGAGACCTTCGTGTTGAGTAAAATCAGATATAATTTTTTTTGGATACTATAGTTAATAAAACTCCCAAAGCACAAGCTGTATAGTGCCATTACCACAAATTCTAATAAATTTTCCCCCTCACCTGTTACTGCATTTTTATATGCAAACTTTTTCAGATAACTTCCCATTCCAGTACGGAAGTTCTAATAAAGAAAGAAAAAGAAGTACCATACATTAAGATCACAGACATAATGGTAACCACACATACTCTAGCAAACACACACACACACACACACACCTCAACGCCGATCCAGTCGTGCAACATCCGAATAACACAGGATCCCTTGGAGTAAGAGATAGCATCAAATATCTCTTCTACTTCAGAGGGAGGACCTACAGGAACCTGAGAAACAAACATATACACACACACACACATAAAACCACGACAGTCTAACAAGACAGCGCTATAACTTTGGGTGGATCACCTCTTAGAACAAACTTGAATAGCTCACTAAAAACATTCGTGTTTAATTGTAGTTTAGTGAAATAAAAAAAAGCTTTTGATTACCTACACTGCATTCAGCATCCACTTCTTTAAACAAAAATAATTGATTATAGTAAACAAACGACAACAACAAAGAAAACAAACAAAACAAAACAAAAAACAACAAAAAACAACAACAACTTAATGTGCATGCACCTACGTGTATCCTATGTTGACCTCTAACCTCTATGGGATGTGAGTTGGAGAGAGAGTCAAGCCCAAGGGCATTGGCATATTCGCGGCTGAGGAAGTTGGTCCAAATGTCAAACTCAGGGTGGGTGTGGTCAACACAGAGGTACTCTATCCAAGTGGCAAATCCCTCATTCAGCCAAAGGTGTGTCCACCACTCCATAGTCACCTGACAATCACATGATAAACCAGATTAGTATTGGAAAAATAACCATAATCATAACAAAAAACAAAACAAAAAACAAACAAAAAACAAACAAACAACAACCTGGAAAGGTTACAATAATTTTGTTGATAGAGGATTCAACCGATAACTGATATTCTATCTAGAATTTAAAGCCGATACCGATAGATCTTTTGACTACATTTTTAACATTCAATTTTTACATAATCGGAAATATTACTTCCACTCTTTCAAGGGCTAGGTGGCTTGCATGTCAAGTACTACTTAGTGATATACACTGCAGCAGAGTGCTTAACTCTGGCACTATAAACTTCTTCTCATGCTTTAGTGGCAGCAATAAAGTATGGCAAATTTGGCGCCTCTTCTAAATCCTTAGTTATTTCGTTGTTCATCATCTAAGCGCTAGAAGAACTCAATTATTGTCAGCATTAACATGGAGCGTATAAAGTTCCTTTTTATCAGTTAATTATATTGGCATAGCCAGGAGATCAACCGATACCAATAATGAAAAACTCAGCTGATAAGCCGATAGACCGATACAGTAGTGGTACTTCTCTACAATTTTGCACACTTTATAGGATGTTCAGTAAAAGTATATATAACATTTCTTCTTATGGAAACATAAATTACTGAGAATCTGCACCACGATACAGGTGATTGAAATGTTCCTACATAAATTATAAATCAGTACTTTTTTATATTTTTTCACACTGACCAGGTTTCCAAACCACTGATGGGCCAATTCATGTCCCACTACTAGAGCCACAAACTGCTTAGTAATGGCAGTTGAGTTAGCTGGGTCCACCAACAGGAGTCTCTCTCTATGAACAAATAAACAAACAAACAAACAAAAAATCCATCAACACTCACCACATATAGCAACACTCACACCCACAAACCTAATACTTAGTGTGAAAATTCAATTAAAAACAACAACAACAAAAAACAACCAAAACAACAATGACAATCAAGCAAACAAAACAAAAACAGCAACAAATGAAAAAACAACAACAAAAAAAAACAAAAAAACAACAACAACAAATAACAAAAAAAAGAACAAAAAACAAAAACAAAAACAACAACAACAAAAAAAGACATAAAACACCAACACATGTAGCCAATCATAGGCTGAACTCAGTGGTTAGAGTGCTTGCATGTTATAAATAAGTGGTCCTGGGTTGAACTACCTGGTGACAAAAGTTAAAGCCTAAATAGTCATGTATGAATGCCAGCACACGCACACACATGCACACACACACACACACACACACAGTACCTGTAAGTGACCAGCCCCCAGTTCTCCATAGCACCGGCTGCAAAATCTTGGATGGCGATGAGATCCATCTTAGGAAGTGGGTAAGGGATGTCAAAGTACTGGTGGTAGTAAGGCAGTGTCTTCACTGCCACCTATGTATAAAACAAACATGGAAGAAAAAACCCTTGAAGTTTCAATAGTGAATATTGTGAACACTTCCTCTCATTCAATAAAATGGCATTATCAATGAATACTGATTTGTAAGATAGATAAAATGAGAAACTATATCTTAGTTAATAGTTTCAAGCATTAAGCTTAAAAATAATGGAGAACAATCTTTCTTAAAGGTGGTACCACCCTATAGGAGCTAGTAGAGTTTCATTGGCTTATTGTACACTTGGCAATTTCTATCTCATACAAGCTACAAATGATAGAATAAATACAATCACATTTTTTAGTCATCGTTAGTCATAGTGTCTGGAGATATGGTATTCGTGATTAATAGCACGAGTGAAGTGAGAAAAATTTCACGAGGCAAAGCCAAGTGAAATTTCTTGCCGCACGAGTGCTATTTATCCGAATACCACATTTTCCCGTGCTATCATATGCTAATACTACTATAGCCAAAACAGTTCATTTCTGTAGCTAAGAAAACCATTATCTTGTATTATATTTCCGTCAAAGAATTTTTTCACCTCATTTCCCTGGAATTTTGCTGCGACATTGCCTAGCGGTTAAAATTGCGGAAAGGTCACGAAGAGATCGCCATGACCAATCAGGTCATTATTTCAGTTTTCCACAGCTGTGGTATTGCAAAAATAATACCACACCTTTTTTGTACTGAAAAATGACTTGGCTATGGCATTAAAAATTTTTTCCCCCTACCAGATTACCAGGGATGGTGGGTTCCATATGTATACCAAAATCAATCTTTCCACACAATTCCAAATGAGAAGTTAATCACACCCACACACATAATACATGATTAGAGGTAAAAGGAAGTCATAGATTGTGTGTGGTTCAGACCTGAGACAAATGGCTTGTCGGGTCATGAATTTACATTCCCATTTTACACATTTGAATGAAAATTATATTTATTGCTCCATTACCATGAATATTAAATGCTGAGTCATTTTACACAATAAATACTAACACGATTTCCCAAAACATACCTTATAAGAACATAAAATCTATAAACAAAAAACAGTAGAAGACTAGACAACACTTTAAGATGGACGCTACACGAGCTGTATTGCTATTTCTCTTTATCTTTTCACTTAAAACTGAGAGAACCACCGCTACTACTACTGGAACAATATTAGACTGCCACGTTGCACAAATCGAATCTCCTCTCTTTACTGGTAATTCTGCAACCACCTTGTTGAAAGGTAACTTTTAAGTTTATAGGAGGGAAGACACTAATAGACACTGTAATGTCTTTATGCAGGGAACTTTAGCTATCTTTCTTCGAGTACTTTGTGCCAAGATGGTGAAGTAACTATAGCTTGTTACCCAGCCGACCATGAAGCAATGGTGCTGATGATGTATTCTAAAGTGACAGACTGCAGAATAAGTAACACCCTCAGTGTTACACTGCCATGCCAACCAATCGCAGTTGAATGCATCTATACGCTCGATTCAACATGGTATTCCTCAGGCTATATTCACATAATCAGAGGTAAGTCAGCTACAGGTAATGTTAATGCCCACCTAATACTGATGTATTGAGGTGTTTGGTTAGTGTAAACACTTGAACGTGTATTAAAATGTTGTGTACTAATTCTTTCTTTTTTATAGAAACATCTGTCCAATCTCCCCATAACGTATCGTGCATCAGTGGTGAAGATAATCCAGCACTCTTTGAAGTCCCCTCAGGCTTATATACTATCTTAAATTGGCTCATCAACAATCAGTCGGCACCAAATAATTTCTCAAGTGAAGACAATTTCAAACTATCTGTTCCTTGTGCAGCTGAATTCGACCAGGCTGAAATAGCATACATTACTGAGTACAGAGGAGGTCAAACAGCAACGTACATAGCAGGATGGATGAATGTCATAGAAGCTTCAGAAGGTACAAAATAATACACACACAAATACTAAATTTACATATAGAAACCAATTCATTATCATCTTTATAGAATTATCTAACAGCACTGAAGGTCAAGACAAAATATCTAATCCAGACAGCAAGGAACAGGGACTTCAGGCATTACAGTATGTGGTAGCAGCATTATCAGTGGCTCTTGCAGTATTTGTCCTCACAACGATTTTTTTGGCTGTAAGTACATAACTATCCATTAACCACATTGTATGTAAGTGACAAGGTTCACCTATACTAGAGTAATATTTCACTTCTTCATTGATTGCTTCCCCAATTTCTTACAGGCAAAAGCCTACTGCCAAAGTAAAACTATATCTTTGATGCGAAGCCATCGTGAAAAGAGAATGGTGTACCAGACCTGCTTATGGTGCTTGGTTGAAGACTACGATTCCCCTCCTAAAGCAGAACCATCATCATCTGAAGAAACACCTGAAGATACTCCTGTATGATGACCTGGAGACTCAATCACATCTCAGTCTCAACGCTTCATACTCCACTGCATGGAACTGTTGTATGTATGTATGTATGTATGTATTTATGAAGTCACAAACTTCGCATCATATCAATTTGGTTTGTTACAATACTTATTTTAAATTGCTTTGTTTTTGTATCCCCCCCCCCCCCCCCTCCATCCATTTTCAAAAACGGTTTTCTATGATTACAGTAAAAAATAAGTTACATATAAAACTGTACAATCAAATAGCAAGCTCACTATTGGTGCTGAAGCATAAAAATTCTATAATTTCTAACTTGCACTAGTGTAGCATTTTGCAGCACACTGAGGTTAAATTAAATTATACTTTCCAATTTTAACAGCAGTGAATAAAGTACATTTTATAGTTTTCCCATTCTTGAATCCCACGTCAAGTGTAGTGTTCAACAACACATTAAAGTCAAAGTGTACTTCCTTTTTGGCAACATTTTCAGGTTTAAACAATCTGCAGTGAGTTGTAGTGGTTGATCAAGTGAACAAATTCAAGTGTTCACACCAGCCGAAAGAAAAGAGAGCTGGATTCTACTTTACTACATATGCTACTAATATGTCACATATAGCCCATATCTGTACGTTTATTTAATACACCCAATTGGCTGGAATTCATACAACTCTGATATAGCCCTTCAGGCACTTTCTTTGGATTCTTATGGGAAAAAAAATACATCTAATGTCTCTGTCCTATTTACACCCAAAAACATTGATGGATATTCTGCTTCAAGAGGGTTTTAAAGTGAGATTAGTTAGATCTGAAGAATGATCACCTAGGGTTGTGAGAATGATGTTTGTTATTATTAGAATATTCATAGACTCACAGACTCAAAATAACAACTCACAGACTCAAAATAACAACGCTGATAAAACAAAGCGGTGGACCACACATGCTGTTTATAATGAATATTTTCACCTTACTTGTTGCATCATGTTGCAGTGTGATGCAATAGCTGCCTAGTTATGAATGAAAAACCATAAAACAAAAAACAAACAAACAAAAGCCTGTAGCAAACAAATTCAAGTGGGCTCAGTCAAGACATGTTGTCATTCATTGTCATTATTTGAATATTCATACGCCACACATTTGGTAAGAAAAAAAAGAAAGAAAAGAGTATACAAAGTTTGTGAAGCCAAGGGAAAAAAAAAAGACCAAAAAAATTGTACTAGAGTCACATCAACAGAGTATGCTCCACCTGGGCCAAAAAGCTCACTCTGACATACAATAGCAATACATACACATGTACACTCATGCATGTCTAAATCGTACACTCAATCATATTAAAAATTGCCTCTCAATTAGTTAAAAAAAAAAAAAAAAAAAAAAAGTAGAATAAATAATAAATACCACATTGAATGCCATTTGTACTGAAGCACTTATAACTCATGGGTGTCTATGAAACACAAATTGTGTAGTCATTAGTGAACCATAAGCTCCGCTATTCACTAGCTAGCAGTTTAAAATTATTTCTCTTACAATTTCCTAGCATTTCCTAATTAAAAATATTGGAATTAATAGGTAGATATATAAATGCTACCTTGTAAGTGAAGCTAGATATGCAATGAATACTCACCCATACTTCCTATGTGAAGCTCCAATTCCAGCACTTACATAGTAACTTTGCAGCAAGAAACTACATGCTAAAGAAATGTGAATTTATTCGTTCACATGATTACGATGTGACAATTGGGAGCGTCACCCAAAGCTTACGGTTGTCCAGAGGATACAGTCTAATGCTACAGTCCTCACCTCCAGTAGCCTGTGAAAGGTACAGAGAACCTAAACCATCTCTCAAGGTCTCCATTGTTAGGTATCAATCTGAACAAATTGATAAGAGCACGTGCATTATATCTTACTGTTCCCAACGCACTTCATGCCCATTGAACGACACTCGAACGGGTTCTAATTGGCTGGTCGTATTGGCTCCCACAGTCCATAAAAGTATTCGATTGAAAACAGTTCCTGCAGCAATGGTGAGAGTTCCGCGAGTGTCACCAGGCAAAGATACAGTCAAAATTCGAGAGGTCACTACTGTTGAGACCTTTAGTTGAATAGCCCACTGACTGATTGACAGACCAAGTGAGTATATTAACCTCTCAAGCATTCTCGTTGAGGGTAATGAAAATCATGTGGTGCTATTGCACAACACACACACACACATACATTACTCACAGTTTAATTATAGTGTGTAATGACACCAGCAAATATTTGGTCATGAACACAAAAGCAACTTTAAAAATTAGAAGATGACTTGACAATCTTGTCCACTTAAAAGTGAGTCATTAAAATTATTAATGTTAGAGAAGGGTCATTGCATCTAGCTTGCGCTTGTTTAGAGATGATGTTTCTCCACATTTACTTGGAAAATAGTTCAAAATTTGAAAAAAGTGGTAAATTTAAAGGACTTAAATTCTCCTACTGCATCAGGTCATACTGGTATTAAAGGTTAGTTCTCAGCCATTCATGAAATCGAATGTTGACAGACAGACGGACAAACACACTACTATAATCCTCTCGCGCATGTGCGCTGAGTGTTAATGATGTAAACTCGATGGGTATTTACAGTGACAAGTTGTTCGTACGGTACACTTGTAACAAGGAGTGTAGATTTATCAAAAAATAGTTTAACAGTTTGATGTCTTGATTAGGTAATTAGCACTATGTCAGCAAATAGATCCACCTGACTTTCAGTCGATTAACTCAACTATAAACTCCATAGTTCCCCCCCCCCCCAAGAAGCGGGCACATTCTACTGCAATCGTTGATGTCAGTTGTCGATCTTTTTTGTTTATATTTTATCAGTTCATCCTAGTTATGTTCAGTTCATTAAATTTATAATTGCTAGCTATGTATTCTCCATAGTATCTACTTTCACATTCACAACCTGAATACTTCTAAGATCAAGCCGTGGCCTTATGTATGAAAACAATTGTTTGAATTCAAGAGACTACATACATGGCATCCAGTAGAAAGACAAGTAATGAAAAAGTGACTTAACTGGAACACAAGAGGATTACTCTGCTACATTTTCATTAGCTAGTAGATGGTTGTGCCAGTCAGGGATGAATTATTCACAGTCAAACTTTAGTTTGGACCGCATAAGGAGACCATGAATTACTGCATGCTGAGTCAGCAAAAATCAGCCTCCAACAAAATTATAATACATAAAGTAGATAAATTTGTGACTAATTACAGGGAAGTAAGCGATATGAGCATAATGCTAGTAAATGGGAAATTTCTAATTTCAGCCATCTTTCTTACTTTCCTCACTACAACTATGGAAACTACAACTGAAATCCCAAACCAAGACTCTTCCTTTGGGTGTATAAACACAGAATTAACTCCAAAGGGTATGTTTTAATAAGGTACATACATTTACAATAGCTGTGCAATGGAATTTTAATTAGACTTAGCAAGTTTCCCTAAACAATCAACCTATAATAATCTCAGTGGCTACATGTATTATGAACCATAACCTGCCTCAAACAAGGGGCCAGTAATTGAGTCCCATATGATTTGGCTTTTGATACCCACTTCAATGAGTGATCAATAGTTAGTATGAAGCTTTTTTACTCTTTGCAGTGGCATCACTAATGCTACCATAGAAATCTTAATTAAGCATTTGGGGTTTGAGTTTTGGCTTACTCCAAAATGGCAACCACATGGTTAATTGTTGGGTACATAGGTACGCTGACATACAGCAGCTGAGGCATTTTAGATGGTGATTATAGTGAACCAGAAGATGCAGGAGATATTTATGCCTACAGATGCCATTCAACAACAAACAGTGAATGGCTCTGAGAAGGAATCCAAGCGTTTCACCACAGCTTTAGATACCAAGCACTTGTGAATATTTGCATGAGGATGAAGAATTATACTGGACTCATCATTAGCTACAGACAGTCTAAATATGGAAAATATTTAGTATTGGCTTTCCTTATACAGCAATTTTTATGAAAAAGTTTTCAAAAAATTTCCCTGAAAAACAAAAACAAACAAAAAACAACGACAACATTCAGTACTATACTGCAAAACTGCCAGTAACTCGACCCCAATTTACCCCCAGGCGAGGCCAGCTCCCGATTCCCATGCACATCAATTCGGAGTAGCTCAAGTAACTCGATTTCAACCATAACTAACTCCACTCTGACTGCTACTAACTTTGAAATTTCCACCAACCTTCCCTTCAAACTCTGCTGCGTAGGCTCCATCATCATCACTTCTGTTCAGATTGCTATGGTAGCGTCCTTCAATCCAATATTCCTACAGGTTCTGTATCTTAACTACCCCGCTCCCACTAGTAAGCAACCAACTCCAAACATCAATGGGAATATGCTGCCACCATTCCACCTGTAGCAACGAAGTTAGCCCATAGTAAACAGAAAAATAAACGCATAGCAAAAATAAAAATCAATTTGTGGTTACAAACTTCGATTTCCAGGGGCAGGGTCACCTTAAGTTACAATGTGCCTTTTTGTAATGATCCAAACATAGTGACAAAACGAAAATGTGCAACTAATTTTCCTACGATGATGAGATGTAGTTGTGGTACTTTAATATCGTGATATGTATGTATGTACAAAATCCAATATTAATTAAATCTGTCAAACCGCAGCACAAATGCTAGACTTGTCTGTCCATCAAATCTCTTGTTTTCCTACTTAACAGTAACACAAGTCTTCTGATTGCAGGAGATTTTTTGGTTCCTCCGTATAACAGAGTTTGCAGTGGTGAAATTGTGCCATTGCAGTGCAAACCCCAAAACCCACTCTATTCTACATTGCTTTGGATAGTACGCAATCTCATGAAGACGATATACATCAGTAATAAGGAAAATATACAACTGCCATGTGATGACTATGTAGTAGAATGTGTCTACACTAATGAAAGTAATTCTCTATTCACCAGCGGCAAATTTAATATTTCCAGTAAGTCTTTGAATCAATACAGAGGTTAAAATATTAAAAAAAAAATATTTAATACAAATTTGTTATATTATATTTTAATTCAGAATTTCGCAGGAAAGACCCCCAAAACATATTATGTATCAATAAAGAAAAAATACACTTCATTCTATGGATTAGAGGAATGAACACAACCTTGTATATCAATGACGAAAGAGCTAGCAGTGAAGATTTGCACATTCACGACAATTTCTTTTATCTTACATGCTCACCAAGATTGAACAATAGTAATATTCTATTGGAGACTCGGTTACCGGGAGGAACTGCCCGTCATCTTGTAGCACGGTTGACAGTACTGGAAGCCAGTAACATGAATGGTAAGCATATTACATTTTAAATGTAGTTCAGTTTTTATTTATGTGTGTATAGAATGCACATGCTTATATATTGTTGTACTTCAATGCATTAATTTCTTTTTGCTATAGCTGTGCCAATTACTAAGTAGTATGAAGCACCTAAGGTGTGAACCCTCAGCGCTATTAAACTCTACCTAGCTATTACAATTTTATAATCTCCTTCCAAAAGAACAAGCAATCTGTTAGCATTTCCTCATTTTAGACACATTTCCTTCAACAGCATCAAACAAAGAATGCCACCAGCTGCAAACAATGGCTATTATATTACTTTCAATCTTAGTGGGGCTACTTCTAGGAATAGCTATCATCTCTTTTTCCATTGGTAAGTGTTGTAATTAAAGAATATAATTTCTGCTATCTCATAATTTTAATTCGTCACAGGCGGTGGCATTTATTACCAAGTGAAGAAGAAAGATTCTGCAAATGTAATGTAATCCTCTTAACTACTGTACAAATAACATTTTGACTGGACCGAGGCATGACTACCAAGTGTCATTGTGTCTACGGTACTCCGATATATCTTAACAACTGTATCATTAAATGCTACTTCAGTGCAGAATGTGTAATACATATGTGATGTGTATAAAATTATCTATTGTATATGGATGTGTATACCTGCAGCAGACATTAAAATAACGTGCCCGTGTAAAAAGGTGAATTACAGGAGAAAGCGAAGCACACTTTAAACGCACCAGAAGCCCACAAGTTTCCTCACCTGCAACTTTGAATTTCTTGCAGTTGAAAACTTTACTTCGCTCTGAAAATGGTTTTTAGTACTTATTCAAGTTCTATGAATCTATCTTGGGCATTGTTAGTTTTGTTGAAAACTGTATTTCTTCTCCACTACAGCCGTATTATAAACCATTAAATCCTAATCTAATTCCAGCCTATTCAAGTCCAGCTTCACTGCTTGCCTGCTTTTCACATTCTCCTGAAGTTTCCCAGTCTAGCACCCCAATATTTGTTGATCATCAGTTACATATATGTACTGTACTTCAGTCAGTTCATCCAAAGCAGTGACACCATCAATGGAGTGTTTCCTACACAATTCATCCCACAATAATCAATTTGCATCAGAACAGTTGAGAATGAAGAATTCTGTACTAATAGGGTTCTATCTACAAAAATGTGTTCAGTGGCAAGTTCATTGCTCTATATATATATATCAAGTTTTAAGGAAAATTTTTCTTCGAGAGTAGTTATAAAATTGTTTACGAGCTAAATGTTGTAGCTTTGGGTTCCACCTCAACAACATACGTACTGCACACAGCATGCAAATGTATGTATGGGTGGGTGGGGGGGGGGGGGGGGGGGGAGACATTGGTACGAGAGAATGGAACTCTGACTGGTGGAGTAGACTGTAAAAGGATAAATACCTTGCAAGACAAAAAAAAATTGTGTAGTACATTCTATCTGCATGCCTACTACAGCTTTCTTTCTCTTCTTCTCTAGTAACGAACTCACACACACACACACACAAGAAATTATGTAATTGATCAGTTAGGAGAGATTGGACCAGTTGCTTGATTACAATCGATTGTGCAGTAACTTCTTGGGTTAAGCAACAGCTTCTGCTTTTTTTGCACGACTCGTGCTATTAATCTCGAATGCCAGTTTTCTGTGTTTTATATCTTCAAAATAATAGCAATTAGAATTTGGCTTTCACAAAGTATTTATAACTAAATTGACACATTTCAGGAAAAATAAAAATAATGCACGTGTTGAATTATATATAACATGCAAAACTTACTACAGAATAAAGTTATTTCGAAAAGATAAATTTTCAACATGCTAAAGTTCTTTCCCAGTATACTGGATGGTTAGGGTCAAGACAAAAACTACTGCAGATATCACTGAAAGCAAATTATCAATCAGCCTGAAATGTTTTTAAGTATTTGAAATTCAAGTGTGCAGTTTAGCAGAACTCTCCCTTTTAATAGTATGCCAAGTCAAGATGCGATGCAGGAAGTGGGTCTGTAAAGTATATTGTAATGTACCAATCACATAGTGCATACACACATAAATATGTACATACATATATACTGAGAACTGGATTGCACAACATCTAAATAATATTCACAATGTGAATTCTAAATTCATGATAATGAATAATATTATTACCAACCCTCAGTGTGCGTGCATATAATTTCTTGCTTCCCTTGGCAGTTTGCTTTATGTTTGTGATCTTTAAGGGTGGCCGCACATAGCAACGCGTACTGCCTGTAGATCCGGACATTAATTTATTCCCCACCAATACCCCACCATTCGATAATACGCGAGCAGAAACTATCGCGCAGTAGTAGCAGAAGTATACTTTGCGAAGTTGTGGTGTTTTAGTTTAGCTTCTTGTTGTCTCATATCCGTTTACAGTAACTCTCCATACGTCGTCTGAGCTCACGCGGCAAGGTGCACCAGGCTGCCTCTCCTCCTGTAGCCGTTCTCCGGACTCTGCGCATCTGAACTCAAGCGGATGGATCCACCAGGCTCAATTTCTGTGGAGCGAAGACTTCCCAAGCTGCGCAGATCTAATACCTTCACCTCTGGTTATCTTCAATGAACTGCTCTCTCTTCTAACTCTCTTGTTATTGTTGTATTGATGTTTGTTTACTCTTGATATAGGCGGGCTCTTTTTAGAACCAATACAAACTAATTGAAAAAAAAAATTGCACACGTACTCGTAGTACGAGATATGGGGGTGGGGCTATTTCTTAAGAATTGCGAGTGGAACTAAAGTTCCAAATTTTGTAACAGTTTTTCTTGGAATCTAATAATGAGAACGACACAAAAAATTTTACACACGGGTAAACAAAAAAAAAATGAACTGTACCACAAAGAGAATTTTTCAATATCTTATAAATAGAAAAAATTGCGAATAAATCATAAAGTAATATTGAAATGGAGAATAACTCGTTGTTTTGCAGTAGAGTATCGGCTCAGGTTAGTAGTGCACCAAATTACGGAGCTCCAACTTACCGCACCGCTCCAAAAACTTGCTACAAAGTTTTATAACCAGGCCCCGATATTTTCTGATATTTCCTCCACATTCGCTCTAAAATTAGTGAGCGGCTCCTTCGGCAGGTACTTTGTCCTTGTGTTGTAGTGGAGAAGCCCTCTAACTATACAATAGTAGTAATCGTGCATAGCAACCATCAACAAAAAATTGCGTAGGCGGTGTGCGGCCACCCTTAAGAAGTACTGGTGTTTTGGGAGGTGTGAAGGTGATAATTGAATTAGTGGCAGTCATTCTGGAGGGGTCACTAATTCAATTATGACTACACCTTCACACCTCCCAAGTACACCTCGCATGTCACAGAAATTGTCCAACACCAACTAACATTCCCAGGGGCTGTGCCCCACCACACAATGATCTCATGTTCTGTACCATCTGTTTATACAAAGTTCCTTGTTCAGTCAGCCTCATTCAGTTCAGTAACCACTAGAAGGCTCCACAAGCCGAAATATTATGGTTTATTCTACTGCAATAAATTCTCTGAAACTTGCTACACCTGGCTAGCTATCAGGGTAGCTAGTTCTATTAAATAGTCTAGCTGCCTGTAACATCAGGTGATTCCTAATCATTAACATTAAAGTATTAAACCACAATACATTATAATAAACAATTTTTAAATACCGTTGCTATATTGTTGTCAGGTGTAATAACTTGGCAAGTGTGCAATAACACTTGCCCTGTATTTAAACTAGTTAAAGCATGAGCGCTTAGTGCCTAGTACATTTATCGCACTCAGTCCTCGGGCCTACGGCCCTCGGGCTGTCGTGCAATAAATCGACTAGAAACTAAGCGCTCATGCTTTAACTATAACATATTGAGCTCTTTTACATAATTAACTGTTAATCTAAATTTCACACTTTAAAAAAATTTGTTTCAATTAAACAATTTTTTTTGGCACCCCTTCTGATACTGTTATATATGCCAAACCGAACCTGCACACCAAGTTTCATGCTTTGGTCCACTCTGTCACAATAATTTTTCTTATCTGCTGGACTATGGTAAGTGAATTGTTACTACCAATTACAGCTAATACTATTATTATTGAACTGTTTACAGATATGGGGTCTGTGTAACTGGATACATCTACGAAAGAATAGTGTTCAACTAGACACCAAACGTAAGAATGACTCTGAAATGACAAGTGTCCAAGTAGTCAGCACAGGAAATGTCCAAGTAGACAATGGAGGAAAGAAAGACTCTGAAAAAGGATAACATTTACACCAGTTACTGTTCAGTTCCTGCATTGAATATAAAAAAGTGCTCCCCTCGAATTTAGCTCGAAATATAGACCCGGACTATATTTTTAGCTAAGTATGTGATTGGCTTTGTTATAAAACTTGCAGTCATATAAATGATAATGTATATGTATAATTAAGCTATGTACGTACATATGTATGTATGTATGTATGTACGTACATATGTATGTATGTATGTATGTATGTACGTACATATGTATGTATGTATGTAGGTACATATGTATGTATGTATGTATGTGTGAAAAATCTTGTTAAATCTCAACATTGCTCAACTAATCTTGACATTCTATAAAAAAAATTTCTTAAAGAATATACTACAATAATTAAGACACGCCTACACACACCATTGCCCACATTTATTAGCTAAGAAAAATGTTTCTATATAAGAAGTCTTGATAGTGACCTCTTTCTGCCTCACTTGGAAAATATATGTGTGTACGAAAGGTATAACTCATGAATTTACTTTACTCCGTAAAACTTAGGGGTGGCTTAGGCTTTAATAAATTAGTTATGTCAGGCATGGCTGGAAGTGTACTATTGAAGAGAACAGCTTTTTAAATGTAATATTACTGGGAAAATAAAATTTTGAAAGTCATGCCTAAATCTCAATTTTGAATTTTTTTAGGGAAACACCCGGTTTTTGCAGAGCCCCTCACATATAATTACGAATCAAGCAATTGTCATTATATTTTATTGTACCAGGAAAAGTAGCCTGTCACATCTTTGTTATTCTTATAATATACCAACAAAAACTGTACATTTCCTTCATGTACTGTCTTTCCTTACAAGTAAAGGGCATGCGCAAATAACTAATTTTTGTTATGACTTCCTTGAAATCCAATAAAAACTGTTCAAAGCTAGTATAGAAAACAAACACTTGTGCGTGTAAGTTTAAAAGGCCATTGGACAACAGTCCAGTTAGAGTTGTCTTATACAGTCGAGTTGAGTATATTTAAAAATACTAAAAATAATTAGTGAGATGATCTAATAAATGTATATTGTATTTGCTTCAATATTCTGCAATAGACTACAGGTGAGTACTTTAAAATATATAATAGTATATACAGTAGGAGTAAAAAAAAAGTTTCGAATTCCGTTCCGTAGAATGGCCGTCGCACAATTAAAAAAAGGGGAAAAAACGGTTACGCCGTTTGTTGAAAAACGGCCGTTCCGTTCGACCGCGTTACCGTTTTAATCTTTCTCGTTCACCGTATGTCTCGCTCAAAGAAATTAAAAAAATCGTTTATCCAATAAAATGTTCCTATTTTTTGTTTACAGGCTCCAGAGGCGGAGCTTTTTGCCCGTCGGAACTTCAGTCTGCAGCTTTATTGAAGCAAGTTAAAATTTTATACGAGCTTTTTTGCACTATCCTCGATGGTCGATACAAGGCCTTAGCTTGCTGATATAGCTATAGAAGAGATTCTAGCTAGAAAATATCTGTGAATCGACGGAAATGCTTCACCATTTTTTACCGTTTTAGTAAACGGTGTCGGCCGTTTAGTCAAAACGGTACGGAACGCAACGATAAAAACTACGGTTAAAAAAATACCGTTTTACGGCCGTACTACGGAACAGAATTCGAAACTTTTTTTTGACTCCTACTGTATAACAATATATACAGTACATGTAAGCTAAACCAACTTTGTATATCGTAAAATAGGGTGAAATTGGTAACATGTGACAGTAAAGTGGGAAGCTGAGCATATCTGTAATAACAAAAAATGAAATATTTGTAAAATTCTGAGCGATAGTTACACCTGTTGCAAAGAGACAAAACTCCAAACTGTTGTATTCAAATGCTGCTTCTATGATTTGATTACTAGCTTTACGAACAGACACAACAACCCTGTATGTTACAATGCTGCACATCCATGTTCACTCACTGCTTACACTATAAAGTTAAATCTAACCCTTCATCTGTAGTGGAACAGATCTGTAGCCTGGAAACTTGGTCTCTATGTATATAATATTATATAAATTGATTTATAACTACAAACTTCAGCTAATAATAAAACCCTCAAATTATACAGGTAGTAGCAGAAAGAAAAAATGTTAACAGAGAAATTTGAATGTTGTTTAAGTCATTGAAGACTTGACAAGTTAAAATGCTTGATTATTATAACATCAACTTTTGTACTACTAGTAAGAACTCTTTCATTGATTGGAAATCTACTAATTAATAGGAACCAAAATAGTAAACTGTAAATTCTTCCACGTTGAATCCATACACCGGCATCAAATAGTTAAGTGACTCAATGCAGTTGGTCTCGCCTATGCTATTTCGCTAGCGACAAGATGCGGCTGTTGTGGTTTTTCCTCGCCGACCCGTTCTCAAAAAAGGGTGTGGCAAGTTTTTTTGTTTCTAATTAGAAGAAAGAAAAAGAAATTTGCAAAGAAAATGGCTGACGTTTTCATTTTGTCAAGTAAGAGTGAATATGATACTTATGAGTAGGAAGGACTAGCTGAATAACTCTATATGTTCCTGTCTGCCTCAGTTATTCAATTAAGAGGTACTGTATCTAGTAGTATTAGGAAGTCTGCCTTGTAGTGAAAAGTCATGATAAGTCTAAGACAGCTTCATCAGAGCCTATGATTGAACTAGGGACACTTGCTTAATATTTGTACACTAGTTGGTGTCTAGCCACATAGTGGCGCTTGATGTACTAACTTGCCAATTAGAAATGTAGTTATATCAACTTCACTCTCCTGCTCTCTCTGCCTGAGCCACCTTCTTTTTTTTTATCCTTTTCTTTCTATGCTTCAGCTTTTTCTTCTTGAGTCATGGATTCCCTTCTCCTCAACCTCTTTCCCAGTTTCTGTCCTTCTACCCATAAATGTGGACTTGGGCTTTGTGAAACTTAAGCTTTTTCTTTATGTTCAGTGTATGTTAACCTTTACCATACTGTGAAACTGTTCGGTCTAGGACCACTACTACTGCTGCTGCTGTCATTGTATTGCACACCAACATTGGCTGCACCTGACTCGGCACACAGTATCCTTACTTGCCGTTCCACTTTGAGTGCCTTATCACTTCCTAAAGCCTCCAATGGCTCAGGTAAGCTATGTACAAAGATGGATAACGCTTATCAAAGGATACCGTGAAATATCTTACAATTGGAGTGTTGACTGAGAAATACTCGTAGCAAGACTTAAACAGTCTAACATTTAGTCAGAATCATTTGACAAAGAAGTTGTAAGTAATTAAAAGTTAAAAAAACTCTTATTTTTTGAGCCTTTTAGAGCCTAGTTGTTGTTTTTTTGTTGTTGTTGTTTTTCAGTACCAATACATACAGTATGTACATAGTCCAACAATTAGTTTTTATGGATATCCCACTAGTCAAGATGCTATTACATATTAGGTTTGAAAATAAAAGATAAAAATAATAAGCCTACCCCAAGCTAATGTTGTCAAACATTAGCTTATTGATTTCACTTAGGATTCGCAACGGTGCCAAAGGATCGTTCATGCGACAGTGGCTATACAGTGGAGCTCTTCTGTGGTCCTCGAAACCACACCAGTATGTTCTGGATAGTGTGGAACGCAACAGGAGTGTGTACTTCCATTGGAAGTCAAACCAGTAATGGGTCGACCCTGAGAGTTCCTTGTGGTAACTACACCCTCCAGTGTGTGGCAGAGCTGGAGACCAGGGTCTACAGCAGACCTATACTCATCAGCAAAGATGAGGACTACATTCAGACAGAACCAACAGAAGGAAAAGTAGTAAATGAGACCACAAATAGAAACGAAGCAAACATTAATATTACAGACGAGAATAATACAGGTGGGAACTATCAAACTAATATTTTAGGTAAGTAAGTATCTTCATAACAAGTGACCATAGTGAAACAATGCAGATGATGTTTGTGTTAATTCGGTAGTTCTAACAATGAAGAGACATTTACCAACATAATTAGCTTCCATAAGATAATCGTGCCTAAACATGATTGATTTCAAATCCTTACCTACAGACCAGCAACAATTATAATTTAACAATAACACTTCTTTCAAATTTGAAACAGATACATCTTCAACTGAAGAACAAAATTCATCGCCAATGGACACCAAATTTACGACTACAAAAATAGCAATTACTGCTGCAGTATGTCTGGCCATAGTACTCATAGTACTAGTAGTACTACTCTCCGTTCTACTGGTATGTTACCAGTCAGTGTTAGTCCAAAGCTGCCATGAGTGTGTAATTTATAATAATATGCAGGCCATGAAAAAAAAGAAGATCAAGAAACCGAAAGAACAGACACAGAACTAAATATAATAAATAAATAAATAAAACAAAAAGTACACATACTGTATGTAAAGGTCCATTTGTGTATCCTGTGCATGTGTTTTTTAACCCTATAAACTTGTGTAGTTCAATTGTATCAAATTCATTGTCATAGTTTACAAAAAACACAGCATTGGTGAAGTACTGTAAGCTTGAGTTCCTTGGACCCTATCAACATTGTGTCCATGGTGGTATGTCTGATTTCCCTACTATGAGGATTCATCCTTATATGGTGTGCAGGATAATATAGTACAAGATGAATACAATTGATTCGACTGTCCATGTAGCAGTGAAACTGAGTCCAAACTATGAATTAACACAATGTCCAGATTAAGCTGGATATAGAGCAAGGCTATCAAATGAATAAGGAAGGCATAAAAAAAGTTGTTGTTTTTTACCCAAGTAATAGTAGCACCATCAACAAGTAGGTCATCACAACAGAATTCAGTCATTTACTTAGAAGTGCCAGAAGCTCTTCATAAAATTGCCTTTGTCTATACAATAAAAAAATTTTGTGGGTACAAACAGAGAATACATACTTCTGAATCAATCTTACCATTCCTAGGTTTGACATGTACAATTTAAAAAATGGGGACTAGGTCAGAGAAAATTAAGCGATATTGCTGATGCCTTCATCCAATGCCAGCTCTATTGCTGGATAAATATTGCTAGACTAAACAGAAATATAACTTAGGTATTGATTGCACGTTATTATTTTTTTTTTTGTTTTGTTGTTGTTGTTGTTTTTTTTTTTTTTTTTTTTTTTTTGGGGGGGGGGGGGGGGAATGCTTTCTAAAAGGCCTAAAAAATTCTTGCCAACAGTAGGTATGTAGGCCTGGCATTCTCATTTAAAGAAAGTCTTTCATATGTGTGTGCGTGCGTGTACCTGACAAAGACATCTAGATGTCAACATCGCCATGGTATGCATGTTCTTCATTGAACCTACAAGTTATAAAAAAAAAACCCCACACTTCCCAGGGAAAATCCCTCACACCGAGTGTCAGAGATCTAAATTAATCACTTTCTGCAGGCAATACAGTATTTAGCTTCTAACATTGGAAGTAGCAATGTTCTCTCACCACCATAAGGAACTATGCTGGTATTGGCGAACCAGAGAAGTGAGAAAGACTCTATACGATGGTGTCAAATTGACAATCGGGGTATTTGTTCATCATGTCATTTGTACTTTGACCCTCGCGTATTTTTGTGTTAGCTAGGTGTTCGATTCCGTCCCAAATTTCACTGGAACAAAATCCTCTGGTTTATCGATCATTACCCGTATTGTCCAACGGAATTGAATTGTTTACGGCTTTGAATTCTCCTTTGTGGGTGCAGTTGAAACTTACCAGAGTTTATTCTTTATTCAAATTAGTGGTGGTGGTAAGTTAATTCTCTCTGTGCCGTAGCTATACTCCCTATGCAACACGGTTGCTCTTACTGGAAAATTCATTGTCCAATTAGTCCAACCACGAAGGTGAGCCTCGTGTTGGTATGTACATTGTCCAGTACAACAAGTATGTGCATTACAGATAGTGCTTTGCTAAAGAACAAACATTTAACAAATACATATTTTAGCTGCCTTTACACAGCTTTTTTTTGTGTGGCTACTACAGTAGTAAGCGTGTCCCAATATAGGGTTAGGTTCAAACCTGTCGGTAATTCCTTAGAAATGCCTGTTGTTGTTTTTCCTGTTTCTTTATTTTGTTTTTTATGTTAAATGGTTACAGCGAGTGGTTAGGTTTATGAACCCTAACTCATGAGGCTCACTTACCATTGGTGCTCAAGCACATCACTAGTGTGTGTATATATACTACACACGAATACATATAATGCTTACCATTACCGCATGAGTTAGTGTATAATACAGGAAGATATTTCAAGACCAGCAGAGAAAGTGCTGATTTATATACATGTATGGTTCGGACCGGTTAATTCGGTTGTCTGATGTTCGGATCTATGAGGTTCTACTGTAACCTTTTTCCAGAAAAAATCCACAAAAATTCATAGCCTATACCAAATATAGTATCATATTACATTACCTCATTGCTATGTACTATAATTACCACACTTCCCACCTCATTGACCTATACTTCCAACCTCACTCTTAACCACAGGAAACACAGGTTGGCCTGCCTATACAACTGAGAGGAAGGTATACCGCTTACCAAGGGAAATCCCCAGGAAAATACCTCAACTGTGCCAAATTTAGCATGGCCACACCTAAACTAGGGTTAGGTTCAAAACTGTTGGTAATTCCTTAGAAATGCCTGTTTGGTTTTTCTGGGTTTTAAGTTAAATGGTTACAGAGCGTGGTTAGGTTTATGCACCCTAACCCACGAGGCTCGCTCAAGCACATCACTAGTGTGTGTATTATACTACACACGAATACATATAATATTTACCATTACCACATGAGTTAGTGTAAAATACAGGAAGATATTTCAAGACCAGCAGAGAAAGTGCTGATTTATATACATGAATATATTCTGCAATGTTTATTAACTCTCAGCGCACATGCGTGAAAGGTTTATAGTAGTCGTTCTGTCTGTTTGTCTGTCTGTCACGCTCTGATTTTGGAGATTACTGACAATTAACAGTTGATTTAGGTATGAACTTATTCAGGACGAAGATTTAAGACCTTTTATTGTGCTACTTTTAGAATTTTGGGCTAATTGTTGAGAACATGCGAAGCTTTCATCTCCGCGTAGGTACCAGCTTTTTATGGGCAACGCCTCCTAGCATCACGTCATAATCACGTGAGCAAATAATTTCTTGCAGCCAGCAGTGTAGTTTGATTAATGCTCAGGGAAGTTAACAGACTTGAAAGACGTGAAGTTTCGCATTGAAAATGCGTATAGGTGAGTGTTTCTGGCTAGTTTAGCTTCTTCTCTTTGAAGACAGCGTTTCCATGTACCATTTTCATTGGTCAAGCTATTTTGATGCCCCATTAAAATAGCTAACAGACTGCTTGTTCTTTTGGTCTGAGATTATATTGTAATAGCAGGTAGTGTTTAATAGCGCTGAGGGTTCGCACCTTTGGTGCTTCATTATGATATAAATATTAAACCCAACACACACACTCGTAGCAGCATGCAGCACTTACAGGCCAAGTGTCATGCACAAACCAATTACCTTTTTCCAGAAAAATCCACAAAATTCTTAGCCTATACCAAATATAGTATCATATTACATTACCTCATTACCACACTTCACACCTCAGTGACCTATACTTCCAACCTCAATGACCTATACTTCCAACCTCAATCTTAACCACAGGAAACGTAGGGTTGGCCTGCCTATACAACTGAGAGGAAAGTACGCCGTTTAACAAGGAAAATCCCCAGGACAATACCTCAACTGTGCCAAATTTAGCATGGCCACACTTAAACTTGATGACATCATCATTATGTTTACTATAAAAGCTCAGTCCACTTGGCTTCAAATCCACATTAATGTACCTGAGAGTAAAGATAGCATTAATATTTTCCACTTTATTAAGAAGTAGGGGGAAAAGGATGTTGCATTCGTGGCATAACCTAGCTTGTAGCTACATGATAGTCTGGGGAACCTTGCTGGCTACCAGTGCAGTGGTCAATGGAAGCTTCTCTACCAGAGCAAACTGTCAGTTTGAACTACAACAGGGACAAGAATCTAATACTACCTTTCGGAGTACCAGTGATGAATACGGTGAGTTGATCTGTCAACCATTCAGTCAATACTGTATACAGTTGTCACGAATTATGCATGTAACCAATCATACTACCATGGCATGTCACAGTTAAATTATTATTGATCATAATGCAAATGTTAGACACAATTTGAAAGTAATTGCTAATGAAATTAAAGAGCATTCCAAATTTGAAAAAGATAGTACATCAAGTGCCACTGTTTGGTGGGGTACTCGATAGTTATAATAATAAAAATATTAAGCTAAGGCAAATTACTACAATAAAACTATCACTGTTCACCCATTATATCTCATTGTAATGCAGTATTTAACGTATCACCGGAGAGAAGCGTCTGCACTGCCAACCAGGAGCTCCTCCTACACTGCAGTTCCCAGCCTGCTGGGGAAATATTTTGGAAGTACTCCACCAAGTCTGCACACTGTCAGAGTCAAGGTACCATGGCGACGATCGGCAACTCTACTCTCCAGCTGCCGTGTGACACGTACGAAATACAGTGCTACACTGTAGATGACTCCGGCCAAGTACACGCTAGCAAAGTGATTTACATAAATAAAGGTAAGGGTACGAACGATTAAAAAATTGTAAAGTTAAATTTTTTTTTTTGTTATCATAGATTACGATGCCTTAGAGCCTGAAAGCCACCAATGCACGGAAGGTGATTCAAACTCGTTGACACTATTCTGCCACGCCCCCAGGGAGGACGTCGTGCGAACTCGTTGGATTGTGGGAGACGAAGAGTGTCCTTCGACATACGTCAGCCCTGACGGACTTCGCTTGGACATACCATGCAAGACGAAGAACGACAGGAAAACAGTAAGGTGTGAAGTAGAGTTCAGAGGCGGGGTTGTTAACAAGACGATTGGAGAGATTCAAGTGAACGAGTCAGCTCTCAACAAGCCAGCTGAAGTTAAAAGTAAGTTAACAATTGTTACGTTGTTATTCACAAAACACTCCCTTTCCCTCCTACAGCAAATCCACTGATGCCAGATTTATGCCACACAACAACCTGTAGTGACATGTATACCACCGGATAATCGACAGTATGTAAAAAAAAATCCAAGCTGATTTGAACCCTTTAGTAACATCACAAAAAAAAAAAGAAAAAAAAAAAAAAAAAAAAAAAAAAAAAAAAAAAAATAGAAAAAAAGAAAAAAAAATTGTATGATGTAGCTATCTGGATCATATCAGCTATGGAAGAAAATTAAAAAAATAATTCTTAACACTAAAAATGTATAAAACATTTCAACGAAGACTATAACAACAAAACGAAATAAAATTTTGGAATCAAATGCACATATAACAATTGACTTCACTTTTCTTTTATTTATGCAGACCTTAAATCAACTGGATTTACCCAGACTGGATTCCTCCAGACTATAGCTACGCCCACAACAAAGGCCGATGAGCTTACACAGAAGGAAACTATCCTCGTTGTAATAGTTGGAATTTTATCAATAGCAATTGTAATACTAATAATTGCTATGATTGCTACTTGTTGGGTAAGTATATGTATGTATGTATGTATGTATGTATGTGTGTATGTATGTATGTATGTGTGAATATACTGATTAGCCAAATAGTAGTATTGCGATATACTCAGTTGGTGTATGAACACAAACAAATGCATACAGTATATGAAATTATTAATCTACTTTATTTTTCCTACAGAAGGCAAGACACCATTTGAAATACCAAGGACAAAAGTTAGAAGATGATAAACCTTAATTCACACTCCTCACCCTCCTAGTCAATGTTACAGTCAGTTTGGCCAGTCAGTTTTATTTATGTATCATTATTTATGTCACTTCCCCCCGGTTATCAGAATCACATTATATATTTTTTAATAACATTATTTTTTAAATAAAATGTTACACAATGGCATGAAAAAAACAATATCATCATATAAAAAAACCATTGATGTCTTAGGAAGCAGTTATTATGTCAATATTTTAAACGTTAATATACTTATCACCTCTTGAAAGGAGTTCTGATGTAAACACTTGTCTCCCAACCACCTTACCCAATCCTCACCTTACCCAACCATCACTTGATCCAATCCTCACCTTATCCAACCACCACTTTATCCAACCTTACCCAACCATGATTACAGTAAAAAAAAAAAAAAAAAAAAAAAAAAAAAAAAAAAAAAAAAAAAAAAAAAAAAAAAAAAAGTTATGTACAGTTACTGATATTTGAAAATATAATAGCAAGCTCCCTATTGGTGTTGAAGCGCAAAAATTCTATAATTTCTAACTTGCAGTATTCTTGAAGCACTAGTGTAGCATTGTATTATACTTGCTATTTTAACAGCAGTGAATAAAGTAAATTTTATAGTTTTCCCACAGACTTCTTGAATCCCACGTCAAGTGTAGTGTTCAACAACACATTAAAGTCAAAGTGTACTTCCTTCTTGACGACATTTTCAGGTTTCACCAGTCTGCACTGAGTTGTAGTGGTTGATCAAGTGAACAAATTCAAGTGTTCTTCGCACCTGCTGAAAGTAAAGAGAGCTGGATTCTACTTTACTACATATGCTACTAATATGTCACACATACGCCCACTCCTGTACATTCAATACATCCCATTGGCTGGAATTCATACAACTCTGATGGCCCTTCAGTGATTTTCTTGGTTTCCTATGGAAAATAATACATATAAAGTCTCTGTCCTACATGCTTACAAAAAACATTGATGGATATTCTGCTTCAAGAGGGGTTTTAAAGTGAGATTAGATAATCTGAAGAATGATCACCAAAATTTTAGCATAAAAAAAAGTATCCTGGTCTCTGCCATACAGTGGCGTAACATGTTTGCCATTCAGCTCTTCATGGACAGAATTGTGGGCGTATGTGTCCCCAGTGAAATAGTCACCACAGAACTCTGAGTAAGTTAACCTAGGGTTGTGAGAATGATGTTTGTTATTAATAGAATATTCATAGACTCACAAACTTAAAATAGCAACGCATCTTTGCAAATTACTAAAAAGTTAATGAGTTCTTCTGCGGTAAGGTTTTTAAACTTTTACCTCTCATAAAACAAAGTGGTGGACCACACATGCTGTTTATAATGAATATTGTCACCCCTACTTATTGCATCATCATGTTGCAGTGTGATGCAATAGATGCAATAGCTGCATTTACACAATGTATGCCTTGTTAAATTCTAGTTAATAACGAAAAAGTTAAAAAACAATGAAAAACAAACAAACAGTAGTAAATACCAAATCATCAGTCCAAGCTACAATATATGAAAATCATGATTTTAAACAGTGCAGCTGTAATAATTGCACCCTTGACACCCCCAAATCAATCAGAATTATTCACAGGGAAAGAACGAACATGACATAGCATCATGACTCAGCGCAATGACTCAGCAATTATTTCAGCGGTATAACAGGTAAAATGGATCTAAAGATAACCTTGATTGTCCTAATTGCAGGCCTCATTATTTACTTTACTGCTACAATGGACACTTCAACTGAAGCTCCTACAAACCCTAACAAGGGTAATCGGGATACTTCTTTTAGTGGTGGTATCAACACCGATTCAACTCCAAAAGGTAAAAATCAAACTTGCAGCTGTGCATGCAGCAAAGACACCAGTTGCTGGTATCTACTGTAGGAGACAAAATAAAGTTCCCAATTCCGTTAAAATGATTAAGCTTTTCTGTCAATTCACTGATAATTTCTAGCTGGGAACTATTCCATAGCTATATCAGCAAGCTATGGCCTTGTAATGACCATTAAACACTGCGGGGATAGTGCAAAAAAGCTCGTACAAAAATTTAACTTGCTTCAATTAAGCTTCAGACCAAAGTTTCGATGGGCACACAGTTATAACCAGGTGAGCACTTTGTAGGTCTTCTGTTAGTTACTGATGGACTTCCAGTAGTAAAAAAAAACTAAGCCTGAGAAGGCCCTAACATCAAGAAAACATCGACACTGTGCGGTAGTTGAGCTAACAATTCTCCGTGAGACAGCTCCAATTTTTTTTTACCCAAAAAGCTCTGCCTCCAGGAGGCTGCAAACAAAAAAATCGGAAAGTTTTATTGGACAAATGATTTTTTGTTTCTTTGAGCGAGGTACGTGGTAAACGGGGATTAAAACGGTAACGCGATCGAGCAGAACAGCCGATTTTTACCAAAGGGCGTACCATCCCCCCCCCCCCCCCCCAGTTTTTTTTTAATCATTTGACGCCCGTTCATTTGGAACTTTATTTAGTCTCCTACTGTACTGTATATAACTTGTGGTAGCTAAGTCTACAATAAGGGTGTTAGCTTGAAACATTGTACAAGCTTACAGTTATATTAAGAACTTGCAAACACCTTGGCTTAGACTCCAGCTTCAATGAGTTTAGTAACTAGCTAGAGGTTCCCAAGTTTGAGAATATCTTTTAAAAACAACAACAAAAAAACTCAGCCAAGTCAGCCAGATACCACACTTTCCACTTCAATAACATCCTCAGCTGAAAATAGCACGTCTCACTACTGTAACAAGGTAAAAGAGCATCACAAACATATTAAAAGAGCCTTCCTTCATTAGAAATGTGTAATTTCTGGTGGTATATTTCATTCTTGACACTTATGCAGCATGAAATTGCTTACATCAGCATTTAACAAATTCTTAAGTTCGTTACGGGAAGGTATTTTATTCAGGTCAAAACATGATTAACCTACCGTGTGTCCTCGAACCTTTCTGTCCTCGAATAGTTTCTGCCCTCAATTACTGTTTACACCATTCCGGTTCTCAAACGCTTTAGTGGTCGCTCTGCACAGCCACTCTTCAATTTTACTTATTATGATCTGTATCCACTCACTTCTGTTATTAAACAGTGCGCATGCTTACAGAAATCACTGGTTTAGTTGGTAAAAGGAATATGAAAGTAAGAAAGAGTGAGCGTTATTAATCACTCTTCTAAACTAGTTAATTTAACAATAAATAACTGCTCAAGTATTTTTAAAAAATGAGGGTATTGCAATTGTAGTCACCCTTGTTTAGTAGTCACAGCGAAAAACTATCTAAAAAATAGCAGCCGTGGAATCTATTGGAGGCATACAATATTTAAAAAAAGAAAGAAAAAAAAAAATCCCTGATTAAAAAAAAAAAAAAAAAAAAAAAAAAATCCCACCAAACCTTGACAGTGCTATGTACTTGTCATGAACAGACACTTTTTATTTTCTTGTGGTACTGTGTAAAACAAACTACTCCTGGTACATAAGTGAATTGGATGTCAGACCAAGCAATAGTAGATACTAGGATAAGTGATCATTTATATTACTTAAAATAGCATAATATAATTGACGATACTGTCAGATATCGGTACAGTGGTAGCCGCAGTATACTGGACTACTCAGCAATAATACAATGGTCCTGTGATTATAGGGGTCTTCTCAGTCACTCCAGGAAATCGTGTGTGTAGCTGTGAAAACGTGGACTTAGAGTGCAAACCCGAAAATAGAAACTATTCCACATTGGCATGGGAAGTAGTCCATCCCAGCGGGACAAGACTCGTCAGTGAGACAGAAAAAATAACACTGCCATGTGACAACTATATTGTACAATGTCTCTACACTAATGAGAGTGGCACTCCTCATACCAGTGGAAAAGTAAATATTTCAAGTAAGTAATTGGATTAATTGCCCCAATATAGTGGACTAAAGAAAAAAAATTATTATATTTTACTCAGAATTTTGTATAAAAGACCCCCAAATAATAACGTGTGTCAATCATGGAATAACTCAGAACTTTTTCCTATTGATTGGAGGAACTAACACCACCTTGTATATCAATGATGAAAGAGCCAATAGTGATAATGAATACTTTGATGGTTACCTTAATCTTACATGCTCATCAAGATTGAACAATAGTAATATTTCCTTGGAGACTCAGCTACCGGGAGGAACTGGCCGTCAAACTGTGGCACAGTTGATAGTACTGGAAGCCAGTAATACGAACGGTAAGCAGATGACATTTTGAAAATAGTCGGTTTTATGTGTGTGCGCTTGTGTTTGTGCATTGAATGCTCGTGCTAAAATATCATACTTCACTACATCAATTCAATTATTACTAAAAAGTTTAGAATTCCATTCCACAAAATGACTGTCACACATATGGATGTTTTCTAGATGTTGGGACCCTCACGGCTTAAGATTTTTTTTACCGTTGGAGGTCCAACTTAGTTAGCAGAAGGCTTACAAAGTGTGGACCAGGTCAAAGTGGTGTGCCTTTCAGAACTTCACTTTGTACGCATCATTGAAGCAACTCAAATTTTTGTAATAGTTGTTTAGTACTATCCCTGTATTATTTCATAGGTGATACAAGGCTCTAGCTTGCTGATATAGCTATGGAAGAGTTTCTAGCTAGAAAATAGCATTGAATTGATGTAGCTTCACCAATTTTGAATGTTTAGTAATGGTATTGGCCATTTAGTCAAAATAGTACGGAATGCAAAGCAATAACTGTAGTATAAAAATTAACCATCATTTTATAGCTGTATTATGATACAGAATTTGAAACTTATAATTGACACCTACAGTAAGTAAAAATACACAATCAGCATGATACAAAATATAAAACAACTAATAACTCCCACCTCCCTTCCTCCTATTTCCTAGATACATTTCCTCCAACAGCACCGAATAAAGAGTACCACCAAAACCTTGAAGAATCAATTATAGTTGCCACAGTCATATCAATAATTGTGGGGATAGTTATCGGAATTTTCATCACAATATTGGTAAGTTCTGTAATTTAAATTAAGACCTAATTTCCACAATCTCATAACATCACATAAAATAATTCTTCACAGGCAATGTTAGTTTTTCAAAAACTACGAAGAAGATGCAGCTCTGCTGAGTCATCTACTAACATCTAATACCATACTTCTGACCCCCTAATGTCCTTGTGTTCACTCAACTACTTGTTGATAACATTGTGGGTTGTTCCATATATCAATTGTGCTCACAAAAAACAAACAAACAATGTGTATGTACATAAATACATATTTATATAGGTGTTCATGTAAAGCTGGGAGGTATACCGGTAATTAATTAATACCGCGTAACGCGAGCGAAACCGTACGGTATATATTTTGACTAGAAAATACCGTCTATACACGCGATCCTTTACCTATTCAAAAATCCCTTAACGCACGATTATTTACCTGGTAAAAATCCCCCATAAACGCGCGTGCACCACACACGCTGCAGCTGCTTTTCATCGCTCTGCTATTTTGTTGTAACTATGGCCGACCTAGTGAGCAAGCCCGGCACTAAGCCTCATTTGGCAGTATTTTGGAGTGAAGAAAGGGAGCAGCGCTGGAGCTATTGATGATGGTACAGGAATCTGCCGTTTATGCAGAAAAGTTGTTGCAGCTAAGCATGGAAATACTTGGAATCTTTTGACTCACCTTAGTCCACCACCATCCTTAGCTAGACAATAAGTAACTGAATCAGTCAACTCCTTCCACTTCCTACCTCCTCTCTCATAAGACTTAGCTGTTTCCACTATTGTACAAAGTGTTGGCTGATCTGCTGCTGGCTTGACTGGTTCTGCACGTTGCTTCCCTTTTCTCATAGCTGCAGTAACTTCAGCATGCTGCTTATGGCCTACCTATATATTCAGTGGAGAAGCCTGGTTTTCGTCAGACGCTTAAAACTTTTGATGCCAGATATTCACTTCCAAGCAGGAAGTATTTTTCAGGTACTGCCATCCCTAGCTTGTACGCTTCTGAGAGAATGAAAGTGCAACAGGAAGTGTCCAGTGTTGCATACTTTTCAGGAACTACAGATCTTTGGTCTAGTGTTGGATTGAAGCCTTATATCAGCTACACGGTCCATTATATTGACAGCCAATGGCAGCTTCAGAGTAAGTGCCTTCAGACTCACTACCTGCCCGAAGATCATACAAGTGAGATTCTTGCGAGTTCATTGACAGCAACGCTGGAATCATGGTTGCTTACTGCAGATAAACAAGTTTGCATTACTACAGACAGTGGCAGCAACATTGTCAAGGCTGCAAAGGATTTGAAGTGGCCCAGGCTATCTTGTTTTGGTCACAACTTGCATTTGGCAATCATGAAATCGTTTCACCTTGACCCAAGGGTTACTAGGGCTCTTGGCTGGCTCGTAAGATAGTCAGTGCTTTTCATACGAGTTGGAAGCGGAAGCGGGAACTATCAACATCTCTACTGAACCTGGAAATACCAGATCGCTCTCTAGTTTCAGTAAGGTTTATGCATAAATTAGGACTTCAATAATGATGTAATAATATATTTATAAATATTTGTGGCATAATGATATAATTAAATATAATTATAGTTATCATTAAAATTTTGTTGCAGGATTCTCCTACTAGATGGGGATCTTTACTCAAAATGGTGAAGCGTATATTAGAACAAGAAAGTGCAGTGCGTGCAGTTGCCGCAAAGTTAGCCACTTGGTTCCCTTTTGGCAGGATATGGAAGTACTTCAGTCAATCAACAGTGCTCTATCTCCTCTGTCATCTCTAACTGATATCCTGTCTGGTGAAACATACGTGACTGTCTCTGCGGTTCTACCAATGCTCCAGTTAATAGAATCTAGCATTCTAAAGGAGAAAGATGATGACACACAATTAACCAAAGATTTAAAAAATTCGTGTTATAACAGACCTTTGAAATCGTTACCCGGCTTCCAATGAGATTCATAAACGCAGTTGGCTACATTCTTTGATCCTCGGTTCAAATCAAAATCGTTTAGTGAATCTGACCTAGAGGACATGAAAGAAAGACTAGTTTTTGAAATTATTGCAGTTCCACCTGCTACTGCACAACCCAGTGAACCTAGCTGTAGCTCAACTGAGCCACCTCCAGCAAAGCGAAAGAAAAGTCTGGGATCATTTTTTTTTAAACATGAAAATCAGCCAGTACCTAGTTCTACTGCTGCTCTATCAGCAGGCGATCAGTGCAGAAAGGAAATTGAGGATTATTTACAGGCTCCCAAGCTGGATTTTGAAGAAGATCCTCTATTGTGGTGGAAAGGGGCTAGTCTCAAGCTACCTATCCTTTCTGGTAGGGCTAAAAAGTATCTGTGTGTGTGTGTGTGCACCACTAGCTCTCCTTCAGAAAGAGTATTCAGTTGCTCAGGAACATTGTTACTCCCTTACGTGCCAGCATGAATCCTTTCGAGGTGGATATGTTGACCTTCTTGAACAAAAACTTAAAATAACACTAGTGGTGTGCTTGAGCACAAATGGCGAGCGAGCCTTAAACTACACTATTGTTAAATTTGATTTTAACAACTAACACTCAAGCTATTAAAATAAAGTCTTTAAATTACGTATGAGGTAAAGGGGTTTCAATGTCATAGTAACCGCTCCCGCAACAGTTTGAATTGAAAAAGAAGCAACAAAATCAAATCACGTTATTTAAAATTTTCTTTGTGATATTCTTAATAGTAGTTGTAACGCACAATACTTTCACACAACTGAACATACCTACGTAAGACTTACCTTCGTGGTTCGTCTAGTGGACAATGCATTTTTAAGTAAATACTGTTGAGTAGGGCTTATAACTGTGACAAATAGCACATTAATATACCACCGCCACTAACTCGAATAGAAATGGAGCTCCCATAAGATTTTGAGTTTTAACTGCACCCGCAAAACAATTCAAAGCCGTAAACAATTCAATTTCTAAGGTGATACGGGTAATGGTCGCTAAACCTGAGGATTCTGTTTAGTGAAGTTTGGGACGGGGTCGAACGCGGAGCGAACACAAAAATACGGAGGGTCAAAGTACAAAATGACATACATACGTCCAAACATATATCTAAATAAATAAACAAACATCCCCGATTTTCGATTGTGTTACCCCTGTAAGTGTCTCGCTCGCTACGCTCGCTCGCCAATTAATATTCACTCAAAAACTTAAAATAGTATAAACTTCACTCATTATTAATTTAATTTATTATGTCATACACATTCAAATCATCTATAAACGACTCAACTGATTTCATTCAACAACTTGAAATAGTATTTAACTTTACTCATTACTAATTAAATTTTTGTCATTCACATTATTCAAATCATCTATAAATGACTCAACTCACTATCAGAAAATAGTAGGTATTTAGTAATATTGCTATAATTAAAAAAAATAGTGGTTATTTGCCAATACCGTCCAGCCCTATGTTCATGTGAGACAGCCAATACATGCTCATCTGTAAAATAAATCTAGATGTGGCTACACCTCTACACATTATATAATACATGTATCTATGTATATACATCGTATATTAAAATTTAACACTCATAACTCTGTTCAGTGTGCTTCACTTTTTGGAAACTACACATATTCTCGTAAATAAGTACATTTACGACAACTTTAGATTATAATACTGTTCTAAAGTTCTATAATCATCAATAACTTTAAGACAATACTTTATCAGGTTCTTAATGAGTTGGGCTGTCTGCTGCAGCAGGACACAATGAGTTAGCTTAATTGGAAGGAAACCATAACCAGTATACAACCTAACGACTGCCATCTGTATTGGTCATATGATAATGAATATTACAAGAACATAAAAACAACAACAACAAAACAACAACAACTATACATAGAGAATTATGACAGTTGTGTTGGCTTCTGGCATTTTGTTATGTAACGGTAGGCGATCAACTACCATGGATCACTGGAACCAAAATCATAATGAATAGACAGAAAAAGTGACATTTCTACAAAAGATAACTTGCTGCAGTCATATGTATATGTATGTACAAATAATACACAATTGGCGGTACTGTTGCTCAAGTGAGGAATAAGTGATGCTTTTTTGACACTAATTATTTTAATCCTAATATGAATTAGTAGCCACAGTGATCCAGTGCTAACTTGTAAAGGAAGGATGCCTTCTAATTGAAGTAGGGGGTGGGTGGGGAGTGAAAGGAGGGATGGGGGTGGGTGAGTATACGTATTTCAACTCAAATTTAAAACTCTTGAACACATGGATCTTATACCAGGGGTGGAAACTACTTACATGGCAGCAAGGATAACTGTATGAAATCTATGACTGAGAGAATGAAATAATCTCTCACTTCCCTGGTTTGTTATTATAATACTTTTCGAAGGACCAGTCATGTAGTTACGGACACGACGCCATGGGGTGAATAATGTCACAAGGTGAGAAAATGAAAGAGAGGTTTGAACATTGAAATTGAATGACATATGATATTGGTATGTGCGTATGAGTTAAAGTTTTAGTTACTTAGTTTAACAGTTCTTCTGGTTGTCCAGTATACCTGGACAATGATAGTTATATATATGATATAACACATGAAAATTGATGACGGAAGATGATTAATTACCAGTACGGGTAAATGTCATCTAAACAGGTTACACCACAAGGATATTTTGAATAAAAATAATTAACCTAAAACTACAGTAGAAGACAAAATAAAGTTCCGAATTCCGTTCCATAGAACAGCCGTCGCACCGATTAAAAAACGGTATGCCGTTTGGTAAAAAACACCTCTTCTGTTCGACTGTGTTATTGTTTTAATCTTTCTCATTCACCGTATGTTTCGCTCAAAGAAATACAAAAAACGCTTATCCAATAAAATGTTCCGATTTTTGTTCACAGGCTCCTGAGGCAGAGCTTTTCGGGTTAAAAAATTGAAGCCGTCCTATTCGAAGTTGTCTCGCGGAGAATTGTTATTTCGACCACCGCACAGTATCAATGTTTTCTCGCTGTTAGGGCCTTCTCGGGCTTCGATTTTTTTTACTACTGGAGGTCCATCAGTAGCTACCAGAAGACCTACGAAGTGCGGACCTCGTTTTAGCTCTGTGCCTGTCGGAACTTCAGTCTGAAGCTTTATTGAAGCAAGTTAAATTTTTGTATGCTTTTTGTTGCACTATCCCCGTAGCATTTAATGGTCGATACAAGGCCTTAGCTTGCTGATATAGCTATGGAAGAGTTTCTAGCTAGAAAATATCTGTGAATCGACGGAAAAGCTTAACCGTTTTTTTTTGTTTTGTTTTTTGCTGTTTTAGTAAACGGTGTCGGCCATTTAGTCAAAACGGTACAGAATGCAACAATAAAAACTATGGTAAAAAAAACTACCGTTTTACAGCCATACTACGGAACGGAATTCGGAACTTTATTTTGTCTCCTATTGTAGCTAATGCTAATTATACTGAGAAATTTCAAGGCTACATAAACAATGCTATAAAAAATTAAAACATAACACGCAGTGGTTCACCCCAAGTCACCATTAGCGCGATACTCCACCCATCTCCACTGCTACTCTGCTGGACCCCATTCTAAGTGGTTTGTAGAGTTTCTTTACTTACACATTGTCAAATTACTGCACATGCTCACCAATTAAACATGCTGACTTATTCATTGCTCAGGATTGGGGGTGTGTGTAAAAGGGGTGGGGAAAGCACCTGGTGTTACCCCCAATGTAGTGCATAACATTACTACATAACTAAATAAAATTAAAAAAAAATTCTCCAGCAGAATCAACATCTTTAGCAGAGAAATAAAATGTACTCAAAGATCAAGTTGGGCTAAGCTTTTGCCAAACACTGTTCCTGTTACTCATAGCAGTAACTGGACTATTAAAAAAAAACTAGTACTCTAACATGCCGAAAAAGAAAAAGCACTTCTACACTACTATGTGCTTCCAATGACTCTGGTAGGTAGACTACCTGGATGAATAGAATATACAGTTCTGAGTGAATGCCACTAGCTACTACAAGGCTTCTGTGTTGGCGAAAAGTTTACATCTCTTACTCCACAACATGGCAATCTAGCACCAATGAAATCCAATGTGTGTTCTTATCAATGAAAATAAGAAATATGGTAGAATTGTACCCAGGTTATACGGCCAATTCTTTTCCTTTCGTTAGAGATATTTTCAACAAACTTTACCATTACATACGATTCCTACATGTCCCTATTAAAATTTATCCACCTTATTATTTTTTCCTTGTGGTCCTACTTAGCATTCCTTACTCTTCCTGATAATACTATATGCCGGGACGGGTAGGCAGAGGTGAGGATAAAACCACAATGCCTTAGTATACGTATAGTAGTGGTCGATCTATTGCCCACTTCCAATCAAACAAGACTGAGTAACAGGTTACACTTCTTTGTCTTCTGCCATACATTTCCATCCCCAGATATTTCTGTAGGTAAACCCCAAGTACACAAATGCCTAGAGGGTCGACACAATAACATGTCTTTCCTTTGCCCTGCTTTGCGCCACGAATCATTGAGCACGCTCTGGTTCCTGGGAGACCAAATTAGCCCAGCCGAATATATATCAGTAGGTTCAGAAGGTAGCAGACTAGATGTGCCATGCCTGTCCAGATACAACGACACTGAAGTCTGGTGCCAGGTTCAGCTGAGAGCTGGGATAGTGAACAAAACAGTGGGTCACATTTCTCTCTATCCAGGTTAGAATTGATGTAATGTAATTGTATGACTAAAAATGATCTCTTTTTTTGTTAGTATTAGAAAAAAAATATAGTGTCCTCCTAAAAGAATAATTAACATGCTAAATTTTCGTTCAAATCTTTCAATATAACTGTATTTGTTTGGTACAGCTGAGAAATGAGATACTACAGCTGAATCTAATACAAGAACAGATGCAACTTCACACATGAAAACACCTCAGGTTAACACAACACTCAATGCTAGTCTAGTCAAGATCGTTGTTATTGTACTGGTCATCGTGACATTGGCGATCACTCTCTTCTTCCTGGTAGGTGAATTGTTATTACCAATTACAGCTAATACTATTATTATTGAACTGTTTACAGATAGTTGGTCTGCATAACTGGACACATCTACGAAAGAATTTTGTTGAACTAGATACCAAACATAAGGTTGACTCTGAATTGATAAGTGTCCAAGTAGTCAGCACAGGAAAGAATGCCTTTGAAATGCGAAATGTCCAAGCAGACAGAGGAAACAAAGATTCTGAAAAAGGATAACATTTACAAGTATTCCCCCATATCAGTTACTGTTCAGTTTCCGTATTGAATATAAAAATGTGCTTCCCTCGAATTTAGCTCAAAATATAGACTTGGACTATATTATTATGATAAAGTATGTACATAGCTACCTATGTTTCTGATTTCTAGCTAAGTATGTGATTGGCTTTATTATAAAACTTGCAGTCATACAAATGATTATGTATAATTAACCTAGTATGTATCTGTGTATGTATGTATGTATGTATGTGTGAATAATCTTGTTAAATCTCAACATTGCTCAACTAATCTTGACATTTTATAAAAGATTAAAAAATAATTACAATAATAAAAGTCTTGATATTGACCTTCTGCCACCATTGGCCAATATATATGTGTGAAGAAAGGTATAACTCATGAATTTACTTTACTCTGTAATACGTAGGGGTGGCATAGGCTTTAATAAATTTGTTAGGCCAGGACATGGGTGTGGTCTAAATGGAAATTATATCTAGAAGATCAGGCATGGCTGGAAGTGTACTTTTAAAGAGAACAGCATAAGAATTTTTTTCTTACCATGAATTTGGTCAAAATGATCACGAGATTTTAATATTTCCTCTTGTCAATGCACGAAGGTTTTGTGTATAATATACCAAAGCTGTGCTAATTCCAGCAGAACTGTGGAAGAAATAATTTGAAATTGAATTTTAAACACAATTTCAATCTCATATGCAGTGATAACTTCATTACTGGCTAACAGGCCAACTCACAAGTGCAGCATCATTTCCACAGTCCAATTAACTTCAAAGCTCTTAAGCATAAATGACAGTGAACATAGTTCAAACCACTACCACTGGGGTTGACACGAGCGTTCCACTACAATTCTCTCAGGGATGACTGGTCCCATAAGCTGTGGGTAAAGTAGTCATAAATTACACCACAACATCCACCAAAGATGCCGATGCAGCAACTGTACCTGACCCATAGGAAGTTCGTACTAGACACACGACGTCTTTGTAAAGCAGAGTTGTACATATTAACCTTTACTATGTGTCCCCAAAACATTTACATGCACTTTCTGATTGGATTAAATCGCAAAGTATAAGAGGCCGGTGGGACAACTTGCCGGCACAGAGACAAAAGAAAGATAGATAGAGAAAGAAAATCAAATTTACTTATCCTCACAATTGCTTGTACTACGTAACTTTGTACTGCGCGAAGCTGTACATTTCCATATATATAAACAAATATCCCTGATTCTCAATTCAACACCACTGTATAGTGTCTCACTCGCTTCGCTCGCTCGCCAATTAGTTGTTTTCCCATTCCTGTACTTGTAAGCAAAGAAATTACAGGTATTGGTTAACATATATATGTATAAGAATAGAAAAAGATGTGATAGGCATTGGGTGGGGACGTTTGACCCTCTCGTATTTTTGTGTTGTTTGACCCCATTCCAAACTTCACTAAACAGAGTCCTCTGGTTTATCAATCATTACCTGTATCATCCTAGAAATGGAATTCTTTACTTCTTTGAATTCTTTTGCGGGTGCAGTTAAAAAAAACAAAAAACTTACTGGAGTTCCATTCTATTCGAGTTGGTGGCGGTAGTAAGTTAATACACTATTGGTCACAGTTATAAGCCCTACCAACAGTATTTAGTTGAAATTTCATTGTCCACTAGTAGTGTAGGTATGTTCAGTTGTGTGAAAGTATTGTGTGTCACAACTACTGCTTAGCTAAAGAATATCACAAAGAAACATTTAAATAATGTGACTTGTTTCTTGTTGCTGTTTTTTTTCTTTCTTCAATTCAAACAGTTGCAAGGAGTAGTTACTACAGCATTGAATCCCCTTTACAGTATATGCGTAATTTTAAAAAATTGCCGCTTGTTTTGAGACTTCTAAGTCCTGCTTGTTGGTTGTCAAGAGCCGCTGGTAGTCAGATTGGCTTCTAAAGAAGCTAACACTACTAGGGGAAAGCTAATTCCATATTTTTTTTAACTAAAGTTCCAAAAATAACTCTGGTCTTTTTATTTATTTTGTAGCTGAGAGCTTGTTCAAGAGTTACTGGTAAGAGAAGTAGTCAGAATGGCTTAAACTGTTAAGAGTTATCACTACTCAGGAAATTAAGGTAAGAGAGTAGTTTTGTATTTATTTGCTATAATTAATGGTCAACTGCTAATTTCATCGTTTATCTCTTTGTATTAAGTTGTGTCCGAATGCCACAAGACACACTTGGGTCTAACTTACTCTTAGACTCCACACTGTATGGTAAATTTTAACATTTGACAAGTTTAAACATTTGACATTTTTTTAGTAGCTTGAGTGTTAAAGTTAAATCAACATTTAACATGCTGTTTTAGGCTCGCTCACCACTAGTTGGCGAGCAAGCGAGACACTTACAGGGGTAACACAATCGAAAATCGTGGATGTTTATTTATTTATTTGTATATATGTATGGACGTATGTATGTTATTTTGTACTTTGACCCTCGCGTTTATGTGTTAGTTACGCGGTCGACCCCGTCCCAAATTGCACTAAACAGAATCCTCTGGTTTATCGATCAGTACCCGTATCACCCTAGAAATTGAATTGTTTACCGTTTTGAATTCTTTTGCGGGTGCAGTTACAACTTGAAAACTTAAGGGACTTCCATTTCTATTCGAGTTAGTGGCGGTGGTAAGTCAATGCGCTCTTTGTCATGGTTATAAGCCGTGTGCAACAGTATTTACTTGAAAATACATTGTCCACTAGACTACTGCGAAGGTAAGTCTGTGTAGGTGGATGTCCAGTTGTGTCAAAGCATTGTGTGTTACAACCAAGAATATCACAAAGAAAACTTTTAAATAACGTGTATTGTTTTGTTGTTGTTTTTTCCCCTTCAATTCAAGCAGTTGCAGAGAGTTGTTACTATGGCACTGAAATCCCTTTACCGTGTATGCAAAATCTAAAAACTGGACCTTATTTTCAGTAGCTTCAGTGTTAGAAGTCAAAATCATTCATATAAAAATAGTATAGTCTTTAGGCGGCTCGCTCGCCATTTGTGCTCAAGCACATCACTAGTTATTGTTATTATTTCCTTGCGTTGTAATAAGTGTAAAAAGAAACTGTTAAGGTTCACTGGTATATAACAGTCCAGTTAGAGTTGTCCGAGTTCAGTATGCTTCAGAACATTAAAAAAAATCAGTGAGATGACCTACTAAATGTATATTGTATTTGCTTCAATGTTCCGCAATAGACTTCAGGTGAGCACTTAAATATACAATAGTATGTATATATATATAAAATATATATGTGATTAACAATATATAACAATATACACATAAAAGCTAAATAAATTTCGCATAAGGTAAAATAGAGTGAAATCGGTAACATGTGACAGTACATAGGAAAGCTGAGTATATGATGAATAAAGATAAAATATTTGTAAATCTCTGAGCGATGATTACACCTGTTGCAAAGAGACAAAACTCCAAACTGTTGTATTCAAATGCAGCTTCTATGATTTGATTACTAGCTTTACGAACAGACACAACAACCCTGTATGTTACAATGCTGCACATATACACGTTCACTCACTGCTTACACTATAAAGTTAAATCTAACCCTTCATCTGTAGTGGAACAGATCTGTAGCCTGGAAACTTGGTCTCTATGTATATATTATTATACAAATCCATTATTAACTACTTCAGCTAATAATAATACCCTCAAATTATACCCTCAAATTATACAGGTAGTAGCAGAAAGAAAAAATGTTAACAGAGAAATTTGAATGTTGTTCAAGTTATCGAAGACTGGACAAGTCAAAATGCTTGTTATAACATCAACTTTTGTAAGAAATCTATCATTGATTGGAAACCTACTAATTAGTAGGAACCAAAATAGTAAACTGTAAATGCTACCAGGTTGAATCCATACACCAGCATCATACAGTATGCTCGTGAGTGTAGTGAAAGAAAGAAGTGACTCAATGCAGTCAGTCTCGACTATGCTATTCCGCTAGCGACAGGATGCTGGTGTTGTTTTTCCTCGTCGACCCGTTCTCAAAACAGGGTGTGGCAAGTTCTTCATTTCTAATTAGAAGAAAGAAAAAGAAATCTGCAAGAAAATGGCTGACATTTTTATATGGTCACGTAAGTCTGAATATGAAATAAGAAGTACATTTGAGTAGGAAGGAATAGCTGAATAACTCTATGCTGCCTCAGTTATTCAATTAAGAGGTACTGTAACTAGTAGTATTAGGAAGTCTGCCTTGTAGTGAAAAGTCATGATAAGTCTAAGACTGCTCTCTCTTCCTGAGCCATCTTCTTTTTTTTTTAATCCTTTTCTTTCTATGCTTCAGCTTTTTCTTCTTGAGTCATGGATTCCCTTCTCCTCAACCTCTTTCCTAGTTTCTGTCCTTCTACCCATAAATGTGGACTTGGGCTTTGTGAAACTTAAGCTTTTTCTTTATGTTCAGTGTATGATACCAACCTGGTTCAGCTAACTAGTGATGTGCTTGAGCACAAATGGTGAGCGAGCCTAAAGACTATACTATGAACGATTTTGACTTCTAACACTGAAGCTACTGAAAATAAGGTCCAGTTTTTTAATTTCGCATACACGGTAAAGGGATTTCTGTGCCATAGTAATAACTCTCTGCAACTGCTTGAATTGAAGGAAAAAAACAACACTGGCACTTTGCGAGGAACAAGACCTTGCACGGAAAGACAAAACAATACACGTTATTTAAAAGTTTTCTTTGTGATATTCTTTAGCTAAGTAGCGGTTGTAACACACAATGCTTTGACACAACTGGACATGCATCTACACAGACTTACCTTCGCGGTAGTCTGGTAGACAATGTATTTTCAAGTAAATACTGTTGCGCACGGCTTATAACCATGACAAAGAGCGCATTGACTTACCACCGCCACTAACTCGAATAGAAATGGAAGTCCCTTAAGTTTTCAAGTTTTAACTGCACCCGCAAAAGAATTCAAAACGGTAAACAATTCAATTTCTAGGGTGATACGGGTACTGATCGATAAACGGAGGATTCTGTTTAGTGCAATTTGGGACGGGGTCGACAACCAAACTAACACAAAAACGCGAGGGTCAAAGTACAAAAATGCCTTACGTACGTCCATACATATATACAAATAAATAAACAAACATCCCCGATTTTCAATTGTGTTACCCCTGTAAGTGTCTCGCTCGCCAATTAATTATTCATGAAAACAAACACCGTCACTGTCGCTTCTGACACACTAGTGTATAATTATATAGATGCTCTGAAAGTAATAACTTTCAAAAAAGAACTTTATTACACTATTCTTGTACTGCAGTTGTTACTGTGAAGCTGTTCGGTCTAGGACCACTACTACTGCTGCTGTCATTGTATTGCACAGTAACATTGGCTGCACCTGACTCGGCACACAGTATCTTAACTTGCAATTCCACATCACTTCCTAAAGCCGCCAATGGCTCAGGTAAGCTATGTATGTACAATGATGGATAAAGGTTATCAAAGGATACCGTGAAATATCTTACAATTGGAGTATTGACTGAGAAATACTCGTAGCAAGACTTAAACAGTCTAACATTTAGTCAGAATCATTTGACAAAGAAGTTGTAAGTAATTAAAAGTTAACCAAACTCTTATTTTTTGAGCCTTTTAGAGCCTAGTTTGTTTGTTTTTTGTTGTTGTTTTTTTTTCCAGTACCAATACATATGTACGTAGTCCAACAATTAGTTTTTATGGTTATCCCACTAATCAAGATGCTATTACATATTACATATTAGGTTTGAAAAAAAATAATAATAATAAGCCTACCCTAAGCTAACGTTGTCAAACATTAGCTTATTGATTTCACTTAGGATTCGCAACGGTGCCAAAGGATCGTTCATGCGACAGTGGTGATACAGTAGAGCTCTTCTGTGGTCTTCGAAACCACGCCAGTATGTTCTGGATAGTGTGGAACGCAACAGGAGTGTGTATTTCCAGTGGAAGTCAAACCAGTGATGGGTCGACCCTGAGAGTTCCTTGTGGAAACTACACCCTCCAGTGTGTGGCAGAGCTGGAGACCAGGGTCTACAGCAGACCTATACTCATCAGCAAAGATGAGGACTACATTCAGACAGAGCCAACCGAAGGAAAAGTAGTAAATGAGACCACAAATGGAAACGAAGCAAACATTAATATTACAGATGAGAATAATACAGATGGGAACTATCAAACTAATATTTTAGGTAAGTATCTTCATAACAAGTGACCATAGTGAAAACAATGCAGATGATTTTTGTGTTAATTCGGTAGTTCTAACAATGAAGAGACATTTACCAACATATTTTGACCTGCACTACATAATGGGGAGGTAAATTTTAGTGGTCATAGTGTTTCTTTGTGCACAGTAGGTTAATTGCTTGTTCAGGACTTCACGAAAAAAGTTGCCAAGGTTTTAGGCTTAACTACTACTAGTGTACGCTGAGTAGGCTAGAGTTTGTAGTGCAAGCTATTTTTCCTTCGATCATGTTTTCTCTGGTATTGTCACAGAAAAGATGCTCTGTATTTCACAAATGCAACTGGGTGCCATTGGAACAGGTTAACCACCAGAACTAAAACCCTCTGTTTACCCTAGAAGCTTTCAGCCTAATTGGCCGAAATTTTAACCTTAGGAAGTCTGATACAGTACATTCATAATACAAAAATTTTTTTTTTCTGAAAAAAAAAAAAAGTTAAGGAAAACTGACTCGACAACTTGTTTACTCGATTTTTAATTGAATAAAGAGACCTACTTGGACAGGTTGATCAGTCAGGGTCGTGGCCTGACCTAACCAGTCCCCAACCCCTTAAATGCAGCCCTGCTTGTAGCGAGATACTAGGAAAAATTATAATTTACAGATTAGGCTTGAACTCATGATAGTGTAGGTTTTTCTACCATACATGCTCTGGATGTTAAAACACTAATGACATAATTAATAATGTGAAAAAATAAATTAAAAAAAAACAAAAAAACATTACTTTATATTCTAAATAGGTCATCATTGTGTGATTCTTATTACAGATTTTACTATTGAGAACTATGGACATGGTCATCTTAATTCTTGGGCTATCTTCTACCGAAAGTTCATATTCGCATTGGTACTGAGTGCAACATTATGGGAACTATTCCGATTATTTCCTAATAGGAATCCCAAGATTCATACGGTAAGTAAAATCATGCACTTCATTTGTATTTTTGATTGCCAATACATATATATAACTATAGACAATGTTATCTCCAAAACTTTAACAACATCAACCGAACACTAAGCTTGTGATGTCACGCATTGTACAGTGGAGACAAAATAAAGTTCCAGATTCCGTTCCGTAGTACGGCCGTAAAACAGTAGTCTTTTTACTGTTGCATTCCGTACCGTTTTGACTAAATGGCCAACACCGTATACTAAAACGGTAAAAAGCAGTTAAGCTTTTCCGTCGATTCAATGATATTTTCTAGCTAGAAACTTTTCCATAGCTATATCAGTAAGCTAAGGCTTTGCATCACCTGATAAACGCTACGAGAATAGTGCAAAAAAGCTCGTACAAAATTTTAACTTACTTCAATAAAGCTGCACACTGAAGTTTCAACGGGCACACAGCTATAACGAGGTCCACATTTCGTAGGTCTTCTGTTAGCTACTGATGGACTTCCAGTAGTAAAAAATCTAAGCCAGAGAAGGCCCTACCATCGAGAAAATATCAATACTGTGCGGTAGTTAAGCTAACAATTTTACGCGAGAGGCAACTTCAAATGGGACGGCTTCATTTTTTTTACCTGAAAAGCTCCGCCTCAGGAGCCTGAAAACAAAAAAATCGGACGATTTTTTTAAATTTTATATTTCTCTGAGTTAGGCATGCGGTGAATGAGAAAGATTAAAACAGCAACAAGGTCGAACGGAATGGCTGTTTTTTTTTTACAGAACAGCACACTGTTCCCCCCCCCTCCCCCGTTTTTAATCGTGCAACGGCCGTTTTACGGAACAAAATTCAGAAACTTTACTTTGTCTCCTACTGTATATGATGATATCCAACAACTTGCCTAAACCACAACTGAGTGACAATGCTCTGTCTATATTATATTTTTAATGCAGGTGATCTTTTTCAATATATGACTTGGAATTGGTTCCTCTCATCTAAGAAGATTTACCATAAGAACAATCAATGCCCCACACAGACACTAATCATTTTCATTATTGTATAGTAGGAATCACTATAATTAATTAAAACTGCCTAATACTTGTAATAATTGAATTTCACTCTCATGCTTGTATTATTAGTCACCTTCGGCTCGTGAATATACTTACCAGACATGCTTCCCCATATTGTATGTTAACTCATGCAATAAGTTTTATATATATTTAGGGACATACACGAAACAAAATGGAGTGACAGTGTTGTTATGGGTATAATTGTTTTGCCAACTTTACTTTTTTGATATCCACCCTTTCAACAGTGTCTTTCTACAAAAGCTAGAAGGGCGTTATTAATTTTTAACACAATGCACCTCGAAATTCTAACGCTTGCGATGTCCGCTAAAAAAAACTTCATCCATATTCTTCCACATTATTCTTAATTCTACTGAGTGTTCAAAGTTTGTAGCCAACAATGCACGGCAAGTGAATGGGAATAGCGCGGGTTCTCATACTTCTGCCGCATAAATCAGCTCATTTGTTTACGGACAGAGTTCTAAGAAGGTAAACAATTGTATACCTAAGCTCCAAGTGATAGTAGTAACTTTTAAGATCCACACTTTCTATTTGTTAAGCTGGACGCACAATCGTTTCTTTCCTATAATTTTCTTGAAGTTAAAGTCAAGTGTAGTGTTCAACATCACACTGAATTTGAAGTGTACTCCACACTCAATTACAGAAATAGTGCAGTCTTTCAGGTTCTAATAGTCTGCAATGCAAAGTTAAGCAGTTGATAGGTTCAAATGTCCATTGGCTTGAATTTATACAACCCTGATAGCATCTTACAATGCTACACAATTTCCTACAGTGTTATTCTTTGGTTTCCTGAAACAAAGTGAAGGAAAAAAGTTGGAACACATTATTCTGAAGCCTCTGAAGTTACTATTATTTAAAACAACAACAACAAATGAAAAAACAACAAAAAAACAACAACAACAACAACCCAACCCCTCCCCCCCCAAAACAACAACAAAAACAAACTTCGTGGATGTTCTGTTAGATCTGAAGAAAGCACACTAAACAGGTCTAGTAAAAAGAAAACAATTCTGGTCTCTGCACTACTGTTCTGAAATTCAGCAGCATAATGTTGCCATTCAGCTCTTCATGGACAACATTGTGGCCATACCAGCAGCTATGAAATAGTCACTCCAGAACCCTAAGTAATTTAGCTTAGAGTTTAGTGAATAATGTTTGTCATTAGACTATTCATAGACCCACACTGTTTGAGCAATGTATTTCCATTCAACAGTAACCAAAATTGTTACAAAGAGGGAAAAAAGAAAAAAAAATTAATAATTGCTTCTGTTGTAAGCCAACTAGTTAAGCTTTACAATTAGAGTGTTTCAGACAAAACAAATGGAGGACCACACAAGCAGTTTGTTATTACTAATGAATATTGTCACCTTACTTGTTGCACCATCATGCTGCAATGTTGCAATGGCTGCATTTACACACACACACACACACACACACACACACACACACACATGCTGTAACTTCCAGTCACTATGAAAAAGCTTAAATCAAGAAAAGAAGACTAGATTCAAGTGGGTCTAGCAAGAAAGTGAACATGGCTTCAAGCAATGCAGGACCTGGACATAAGCAAAACTGATTGTACCACACCCTCATCCTATTTCTGATTTTGACTCCACAATGTCAGATATCTTTCAGTAAGAATAAAAAGGCATACAAAATTAAGGCTAAAGCCACGATAACACCATAGAAACTGCACCCCTTCACTCCTAGCCACACCCACAAAAGTATACTCCACTTGGCTATAAGCTAACCAATCTGAACTCTAATTACAAAGTGTGGATGTGTAAATAAGTGCACGCACACACAAATATAAAACTGTATTATTGAAAGACATACAGTACACATAAATACATTGCAGCAGTTGTTTACTGCAATATGAGCCATACATTAACTATTAACTAATGCTAATTTCAACCATTACAAAAAAAAAAATCTACTGAAATTGAGTTACATGTAAAAATATATATATGCCCCAATGGAATTGCATGTGTGGGTTAAAGCTTCACCCAGCCATTATGCTAAAAGAAATTGTAGCAATAGTTGCTAGTCTTCTGGATAAGTTGTTCACTAATTCTTACAACATAAAGCTCTATAGAGACAAAATAAAGTAATTTATCTCGTACTGTAGGAGGGGGCAAAAAACACTTTCTTAGATTTTGAGGAGCAATGACAGTGAATTTACCGACACATTTTTTGTGTGTAGATAAAGACTTATAAACGTGCAAATGTAGGCTGATTCAAGTAAAAATGTTACTAAAGGATTTTGAGGGAGGCGAAGCTTTTCTAGGGGGTCGAATGCCCCCCTTAATTGAAGACTTGCGTATATCACTAGGTGTAGTTTGGGGTTGCTAGTTTTAAGGATACTCTTTCATACTCGCTCTACTCTTTCATACTCGCTCTACTCTTTCATACTCGCTCTACTCTTTCATACTCGCTCAAGTTCTCTGTGACATTAGATTAATAACTGTCACCATAGGAATAGTGTCAGATGTATTAGTATGCAAGAATAACAATGTAGGTTGCCATAGTGATGGGTAAGCATACACAAGTAAACAAGAAGTTCAAGTTATATATTTTAAATCATTGCACAATATTAACACAATTCATGAGCCATTGCTGACAAGGCAGTGCCGACATGGCAAATTTATTATACAATGAATTCCTAAAGTCAAGTCACCACTCTAATGATATCATCTTGGCACAAAAACTAAGCATGGGTGCCTTAAGTAAGCCAAATTTTACACTCACGTAAACGTTTGATCATACTGAATGAATATCATTACAGGCTTTCATATTTAAACGATAAAATTGCATGAAATTGTCAATCAGTATCTATACGTATACAAAAAATATTACTGACCAAGTAAATACTAGAAAATTAATTATTAGTATTAGCTCTGCTAAAAGGTGCACTTGCTAATTCTACAAAGGAAAGTTTCAATCTATGAGCAGCTCGTGTAATAGGAAGGAATGATTCAAGAACGCAAAGAAGTAAAGAAGACAAAAAATAAAATAAAAAAAGGCACGCAAATGCCATCTACGTACTTATGTGATGACCACACTATTTGACTGGAAAAGTTCAGGATCACAGCAATTCCAGGGACTAAATTATCGATCATTACTTACTTATAATTCAAAAAAATTTCCACAAAATTATACGCCACAAATCCCAGTTCATCTGCTCATGCTTCTTGACGTATGTATAAGTAATAGAATCAGCAGCACTTCAAGCCTAATTAGGTAGCTATACTCATTTCAAGTGCCCTGCTAGATAAATGAAAAGAGATAGTAAGTGAAAGAGAAAACTCAAAACTTGCAAGTAGAATTTAAGTATTTAAAGTTTGAAACTAATTTATGAATTTGTAGAAGATATTACAATACATAATACCAATTATGTACACATGCAATTAAGTGTACATTTAGATATTTAAGAGCAGCCAATTTCAAGAGCTGAAACCATGTAAATGCAAGTCTACATGTCTATTACGCATCTTCAACCAAATTGGTTCAGGAGACAGCATGTATTGAATATTGCTAGTTTCACTCTGTCAAATATTTCTGTGAATATGTGTATCTACAATGATTACTATTGAACTTCAACCTACTGTACAAATAAACACCACGAAGGTAAAAAAACAAGAAGAACTGAAGAAATTCAATTTGTATACTAGAATACTGTCAGAGTAAGTAATGACATCTACACAGTGTATTGTATTAACTACTATCTTGGCCGATATATAAGCATAAACTAGCTATGAAGGACTATCTATGTACATGTATGTAAATTTTAGCTTTGCTTTTGAGTCCCAAAGGCCTATGGCAGTGTTCCATTGCTTGGTTCCATGTGAATCTACAACACCGGCAGATTCAATAATCATATGCCTTTATAATTTATGATGTTATGCTTTGCTAATAATAAAAATGCCAAATTGCTTAGTCATGATCATTGCCTAACTTCTAACTCCCACCCTTAAAACCCTCCCATACCCCCCCACCCCCCCCCCCCCCAAAGAAAAAACAAAAAAACTTGCAAACTGCAACAATGCCAGTAATAATGTCTATGAAGACCACTTGGCTACTACTGGCAACTATTTGCCTGTTCCTAAACTGTAAGTCGTTAATTGCAGATACAGAGACGACACCAGTATGTTTGACTGAGGCTGGAGACCCATGTGCTTCTCACCCACAATATGAAGTGAACACCACACACACGCCTTTGGGTAAGTACCGCACACTTACAATGTACCGCACACTTACAATGTACAGCTTAAAGTGAACAAGCCAAGTACAGCAGTATTATAGTACAACATATTTTTATTGCAGGAGAATTCGACATTTGCCCACAGAATGTTGTATGCACAGATAGCTTTGTTCTAAAATGCAAGCCAAAACTTGAACATGGTTCTGTGATATGGCAAATAAGTACATCGAACAAGACATGTAATCTCAACCAAGCAAATGCAACAGTTCCATGTGGGAATTTCAAAGCCAAATGCATATATTTTAAAAACGGTACAGCTTTCACCAGTGAAGAAGTGTCCATTTCTAGAGGTAAGTGTTATTGAATAATAAGTTCTAATAAATGCTTAATTGAGAGGAAATGTGTAAATCAATGGTGATAAACTATTCAAATATGGCCATTTATCTCTTACTTTACTAGAGCTGTGTATGGAACTGCCCACTGAAAAGAAATGTGGCACTAGTGATATATCACCCGTGATTTTTTCTGCCTTTTGGGGTGGTCCAACAAACATCACATGGTATGAAAATGGTGAGCAAGTCTCTAAAGATCACATCAGTGGCTTATACGGCAGACAGCTAACACTTCCTTGCTCACAGAAATACAATCAGACTGAGATATCTTACACCATTGAATATCCAGGCGGAAAAGCTAATTATACTGCAGGATTTGTGACTGCAATGCAAACGGATTTCAATAATTCTAAAGGTGATTAATGTAAACATAAGAATAGTGTTACTGTTGACTTCAGTCAAGTTGCATGTGGGTTTTGCTAATATTTCATTGAATGAAATCAGCATAACTACACCAATGTGCAAATAATATTATGGAAGTGATATGGTGCAACTTATAACATGCTATTATTTTGCTCCAAAACATTAGTATCATTCCTCTCCCTCTAAAACAAACATTTTTTTTTGTATTCCCCAAGGTACTTGGAGGTTGGTACGGCAGGAACACAACAAGGCCCACAGATAGTGTAAATCCCATACTGACCGAACGCGGAGTGGTGCAACCGACTTGTATGTTGTACCATGGTTCTATGCTATATGAAACACACATACAAAAAAAAATTGATTGAACAGTTCACTTATTCACCTCCTAAGAGCTAGATATGAAATCAATCCACTTCAAATTGAGCAATCTTATTGGATGGCTTGAACGTATCATGGTACAATATATATATATATAAATATATATATTATTAATCACAACCAAGCGTAAAGATAATTATACCAATGCTCAATTACAATATGCAGCAAGTGATACAGTGCAACTTTCAAATTTAATTTGTTTCATTGCAATTATTTAAGTATCTCTTTGCTCTTTTGTTTAGCAATCTCCAATTGTACAGAACCTGGTAAAGACGATTCCAATACCATCACACTTCCGAGAGCCCATGTTATCATTATTGGCCTATTACCACCATTAATGACTTTAGTGATCTTGATGCCATTGATCGTCGTAAGTACAAAATAAGAAGTTGGGATGAATTTGTCGAAAAGTACCACCAATAAAATGTCTCTGCGAGGGTAGAGTATGACAAATTTTACATTTCAAAATCACTGTTAAAATGAATATTTTGTTTAGAACAGGCGGTGATTCAGGCTGTGAACTTGATCACGCCCCTTCCAAAGACTTTCTTGTTGTGGTACTTTTCTTAAGCAAATAAAAATGCATTGGTTTTCCATTATCCAATTGTTAATTCAACCCTTATCATAAATTTACTTTCATTTTTTTTTTTAATTCAGAATTCCTGGCTTGTAATTTCAGTACAGCTAAATCTATAGTTGTAGTGAAGGAAAAAGACTTTAGCTATATATTAGGATTATGGTAAAAAACAGTCCAACGTTTCTGAGAGTTGTGCTCACACAAATAAATAACTTCATGTAAAACAATATATATACCTCAAAGCACTTTCATCAAACAAATCTCTCATTTAATACTGCAGGTACTTGCACTACTTGTCCATAGATACAAGAACTCCAAAGGTACTACAATGTGACAATAGTTAAGTTATTGCAGTTCCGTCTGATGATATTGACTCATCTGTAAAAGAGGACAAAATCTATCTATGATATGGTGAAGAACAGTATTATGTAATTATTCCGTACTTATTAAGTTACATATTATAAATGTTAATCACTACATTGAATCCTCAGCAATATGTACTTCACGTAAGTATACCTTTTTTTATTATACCAAAAATTTGTAGCACAACAATTTAGTCTTCTCTACTTCGAGTTGTAAACTACAATATAATATAAGCCTGAATATACCACACTGCAGGAAAGCATGCTTACAAAGTGTTTTTAGTATCACCATGGCTACTTAACACATTAACCAACTTTTAGACTTGTCTGTCAACATTAAATCCCGTCATGAGAAACACATCATCACACACCGGCAAAATATTGCAGCCCTTCCATACCGCTAAAGAGTAGCAAATTAAGCGGTGCAAGCTTTGTAGTTGAATTACTGAGATTGTGCCTCAATAGAACGGAGTTGTGGCTGTCAAAAAAGAATTCATTCCAACTTGATGATGCAAGCTAGACATGTATGCTATGAACATCATATACAATAGGTGCAGTCAATAGCAAAATGTGTCAAGACAGCTCTTTACATTACTGCTGTTGCGTCAATTCAGAATTACTACAGACTGTTTTACTGATAATTCTCAGCTTAACTTTCTATGGTATCCTATGCTCAAACTTCTACCAGGCACTTTTTCTAGACGAAAAATATATAAACTATATATATTTATATATAAAACTTATTACATGAGTCAGAGTGATATGGTGAAATATGTATTTCAAGAGCAGGCTAATCTATTTTCGGGAGCCAGAGTAGGAGTGGATGGTATTTCGATATTTAGTCGTTTTATTCAGAGTTGCCAAATTTATTTGGTTCGGTATCACTGAGCTTCAGATAAAATGGCATACCGCCAGCACTAGAATCACTGCATAAAAGCCGGATTTTTTTTGTTTTTTTTTTGCATACTACGGCTTGAATTTGCTACCCTCGATCTTCAGCCAAGGACACTCACGACCAATCCACCTGGAACAAATCCATACCAAGGCTGTTGGAAGACCATTTAAACCTATTCTTAGCTCCATTCTTCTTTTCCCCTCTTTTTCCCCCCCACCTTTTTGTAGTTCTTGCTTTTGTTCTTCTTTCATTTCCCTTCATCATTTCCCCCTTTTTTCTTCACCATTTTTGGGGGGGTTTCTTCCTTTGTTCTTTCACTTTTAATCCCTAATATTAACCCTTGCCCTGCTGCCATTCCTTGCTTGTACGCTAACTGCTGAAGAAGTTAAAGCTGAAATTGTTAGCACAAGATTTTTTTTACTTTACAAGCATTGCTGTAATTAAACCTCAAAATTTAGTCAATAATTAGTTGTACAGTGATAACTTTCAGTTAGTTAGTCAATATATTAAAAGTCTGATATAGTCCACTCCTAAGCCAGAGGCAAAGTGAAAATAAAGTCTGAGAGTGAAACATCTAGCCATATTACCCTGAGGAGTGTAATAAGTGGTTTATTACACACTAGACAATCACACTATCAATAGAGGAGTAGCCTAACCTAATAATAGACGCTAATAGTGTACCCATTAGTAATAATAATAATAGTACTAATAAGAGGACATCCACAAACAAGCACTGTTGTTTTCTAAATCCAATGTAAGCATTAGTGATTGAACTGAAATCAACTTTTTTTTTTTGGAAGAGGGTAACAAAATTTAATTGGCTAACCCCCCATAAATTAAAACACAAAACCAAAACTATTCCTTATCACCTATTAGCCTGCCTCACATAGTGCTGCTACAGAATGTCTGAAGTAAGTATGCCTAAATAACTGAACTTTCAAGAAGCCGTATCTTAATTATGATCATTGATGTTGCAGTACCCTAGAGAACTCACCAGAGTAAGTCTACAAAAAGCATTTTGAAAAAAAGGTGGGGCGCATACATGTATATATTATATAATACAGTATACATATAAGATAATACTGCCTCAGTCCGTTTAATTCATACACACACACACAAACTTGGCCCTCAGAGTACACACTACACACTTATGCAGTCCTGTGGCTAGCACAAAAGGTATGGTAGTTTATTTTATAAGTGATGAGGATGCTCTCCCCAACCACACTGAGGTAGCTCACAACCATGTTTATGTATAAGCAACAACGTATTAGGTAACCAGCTCTACCAACAAAAAATAGTTACCCCTCCAACTTAGCAGACACAGATATCAAATTTACAACTCATAGCACATAACTATGAATTCAACTATACATTACATCACCATTACATAATGATTAATCCCAAGAATAAATTGACCATATTCACAACTGCCTTAACTCCCAATAAAACCCAAGGCTATTCAGTGTCAGTCACAGTATCTGAATTAAACCAATGAAGCACACTAACAAAGATGATTGCTTTGTGCCTACAAACCCCTTCTGGAATAAGTTTGGCTCCACTGCTGCTGTCATTGGTTGCCATAGGAACATTGGCTGCACCTAACTTGGAATACAGTATCCTTAATTGCCAAACCTCGTGGAGTGCCTCATCACTTCCTAAAGCCTACAATGACTCAGGTAAGCTATGTATGTACGATGATGAACAATACTCATATGTAGGATACAGTGAAATAACTTGTAATTGGAGTACTGACTGAGAAATAATTTGTAGCACGATTTAAATCAGGTTAACTCCATATCAGAAGTATTAGAAACTTTCAAATCCGCCTCTGTCATAGAAGTTAAAGTAAAGTTGAAAATTAATTCAACCGTAATTTTTTAGCAATCCATTGACCTGGTACTGTACAAGCACTCATCCAAGACTAGTCCAACCACTGTTTCTATTAGTTGTCTTACTAACCCAGACCACATATCCAAATTATACCAGGTTATAGCATAAGAATAATTTCATTGCCCACTTATCTCACTTCAGCTATAAGTACACATTATATCACTGTTTTGTAATTTCATGTAGGATTTGTGACAGTGCCGAACGATCATTCGTGCAATGGAAACAATACCGTTGAGCTCTTCTGTGGTCCTCGAAACCACACCAGTATGTTCTGGATAGTGTGGAACGCAACAGGAGTGTGTACTTCCATTGGAAATCAAACCAGTGATGGGTCGACCCTGAGAGTTCCTTGTGGTAACTACACCCTCCAGTGTGTGGCAGAGCTGGAGACCTGGGTCTACAGCAGACCTATACTCATCAGCAAAGATGAGGACTACATTCAGACAGAGCCAACTGAAGGAAAAGTAGTAAATGAGACCACAAAAGGAAACGAAGAAAACATTAATATTACAGATGAGAATAATACAGATGGGAACTATCAAAGAAATATTTTAGGTAAGTATCTTCAATATATATACATGTATTTACATACATAAATATTGGAATTCAAATGTAGTCTATAAGATAAACATGCATGAACATGAATTAATTAACAATGCTTACTGTATCTACCAAGCGGCAACACTTACAATCAGATAGCAAGCTAACAACATTAACAATACTTTATTTTGTGTTAAACACAGATACATCTACAGCAGCAAAAGAACAAGACTCATCGAGATCAAATGGCCAATTTACCAAAAATAATATAATAATTACTGCTGTGTGTTCGGCCATTGGCATAATACTAATCGTAGTACTACTCCATGTTCTACTAATTATATTGGTATGTTACCAGTCAATGTTAGCTCAAAGCTGCCATGAGTGTGTAATTTATAATCATATGCAGGCCATGAAGCAAAGGTCAAGATCTTTTAATGTCGAACAAAACTGAACTAATGAACAAAAAAATTAGCTTTTTTTTTTTTTTTTTTTTTTTTTTTTAAATATTTTACAGATTTAAGTGTACATCTGTTTCATTATGATCATTATTGTACCCTACAAAAATGATTTCATCGTCCCTAATCAAACTACATCAAGTACACTATAGACATCCTAGCTACAGCATATGGAAGAAATAAAAAGCTACTTCTTATCTGAGGAATGGCAGTTAAACAAACGTTCTGCCATTAAAACTGACTCTGTGTGTTGGTTGTCTGGCATGTTCAGTTAAAGTAAGTAATTTGTGTGTGTTGTGCATGTATGCATGCTTCCCACACCCCCTGCTGTAATAGTCCTAGAGTTCATCCTTCCAAGAAGTCTAGCTGACATCATTGTTTTTACTTTTAATACTGTATTTAGTATTATTATTGAACCAACAAGCTAGTTGTCCCAGGGGAAATCCCTTTCAAGTCTGTAAGAGTATGTTTAAGAACAACTTCTTAAGAAAGCAAACATAACCACATCAATTAATAAATTTCTGCTGACAGTATAGCAGTGACAGGCTTTCAACTTTGAAATAACTCAGTTTTTACCCCATACACCACTATTTTATAGTGGTAATGGTTAAATATCTAATATATACATAAATTCTGTAGTGCTTATTACAAAATAAATACACTTACTGTATCAAAACTAAACTTCACACTGTCAACACGTGCTATCTTGAAATGATGTTACCTCAGCTAACAACTTGTACATACTGCACATGCTCATAACAATTAACAGAGTCTTGCACGTGTCTTATTTTTACTAACTTAATATGAATATTACTTCCTAAAAATCCATCTTTCCTAATATAGTATTCCCTCTTTGCTGTAAACCAACTGAGAGCCAATGAGGAAGTTAGTTTCTACTAGCTAGGGTGAGAGGGAAAATACCAGGGAATTTCCCTGGGAAATAACCAGGGAATTTCCCCTGGAATTCCTCCTGGCCGAGGACAGCATAGGTGTTTATAAAAAGTAGGAGAGTTGAGTTGCACTCACTTATTTCAAAGTAGGGAAAAAGACAAGAAACTAAAGAACTTGCAGTATTTGTTCCCTGTACAAAAATAGGATATTACAAGCTCAGAATGTCGCTTTCCTGGCATCAGCTAGCTAGCTACATGATTATCTGGGGGATCTTGATGTCCACCTGTGTGATGGCCAATGCAGGCTTCTCTACCAGTGCAAATTGTCAGTTTGAACTGCAACAGGGACCAAATGCTACATTGAAAAGGACCAGCAATGAATATGGTTAGTCTGCCATCAAAATGATACTAATAGCCAATATGAACAAAGCTTGTAATCAGCTGAGACTATTACGTAGAAAAACAACAATCAAGACTTACTTGACAATTCAATTAACACTGCTAACGATTATTATTATTATTTAAAATACAAACCAAGACAACCAGTAAGAAAATAGTTGTTAATGAAATTGAAGGGGCAGAGTGATGACTACTGAGGCAATAGTTATATATGGAGATCAAATATCAGGAGAACCTAAGCAATACTTTAAGCTTGCATGTAGCTACCCAGTGACTATAACTAATTGCCAGAACCTAAGTAACTTAGAAAACAGATTGTATGGATCTGTTACTACAGATCAGTTACATGTAACCAAATACTTGACAATTCAACTTTTAATTGATTAGTGAGATCAAATATCACTGGATTGGAAATAATACGGCTGCACAGATTGACTCTTACGTTAAGTGACTATCTGCGCATTTAAACTCAATCCATGTATGGATACAGCCTTTGTATCTAGGCAACAGTTTAGTGGACTTCATTGGATTTACTATAGCAGTTAGGAGAAGCTGGTGAGCCATAGGAACTAATTAACATTCACTAATAACAAGTAAGTATTTTGCAGGAGAGAAAAAAAACTTACAAACTCATGACTAAAATAAATAAATAAATACATAAATAGATACATAAATAAATAATACTTGAAATACTAACCACAGAAGCACAGATATCCAAACAGCAGAAGATGGCCAACTATGCAAGTTACAAATACAATTTACTCTCTCTTATCCAGTCTCCTAGCATCTGGGAGAGTTATGAAACCTCCTCTCCCCCCTCCCTTATGCATTCAAGAAGGTAAGAAGATGTTGGGGGACAGGGAGGGAGGGGGAAGGAAGACAGTCAAAAGGTCAAAAGGCTAGCTTGACAACTCAAAGATTTTCCAGTTGCAAATTATAATAAGTTTCATCAAATTTTGATGGGACATCCCATGGGATTAATTATGATTCTAAAAGACAATTGACAGTTTCACTGGACAACACTTAGCTCTTAAAAAGAGAAGTCTCAATTAACTGAACTGACTGATACAATCAAAGTGTAGATGTTCCAGTGCATTGTAGATGGTAGAATTCTTACAGTAGGTTAGGATGACACAAGCTACCAAAGGACAACACTATCCCGATACTTGAGGCTAAAGTTGTATTACATACGTATGCCATTTGTAAACAACTTCTACAGGTGAAAACTAAAACAACAACAACAAAAAACAAAAACAAAAAACAACAACAACAAAAAAAAAAAACAAGCAAAATTAACAACAGCAAACCTTAGGTAAAGGCAAACTCAAACACAACAAGTTAAATTGTCGGGAGATAAATTTCTAATGAAACTTCATTGGCTGTATGAACTGACAAAATTGCTGCATATATACATTTATTCCAAGCTAGATATCTTCACACTGTTATCTATAGGTACATGACCTTGAGGTTAGTGTTATCTCATGGCTGTAGTGTTATCTCATGGCTTGGTTATAGCTACCAGGGATCTTGCTTACCCTCTGGCTTACAGTTTTGGGTCTTTACAGCTACCTTACTCAATTGGAGCCTACCCAACCAGGTTGTTAAAATACCAGCAGGGTGTGGGGGGAGCCTCTAGAGAGTTTTAAGGGCCAACTTCACACCTAGAATACTACAGGTCCTCAGTAGAACTACTTTAGTGAAGATATCTAGCATGGAATAAACCACTTATTACACTTGTCAGAGTGATATGGATAGATATTTCAATCTCAGGCTTTATTTTCACTCACCTCTGGCTCATGAAAATAAATTAGCCTGCTCTGTGAAATATTTCACCATATCACACTCTGACTCATGTAATAAGTACTATATATATATATATATATATCTACATTAATACACCCCTCTCCACTTCATTTCTATGCAGTGTTCCTCACATCGCCTGAGAGAAGCGTCTGCACTGCCAACCAGGAGCTACTCCTACATTGCAGTTCCCAGCCTGCTGGGGAAATATTTTGGAAGTACTCCACCAAGTCTGCACACTGTCAGAGTCAAGGTACCATGGCGACGATCGGCAACTCTACTCTCCAGCTGCCCTGTGACACGTACGAAATACAGTGCTACACTATAGATGACTCCGGCCAAGTACACGCTAGCAAAGTGATTTACATAAATAAAGGTAAGGGTACGAACGATTAAAAAATTGTAAAGTTAAAAAATTTTTTTTTTGGTATCGCAGATTACGATGCCTTAGAGCCTGAAAGCCACCAATGCACGGAAGGTGATTCAAACTCGTTGACACTATTCTGCCACGCCCCCAGGGAGGACGTCGTGCGAACTCGTTGGATTGTGGGAGACGAAGAGTGTCCTTCGACATACGTCAGCCCTGACGGACTTCGCTTGGACATACCATGCAAGACGAAGAACGACAGGAAAACAGTAAGGTGTGAAGTAGAGTTCAGAGGCGGGGTTGTTAATAAGACGATCGGAGAGATTCAAGTGAACGAGTCAGCTCTCAACAAGCCAGCCGAAGTTAAAAGTAAGCTAACAATTGTTATGTTGTTATTCACAAAACACTCCCTTTCCCTCCTATAGCAAATCCACTGATGCCAGACTTATGCCACACAACAACCTGTAGTGACATGTATACCACCGGATAATCGACAGTATGTAATAAAAAAAGAAAGAAAAAAAAATCCAAGCTGATTTGAACCCTTTAGTAACATCACAACAACAACCAAAAAAAAAAAAAAAATAAAATAAAATAAAAAAAAAAAAAAAATTGTATGATGTAGCTATCTGGATCATATCAGCTATGGAAGAAAATTAAAAAAAATTTTTAACAGTAAAAATGTATAAGACATTTCAACGAAGACTATAACAACAAAACGAAATAAAAATTGGAATCAAATGCACATATAACAATTGACTTCACTTTTCTTTTATTTATGCAGACATTAAATCAACTGGATTTACCCAGACTGGATTCCTCCAGACTATAGCTCCCACAACAAAGGCCGATGAGCTTACACAGAAGGAAACTATCCTCATTGCAATAGTTGTGATATTATCAATAGCAATTGTAATACTAATAATTGCTATAATTGCTACTTGTTGGGTAAGCATATGTATGTGTGTATGTATGTGTGTATGTATGTGTGTATGTATGTATGTATGTATGTTATCTATGTGTGAATATACCGATTAGCCAAATAGTATTGCAATATACTCAGTTGGTGTATGAACACAAACAAATTCATACAGTATATGAAATTATTAATCTACTTTATTTTTCCTACAGAAGGCAAGACGCCATTTGAACTACGAAGAACAACAGTAATTCTCACCCTCCTAGTCAATGTTACAGTCAGTTTGGCCAGTCAGTTTTATTTATGTATCATTATTTATGTCACTTCCCCCCGGTTATCAGAATCACATTATATTTTTTTAATAAAAATAAAATGTTACACAATGACATGAAAAAATGGGAAAGACAATGGCATATAAAACCATTGATGTCTTAGGAAGCAGTTATTATGTCAATATACTTATCACCTCTTGAAAGGAGTTCTGATTGTTTCGTGATGCTTACACGTTACATCACCTCCGTAGGAAAAAAAGAAGACGAAACAGCACTTAGGTATTGCAATGTAAACACTTGTCTCACCCAACCCCCACCTTACCCAACCATCACTTTATCCAACCCTCACCTTACCCAACCATCACGTGATCCAACCCTCTCCTTACCCAACCATCACTTTATCCAACCCTCACCTTACCCAACCATCACTTTATCCAACCCTCACCTTACCCAACCATCACTTTATCCAACCCTCACCTTACCCAACCATCACTTTATCCAACCCTCACCTTACCCAACCATCATTTGATCCAACCATATCCTTACCACACACCATCATTAGCCAACACTCACGTACCAAAAAAAGCTATTTGATCCAACCTCAGCCGTACCACAAACCATCAGTTGATCCAACCCTCACACTTACCCAACCATCACTTTATCCAACCCTCAACTTACCAACCATCATTTGATCCAACACACCCTCACCCTACACCAACCATCATGGATCCCAACCCCTCACCCTTACCCAACATCACGTGATCCAACCCTCCTCCTTACCAGCAATCACTATCCAACCCCCCACCTTACCCAACCATCACTTTATCCAACCCTCACCTTACCCAACCATCACTTTATCCAACCCTCACCTTACCCAACCATCATTTGATCCAACCCTCACCTTACCCAACCATCACGTGATCCAATCCTCACCTTACCCAACCATCATTTGATCCAACCCTCACCTTACCCAACCATCACGTGATCCAATCCTCACCTTACCCAACCATCATTTGATCCAACCCTCACCTTACCCAACCATCACGTGATCCAATCCTCACCTTACCCAACCATCATTTGATCCAACCCTCACCTTACCCAACCATCACGTGATCCAATCCTCACCTTACCCAACCATCATTTGATCCAACCCTCACCTTACCCAACCATCACGTGATCCAATCCTCACCTTACCCAACCATCATTTGATCCAACCCTCACCTTACCCAACCATCACGTGATCCAATCCTCACCTTACCCAACCATCATTTGATCCAACCCTCACCTTACCCAACCATCACGTGATCCAATCCTCACCTTACCCAACCATCATTTGATCCAACCCTCACCTTACCCAACCATCACGTGATCCAATCCTCACCTTACCCAACCATCATTTGATCCAACCCTCACCTTACCCAACCATCACGTGATCCAATCCTCACCTTACCCAACCATCATTTGATCCAACCCTCACCTTACCCAACCATCACGTGATTCCAACCCTCACCTTACCCAACCATCACTTGATCCAATCCTCACCTTACCCAACCATCACTTGATCCAACCATCATCTCACCTCACCTTACCCAACCATCATCTCACCTCACCTTACCCACTCTTACCTTACACAATCCTAGCTTTACCCTAACGTAAAGAACATATGCCAACCCACCCCCACACTCACATCCAGAGCAAACTGTCCCTGCTCTGCTTTGCCCACTGGAGTGTACACTCTGACCAGGACACCATTGGAATCAGTTCCTTCCACATAGTCAAACTCTCCCACGATGAAGGCAAGGAGATAAGAGGACATGATGGGTGTCTTGGCAAAAGTAACTTTCTTCAGATCTCCACAATCTTCCTCTGATACAACATTCTAAAATAAATAATATTAACATTTCCCCTGCCCTTGAAAAGTCTCCAACATACATGTCAAAAGATTAAACATTTTGTTTTAACTACACACAAAAAGGAAATTACGATCAACTTCCATGGATATCATTTTAACTAAGGCATGATAAACGATATTTTATATTTCTTTGAGGCATACGGTGAACGAGAAAGATTAAAACTAAAACGGTAACGTAGTCTAACGGAATGGCCATTTTTTTTTACAAAACGGCATTGGCCATTCTTCTCAGGGGCAATTGCCTCCATCTCATAAAAAAGGAACCCCTCACCACACCAATCACTTGACTTGATACAAGTGTTGACATATCTTACTAACTTGACATTAACTTCCTCCCCAATATACCCTAACCAGACACAGCCAAATGCTCCACTGCATCATATTTTATCTGAACTGTTGTATCTATCTACTGATCATTAACTAACCTGCCATTTCCCCACGTAATAAATAAATACTAAACACCAAATTATTCCCTCTCATGAAGACCTTTCTTTACCTTATCATTATAAATTGCCTCTTCATTTGACATCCCTTACCATATTAGACAGAGCAACTCTGTCCTTTGGCACTACAAGTACCACATCAAAAGTAGCCTTATGCACCGGCTCATCCCAGCAGGGCAACGCCCTCCTGGCGTCCACAGGCTCAAACTGAGTCACAGCCGCATAGCGATCCTCCCCAGGATGATCGGGGTGGGTGTACTTCGATCGGTAGAAGCCCTTCATCTGGTCGTTGAGAGTGCCGGTGTACTCGAAGGACACCATAGCCTCGCCTACTGCCAGGTCAGCAGCTGCAGTGACGGTGAGAGTCTCAGCTTCATCATCCAGTGAGAATTTGACATCTGCACAAAAAATAAAGTTAATATATGTGACAGTACTTGGGAAAAGGGACAAATTGAGTCAAAAATTGAAAAATGAGTTATTCATACCACCGTGTAGAGCACTTTCTCCGGAGCATTTTGATACCAAGATTATAGGCAGGCACTGCATGGTTCACTAAATATACGCGTGGTAATCTAATCAACTTGAGCACAGATAATTCGAGAAAACTGCAATTAAAACTTATTCAATTTTCTGGCCGAGTGAACGTTGAATTCCATAATCTAACACGATCTGTGTTATGGATTACGTAAGACTTTTTCTTACGCCAGGAAAATGGAGGTGCTCTGCTGAACAGCACGAAAGTTATAGATGGGCCGCCTACTTAGATGATGGAGGAGGCCTTACTCAGTTAAAATCCTACGTTGAGTAAGGGTACTAATATGCCAGTATGGTTTTAAGTAGCACTAGATGTGTTTTGACGCAGTTTTATAGGCCTTTTTTATGCTTTTTTTCCTTCAGTTTCCAACAGTTTGATGAGTTATTTGTATGTTGTGGTAACATTAGTCAATTTGGCTTACTTCATTTTAATTAGCTTAGTGTGTTCGTTCACTGGCTAGCTGAGTTCAGGATTAAATGAGTCTTAGTTCAGTGAGTAGACCAGCTTGTTGCCTGTTCTGGAACAAATGAACAGTGAATAATAATAGCAATCTCTTTTAATCAATGAAACCAAAAATATATGTCATGATGAACTTTCAAAATGTGTTGCCTTCTCCTGTTGCAGTGTGACAGAAGTCCTCATCATCACTGATATCTGTGTCCGGTCAGAGACTTGCTGATTCTTCCCAGAGTCTTCTTAACCATTTAACGATGGATAGGGGTCAAATCGACCCGGTCGTACCAGGGTTTAGATTGACCCCTTTTTCTCGCGCAAGCTTCGTGTATAAGCATCATTATCTAAATAAACAAATTCAGCTTGATATGTTTTGTGATGGGGTAGCAATAGAAATGTTTCGAGTTACGGCTGACAGAAGTGAAGAGACTTTACAACGATCGAAGTGAAGACTTTGTTGGCGCTAAACGAAGAGTGTCAAGATGAAGCGCTAAAGTTTGGCAGAGCTGAATGCTGAGAGCTCTGTGAAGACTGCCCCTTAGTAGATGGCACTGCTCAAAATGGCTCTTCATTGCTAATTTCTTGTGAATACCTCTCTTCTAGGCGGTGTGCTTCTCTATACTGTTGGTGATACTACTCCTGCTTAACAGGAATCTTTACTCCATCAAGAGATATGTTTTGAACTATATCAGAGCAAGTAAACTTTAAGAAGCACTAGCCAACTCAAAATAACACGTATCTGAGCTATTTTCATGCATCAAACTGAGCTGATTACTTCAATATGTATGATTATATACTATAAATAATGTACGGAATTTCTGATAATAGTAGCTAATTATGCAACTGTAAGTGTCTAATACAGTTACAAAATAGAAGAATTATGAAATTATGGATGTATAACAGAGTATAACCATATTTACATTATTGTTGCATATACCCATGATCATATTATATTCGTTAAAAATAATCAGCAGAATCTTGTTTCCATGGCAACCTGTGGTTTTTGTGGTTAGATAATCTGAAAGCAAAACTAAAGTAGTTTCATATTATATATAAAAGTCATGCATTTCTTGTCCCCATAATTCAGTCTGGAAGGGCTATTAATAGTCACAGGAGCGCCGCCTCCAGGCCTGCAGACTCCAACCTCAAGACATCATAAATTGCCACATCAACTTATTTAGACTGGTTATTCACTCTTATTATTTCTATTCTACTGCTGCACAGCTCTACTCTAATACAACTTATATGAACTTACCTGCGATTTTGCAATGTCCAAGGTAATTTTTTACTAGGCAACATATTAAACTCGCCCACAGTTTTCAATTACGAGCGGAACGATTTCCGTGCACACATAAAAGGTCAACAAAAAAAAAAAAAACAAAAAAAAAAAAAAAAGAGAGAGAAAAAAAAGGTGGCTGTGTTTAAACAGGGCACTTGAACCTTTAACAACGGTTTCAGCCACTCAAATTTGGTGTCAGAGTAGCTAAAGGGTAGGAGATACCAGTAGGCCAAAAAAAAGAAGAAAGAAAGAAAAAAAAAAAATATATATATATATTTTTGTCGGTGTTCAGCCTGTACTGTATATTTTTCTATTTTACGTAATCGGTCCCTTTTCCCAAGTATTGTCACATATTTCAACTACAAATGTGACGGTAGGCGTGGCCTGCCCAGTATGTAACAAAGTTATAAAAATTCCAGAATTAAGAACGATGTGAATAATGTAGTATGCCGTAATATGGTAGTCTTTTTTACCGTAGTTTTTATCGTTGCGTTCAATATCGTTTTGACAAAAAACGGCCGACACCGTTTACTAAAACGGTAAAAAAAACGGTTAAGCTTTTCCGTCGATTCACAGGATATTTTCTAGCTAGAAACTCTTCCATAGCTATATCAGCAAGCTATGGCCTTGTATCGCCCGTAAACGCTACGGGAATAGTGCTAAAAAAGATTGTACAAAAATTTAACTTACTGCAGACCGAAGTTCTGACGGGCACAGAGCTCAAATGAGGTCCGCACTTCGTAGGTCTTCTGTTAGCTACTGATGGACCTCCAGCAGTAAAAAATCTAAGCCCAAGAAGGCCCTAACACCGAGAAAACATTGGTACTGTGCGGTGGTCGAACTAACAATTATCCACAAGACAACTTCGAATAGGATGGCATCAATTTTTTAACCCGAAAAGCTCCGCCTCAGGAGCCTGTAAACAAAAAAATCGGAACGTTTTATTGGGTAAATGATTTTTTATATTGCTTTGAGCGAGACATACGGTGGACGAGAAAGATTAAAACAGTAATGCAGTCGAACAGAACGGCCATTTTTTTTCGTTGCGACGGCCGTTCTATGGAACGGAATTCGGAACTTTATTTTATCTCCTACTGTAGCTCATTTAATTTTTTTATTGTTGTTATTGTTGTTGTTGTTTTTTGCCAACAAAGAGGAGATTAGAGTACTTAAATATAGTAGGGTGTCAGTAATCCCAATGCCAGTTATCCAAAACTCCAAAATCTAATAGTAGCATGTGCAGACTTGAAAAATTGCTTGACCACACCCCTTCATTCGTATTTTTATAATACATTTTCTGTGAAGTCCAGTTATCTGAATCCGAACACCTCTCAGTCCCAACGTGTTAGGATAATTGGCATTGTACTGTACTACTCTAACGAACACATGAAGAATGCAATGCTACAAAACCCAAGCTACACTATGCTGGTCTAACTTAGCTGAGACCAGCGAGCAATAGAGTGCTGCAGGTTCTTGAGCAATGTCAGCCAGTCAGTCTTGTACGTATATGCATGCACAAACCTTCACTGCGACTAAGCTATGAATATACTTAACTCTAAAATATCGCTCATGCCTCCAGCTGCCCTATCCCTAGGGTAAGGCATTCAGTGACACGAATTGTACTGCAATTGAACACAACGTTCTCACCATGACATGGATGCCACAGTCTATCGGATGCATTAGCGCAGTAATGTAAACTTCTAGTATAAAGACAAGTTCTGAGATTGCATTAAGAAAAGAGAGTTGCTTGATTAGTTTCTCTATTTTCAAACATGGAACGGTGACAAGCTATAGCCCCAAATTTCTTCAACAGCCACAACAGTGAAACCATTCATAAATTCACACGAGTAAAAGAAACTACACTTTATTTAAAGTAGAAAACCAAAGCAGCCAAGCACATTTTAGCTAGAATAATAATTTCTCTTGCCCTTCTAAAAAGTTCCATTCCACAAAGCATACATACAACCACTCCCACTCACCACACCCACCTTGTCCACCACATTTGACCGATTTAATCTGCAGCTCGGCAGAATTCAGGATGAACTCCTTGGTGCTCTCCTTTACCTGCACACGTACATATTGTAAAAATAATCAAAGGCAATAACAACTTCATTCTACTACTGCATGTATGAATACACTGCAAAGGGCCTCTCTATTAGAAAGTGAATGAGCAAGAAAATCCCCCCCCCCCCCTAAACTCTCAACTTAAAAAAAAAATTAAGTAAGCCACAAGTACAATCCAGAATGCACACACACACACATACACACACATAAATATCTCTTGTTGCCGCTATGCAGTTACACGCACTTGGCAGAGCCAGGATGCCTGTGCACTCATCAGGCACTATGAGCCGTGCAAGCAAAGTTCCTGGAGCCGGGCTAGGAACTCGCAGGAGAACAGGCCTTTCCTCACAGCAAGTGGTGTGGGCACCCAAAATCCCACCTGGACCATTGCTGTGTCATGAGAAAAGGCCTTGAAATTACACCCCAGTAAATTCCAAGTCCCCAATCATAGCTGGGTGGACTGGTGGGAGGCAGATGGATAAAATTCTGGGACCTCTGACCTTGAGCCAAGGACACAACCACTATACCACAAAACCACTATACCACACAGCCACAGACACACACCACAGCCACAACACATGCACATATACACACATACACAAACACGAGCACACACACACACACAAACACGAGCACACACACACACAAACACGAGCACACACACACACACATACACAAGCACACACACACATACACAAGCACACACACATACACAAGCACACACACAATTACCATGCAAAAAACACACTACACTATAACCTTCCCAAAATGGCTGCCTCATACTCACAAACACACTACATCCTCAGTGGTGTATAACTCGTGATGTCCAAGTACAGAGAGAGAGAGAGCTAACCAAGGCCAGCAAATTGAATTTTGAGCAAAACAGTTTATTATGCTTAATTAGCTAAGAAAAAAAAACATACTAGTATTTAGCAACAAAACGACCAAACCACTGTTTCACCTCTAACTAAAGACACTCCCTGTTAAAAAAATTATACTAAAAAAACAACAACAGCCCACACATGAATTTGGAGTAAAAAGCAAGAGTAACAAAAGTTCAACGTGATGGTTTTACGTATGTAATATAATTTGAAATCAGAAAATGAAACTTGTCTTCAGCAGCTCAACCACTGAAATTTTCAGATTTGAACACCCCTGATAGTGTCTCACTTTACTATAGCCAGGGTTTCATACATTTTTTCGGGGGGGGGGGGAAGGGAGGGGAAAGTTTAAGAAGGATGGGGGGGGGAGGGGAAAATTTAAGAATGAGGGAGAGGGGGGGGCACGTAGCAAAATATTTGCTTGCCATGTGCAGTTCGAGTGCAAGATGGAATGTTCAGGTGCATATACTGAACTTTTTCCTACAGTTTTGAAACTTCTTAACATCATTCTTTTTCTACCAGTTGGAACAGCCACTGCAGAACGCTCGTTTAGTCAAATGAAGTTGATTAAAAATCATCTCAGGTCTAGAATTAGTGACATCAATCTTGGAAGACTTTTGTGTATTGCAATTGAAACTTTCACCAAGTATAAACAAACAACAAAGTCACAGAACAGAATATAAGAGTAGTAATCATGAAATTCTAGGGGGGGAGAGGGGGGAGGAACGAGGAGGGAGAAATCCCAGGACACCCCTACCTCTGTATGAAACCCTGATAGCTGTTTGCCATTACAATAGTAAGGGATTGTTGAGATATAACATTACCCAAACATGGAAACTATAGTTTGCCAATTTCCAAAAAATGCACACTCAGCACTTCAGTTGAACACAATTAGCTTTGAGTATTTACGAACTGAAACAAGTTTGTAAATAATTGCAACTGGTAAGCTATCTAGCATACCATTTCAATGAAATTTCTTTTTTAAACACTTTATAAAATACTTATTAACCTTTCTTACTTGAAGTGAAACATACATTACTAGTTTTCTCACCTCTACAGTTATCTCTAGTTTCCCATCAAAAGTGAATGCCTTCAAGTCAGGGGTGAGCTCTAATTTGTAGTTCCTCGGAACTACTTTGGTTGGAAGGCGTTCAAATGGCTTCTTTTCCTCAGACATTTTCTAAACTGCTCTTTCGCAACTGGAACCTCGGCGTCAACAGTTATTGCAGCCCCGTTTAACCTACCTAATAGTTGGGTAGATAGCTCTTGAAATGAATTAGTAATAGAGCTCCCCGTGGCTGGAAATTGGAAATACCCGCGCCGCCCCCGCGCGAGGGAGGGTAAAAACTGGGTACGGTATAGCTAGCTGCGCGCGCACACAATATTTTTTAACACTTTTTTTTTTGTAGTCGTCGCTGCAAGATGCCAATCCCGGTCCATTTCAGATTTTCTAATTCGCGTGTATTTATTATTTCACTACGGCTAGACCAACTCAATTAAGAAAAAAGGAAGCTGCTAAATACCACAATTTCCTTCCGGAAACTATGCCTACAAGACTCAATTGTAATTCTTTTATTATTATCCTCTGCGCAAGATGGAAAAAACTCTTATAGAACCACGAGAAAAGTCTGCAGCCAGGGCTATTGAGCAACCCGGTGACTCTGGGAGGGCTGAATTAAGTCTAGCTAAGATTGGTTCGTACAGAAAAATATGCCCCTACGATCGACCGGTATGGAGCGAGAAGCTGTCAGTAAAACCGACACACCGCGTAAAGGTTAGCAATTGCTATTAGATCACATTAGCTATTGTATCTATTTTAAGTATTTTTATTCTGCTGCTTTTTGATACAGCTGAGTATGGAACCCACCCCTGTTCATGAATGGAATCTGAGTGGAGTTCCTGAGGGCTTTCAAATATTTGTAAAGAGGGAAGATTTAGCTGGCAGCACACTTACAGGCAATAAGGTTAGTTACTACTCTAGGCTTTGTTGATAAAGAACAACACGAATATAAACAACCATTAAACTAATTCTAACAAGGCTAAAACGGGAAAGTTATATTGTTGAACCTGTTATCTTGAGGTGAACTGACTATAGTATTATAATGTTGAAATTAATTAAAATCCATAATAGCTATACAATATAACTAATCTGTAATTAGAAAAGCAGAGGATACACGCTGTGTACAATTACTCGATATGTTACACACTATTGTACTGTTTCCAAGTAAGGATGATTCTATAGAACATTTGTTACTCATAAAAACATATCAAACACATTTACTCTGTATTGGAGACTAATATGGCAAACAGTTGTTGAAATACTAGATGTGGGACACCGCCCACTGAATGAACTGACATTGGTTCAGAACATTCCATTTATTGAGCGTGTTCTAGAACATTCTATAATTCACACACATGTGTTTATTGAGCGTGTGCAGTGTAGCACACTTTATTTATGTTTCACCCGTGGGTGGACTGGCTATATATTGCATGACTTTGTCCACTCCTTTTTTAGTCAGTCTCACCATATGTTCACCTGCATCATTGTATAACTAAAATATTGCATCTATAACTTCCTGGACGCCCCTGGGTGGTTAGGAGGAGCTATTAGTTAAATGATCAAGAGGCAGGAGATTGGTTATAGCTAGACCAACTCTGGTGGCAGTCTACCACGCTTAAAGTAAAGTCAGCGTAAACCCACCCCACACTAGAGTACACATTATTTTGCCATTATTAATGTGAGTTTGCCATGACAATATGCACTGTGGTATAATGATATCATAGCAGTAAAAAAATAGCTTAGTACCTTTCATTGTTTTCTGCATGAGTTTTGACAGCGTAGCATTTACATTTGACTTACATGTATGTTTATGGTCTACTAAATATTACGGACAAGATGGACAGCATTAGATGTTAACTTCAGTTCAGTAAGAGTTGTGCACGTTAAACAAACACACTAAGGAAATCTGCATGGATTCATAACTACAAGCTCAAAGGCATCACATGGCCATTTCCCACAAAATTATCGGAGTAATCTATTTTTTCTTTCATGATTGTGGTTGTTATTATTAAACAGTTTCCGTCTCATTTTCAGGAAATGTTTACAAATTCTACTAGTGGAACATATGATGAAGTTGGGTGTAATATTACTAATACAATTCCTGTAGGTGAGGAAACTGGAGTTTCTATTAGCCGATGCCCTGAGGCAAGGTTGTGATACATTGATCACATTTGGAGGGCCACTGTCCAATCATACGAGAGCAACAGCTCTGGCTGGTAGAGAAGTGGGCTTACAGACTCATGTAATTGTACTCACTACCAACCCTGAGGCAAGTTACCTGTGTTGTGTATATGTGTACCAGTAGGTGTGAGGTATGTGTGTGGAGTGGGAGGGGGAGGGGGGTGGAAGAGAGAGAGGAGGGGTGTGTGTGGCTGTACAATGACAGCTTTTTATCATTCTTTCCATTCTTAATTGAGATAAGTGATTAGTTTCAGTCACTATCTGACGAAACCAAATCGTATTTTATTCACTAATTTTACCTCAACACTAAATTTCAAAGTACAGCTAATAATTATGATTAAAATATAAATAGTTAGGCTCCACTCAATGTAGAAGAATCCACATAAAGCTAGCCACTGTAATGCTCAGATGAGTGGTTTAAGATGAAGTAGCACATCATTAAGAATTTAAACAGGAAGTGGTTATCATTCATAAGGTTTTATGAGACACAATTCTCAAGATTATAATAGCTATAAGTGTGTGTGTTATAGATCATATTCACTGACTCAGTTGTATACGGTGTGTGCATCCTTACATTATAGTTATTGAATTAATTATAGAATAATACCCATAATGTGTAGACTGATACTAGTTAACACAACTACCCAGTGACTTAGATATATCAATTCAACAAGTATCTACTCAAATTTCTTTAAGACAATACAACAATTATAATATTACTCTCATCTTTCCACTTTGTACAGATTGAGGTAGTGAGAGTCAGGAATTTTATAACTTTGATTTTAAATAATAGTACTTATTATCTCTAATAGTCAGAAGGGGCATATTAATTTAAAAGTAATACAAACTGTTCTTCTATCTATTGCAACAAGTCATGATGATCACAAATGATTGATTGAGTTACTACAAAAGAGAGGGGGTGAAAAGTTATATTTGCCTCACTACATTTAGGTTGGTTAATGACTTAAATACATGTTTAATATGACATTTTTGCAACATTGGTAAAAAAATTATAAATTTTATGCTCAGGAAATACATTAGACAGCAACAGGAAATGAAAAGTTCATGTGTATATGTATATATATATATATTTAATACGTATAATTATATATATATTATGTGAGTGCAATGACAATTTTTTTAGGAGAGAATATCATGTAAAGGGAATTTTCTTCTGAGCAGACTGGCTGGTATTAAAGTTGTTATCATCACACCAAGAACTGATGTCTCTCCACAAGAAAGAAGAATCGATGTGGACACCAAGACCAGTAGATATGTTGCAAAACTAAAGTGAGTCAATGAATATGTGCAATACTGTCACAGGGTGATGATCTTGCATGAATACCACTCCTTAGCAACAAGTTTGGTATCAAATATCACTTTAACACTCCTAATTAGATATAGCTTCAGATTGGCCAAGTTACGAAGCCAACAAGGGTAGATTTTAAAGTGTTACATTTCAAATGTTAGCTAATTCCTATGGGTTTATGCTTTTTAGCTCACTTTTGAAAAATTACTTGATCACCTTAGTAAGCATTATATGAGCTGAAAAGAGAATCTGTGGTCAGTCCATTTTAGAGAAAAATCTCAGCATTTCACTTAATATTGAGAATGACTGTCAACTGAGTGATTGCTACTAACACAGCCACACAGAGAACTTACATAATACAAGTTCTTACTGTAGTATGTTTTTCTGCCAATAACTTTGAATTGAGACTAAATGATAATCTGAACAAGGTTAAGATATAATTTTTTTTTTTAATATGGTAATACAACCTTCCATCCTATTTAAAGTGAACCATTACATTATGTGTTAGCTGCAAGTGCAACCTATGCGAGATATTTTGTTTTTTGTTAAATAAAATTATTACTTTTGCTACATTTGTGCATAGCTACATGAAGGTTAGTATACCACCCTAGTTATAATTCAGAAAGCAAGATTCCATATCACCCATAAAGGAAGTGGCTCTCACTGAATATGTAAGATTGTTGTTTTTGTTGTTTTCAGAGTGTACCTTTGCATATCAAGAAGGACTCAAAACTAATCATGACTTATAGCTATAATTTACCTGAAGCGAATGTTTTAGCCCCTTTTTGATGAGATTAAAAATTACTTTTTAGTAGTTCTATGTAGAAGTTATATAACCAAATGCAATTAACTTTCTATTGATGTGATTCTTGATTAATATGTGTAGAAAAGAAGGCCACAAACCTTATATAGTACCAGCTGGAGGCTCATCAGCCATTGGAGTGTGGGGGTACATCCATGTCTTCAATGAGCTAATGGAACAGGTATTGACAGTTACCATTTTATGTTAGATTAAATTGCTAGTGGTAGATTGCTGTGAAACTATAGCTCAAGTCTATTTGACAACAATTTGTTATTGGCGAGCGAGTGAAGTGAGCGAGACACTATCAGGGGTAACACAATTGAAAATCGAGGCTATTTGTTTGTTTATATATGTGTGTGGATGTACATATGTCATTTTGTACTCTGACCCTCATGTCTTTGTGTTTGCTTCATGGTCTACCCCTTCCCATATCTCCACTAAACGGAATCTTTTGGTTTAGCGATCCCACATCCATTCAAGAAAATTTAATTGTTCACCCCTTTGTACTGGATTGTTTCAAACTGCCATAAGACACACTTAGGTCTTAAAAACTTACTGATAGACTCAACATTGTACGGTAATTCTTTAGAACTTCTTGTTTTTTCAAGTCGCAAAATGTAATGGCGAAGGTTGGTACTAAGACCCTTTACCAGCCGTAATTTCAAAAACTCGGCCGTTATAGTAGCTGTGAGCGCTTGATGTCAAAAGCTACTGGTAACTAAGGTAGGCAGAATGCGATATTAGAGAACAGATAATACCAATACTCAGGAAATTGAGGTAAGAAGTAGTTCTGCATATTTGTTAGCTAAAGTGTGATCACAACTGGCTATGTACTTATACTTTTAGAAATGGACTGATAAAATCTTTTGAAGTGTTTCGTTCGTGCACAGGCTTGCTCACCATTTGTGCTCAAGCACATCACTAGTAATATTATCTTATAGTGAAATATCAATTGTTGTGTAGGGCTGTTTAGAAATCTTTGATGACATCGTTGTAGCTACAGGCAGTGGAGGGACATTGTGTGGTCTAGCAATTGGCAAGTACCTCAATCGATCTTCCATTGGGTAAGGAAACTAAACTAAGACATTATTCTAGAACTGTAATATTTAGTCTTTTGATGTTGTGACTGCATATATGTGAGCTAAGACTGGCCCGTGTTCTCTGATTAAAAAAAAATCAAATCAATATCATTACGTTATTTCTTGTTTATATGCAGAGGAGGCATTGTACTTCTGTACTTCTTTTTAAAATAAATTGAACACATACACGCAGGTACAATTTTTTAATTGTCTGACAACAGAAATACAGAATTTTTTTTGTGGGAACCATTTCCAGGATATCGAGCACCACAGTTTTCTGTTGGCTACAAACTTCAAACCCTCAGAATAGAAATTATGAAGTCTATAGAGTCCCACAGCATTTTAGAAGAATATGGATGTTTTCCTCCTTGACATTGCGAGTAATCGACAATCTTGGTCATCAGAGTCTCCTTGAAACCTATTGTAAAATGGACTGGTTCCTGTTCTTTTTCAGGCTTTTAGAAGCTTTTTTTCCCCCTTGTTATAAGGCTATAGCTACCTACTCTAAATGCCTGGTTGGTTTATTTATGGTTGCTTGCAGTTGCTTTGTGGTAGAAATAAAATAAGGACACATTTGAATTCTAATAGACATTTGAAGTGTTGAATGAAAGTTGGTGTCGAAAGAATTAAATAATAAATATCTCACAGAAAATAGATGGAGCAGAAAAAATACATGGGTCTGTATACATTTGCATATGTTATTGTTAATCTTCTATAGAAATTATGCTGAAGGTAGGATCAATATTTTTGGATTGTTTATGTATAAATTTCATGATTTATATAAGACACACGTGTGAAGGTTTGAGCGTTGCTAAAGTTCTGCAAAATATACATCACAAATTTGTTGAGGCTATTTTGTACAAAGATAAAGTGCTATTTAAGAACAAATAATACACGAGTTAATATATATTTTATTATAATGTGATTATTACATAGTAATGATAGCTAGTTGTGTATTGTAAAGCCACAGTGCTTTGATACCGTTATATTAACTCAAAGTAAATATATTACTATCATTAGTTACTTAAACTGGAAAGACGCTGGTTCTTCCTGCCCTAGGATTTGTGTAGTTTGGTCACTTTTTCTCAGATCGTGCACTTCTTCTTAAAATGGTCATATTTTTTGAAGAGCAGGATAGGGTGTAACTACTATCCTGCAATCTGTCCTCCACTTTCCTGAAATCCCAGGAAAAGTTCATAATGAGATGAGACTAAAATGTATAATTGGTTCCATTTCAATTGTTTCAATGCAAGAGTGTTCATCTCTCCCTGCAGACTGCATGGAGTGTCTATTCAGCTTGGAGAGGAAGCTCTTTATGCCTCCATTGACCACCAGTTTCAGTCAGTAGGCATCAAAGATGTGAAAGCAAGAGACCTAGTAGACATCACCTCAGACTATGTGGAACTAGGATTTGGAAAGTCAACTAAAGAAGAATTAGGTAAGGATTTATATACCCTTGATGGCATTGCTAATAATGTTTGTTATTTAGTTTTGCATGACAAATAAGTTATATAGCTAATAATCTTTATAAAAGCTAGCATTATTTTCTTACTCACATCAACTGACTCGAAGCATATTCGCCTAATTATTTTTTCAGCTCCACTTCAATAGATTTATCAATAACTGATGTAAGATGTTTCACTGTAACACTATAATTACCTGATTACTTATGTAAAATAAGACATAACATCATTATAAGTTTCATTATCTTTGATTGTAGACACAGTGATAGAAGTGATAAGTGAGACTGGAGTAAGTGTAGATCCATCTTTCACGGCCAAGGCAGTACGGGGTATGTTGAATGAGATGAAAGTCAGACCTCAGCGTTTCAGAGGAAAGAGAGTACTCTTCATTAATACAGGTAGTCACTTTGTTTTAAAATGGTGTCTAAATATCACTTATGAGGTCTTATTCTTATATTAAGCTACCTAATTATGTTATTTATTCATAAAATCGTATATATACTAATATTTCTTTAAGTTCTTTAAGTAAATGATAAACAATGAAAATAAAATTATATTGTGATTAACTGCTGGTTATGATGTATGTAATGTATTGTAGGAGGAATATTTGGACTTTTTGATGGAAAAATTGACCACATTGTCAAGAAAAATAGCACTACAAACCAAGTAGTTGTTGAAAATATCAGTTGATATGTCTATGTAGTTTAGCACAGTGTCACACACATGCTTGATATGTAATCACATTATTAGTCAATTTAACCATTCAATATTTATATCTTATTTAATGTTATTTATTATTCTATGATTTGTTTCAATAGCACAATTCTTTCATATAATAGCTAATTTGTTTGTGTATTATAAAACTCAATATTTATGACCAGGGGTGTTAGTTTCATGCATTATTATCACTTGCCATTTACTATCTCGGCAGCATAATGAAATACAGAAAGTAAATTTAATGTATAAATTCAAGTAAATTCAGAAGTAGCTATTTAACAATACAGTAAAATTATTAAGTTTACAATAATTGTAAAAATGTTCCTGCAAGAAAAAGAAAATTAAGGCATTAATAATGTGAAATATATTGAAATAGAAAATCCAAGAGCAGTCAGTAATTTATTTAAGTCCATGAGAGAGAAATAGCTAAAGAGATGGTATTATGTTTAAAATATTTCTTCCTAATACATTCGGGAAAATTACATGTCTCTAATGATAAAAGCTGACCATTGATTTATCCGTAAAAAAAAATTGTACACAACATAACAATTTGCTTTACCTCATGATGTAGTCCATGAGACTATGCATATTCTATTGCCGTCTTCTACACCGTCACTTCCACTAACACCATTGTTAGCGGACACCTTAGCAGTGTATCTGGTAAAGTGTGTAAGTCCTGACAAAGTGTACTCCACTGTGGCATAGTCATTCTCAACCGGTAAGGTGTTGTCTTTAGTGAATACTTTCCCTTCAGCATCGTCACTTAAGTAAATGTTGTAATACATGTCTTGCCTCCCAGTGATAATTGGTCTGTTCCACTTCAACACTACTGTATTGCCAATGTGAGAAGAGTCTTCTCTCACTTTCAAGTTTCTACACCTAGAAGGAGGACCTGCATACATGATAAGGAGCCTATTATTTGTTATCACAGTATTATCAATACCATAGGATCAGTACATGTAAAAGTAATATATTCTCTTGGTTAAGACAGCCATAATCTTAGCTTACGAGTACACGCGAAGTGAGCATCCTCCAAGTCATTTCTGTAGTATCCTTGTAGACAGCCGCACTCATTGCTACCTTCAGACACACTCATGCTGTTAGCAGGACACTGTACACACACTGTACTCCCATCAAATGCCACTGCTCCATACTGACCTGGTGGGCAATCTGTATGCAAGGAATTATAATATATATATATATACACACACACACACTACATATTATATGTATGTATAATGCAGGAGAATATCATGAGTCTGTTGGCTTAATAAGTATGCGAGTGACACAGGAACGAGCATAAATAGAGCCAATCAGTCAGGTGATATTAGTGTTATTCAGTGAAATGAATTGATTATGTATACAAAAGTATTCAGTCAACAGCACATTCTAACTGACATAAGACTTGAAAATATCATTTAAATATTATCAGATAGCCACTAATACAATATATATTGTTTGCTGGGGAAAAGACCTTAGTAGTAGTGATTACTATAGAGTTTTTACTCACACACACACAATAATATGTATAAATTTTATTATGTACTGAAAAGAGCCTAATACCTGTTGCCACATACAAAAAGCATTAAAGTAAATAGAACGGTGGATTATATGCAGTATACAATAACGTAAGTTATTTGCAGTCACATATTACTGCTCATGTGTGAATACCATATATAGTAACAAGTTTCTTGTGAACAAACAATTGTAAGCCTGGTTGGAGGGGGGGGGGGGGGGGGGGGGACACATAGTAATATCCATGAACACAGATGATATGGAAATAAACAGGATATCATCAACATAAATGATTAAGCATTTCTCTCTTACGAGAATATCTTTAATTATAGCCTCCACACAACAAGGAACATGCAAACACAAGTATTTTTGTTATCATCCATAGTGATTCAGTGATTTAGTTAATTAGTTAATAACTAGTTAAAACCTTGCATCAGCTTTACTGTTTATCATTGTAGTCTTCCTGTCTGAGTTTCCATAGATGTCTTCCACAACACAAGTGAACCTTCCTTGAAAATTAGACTCTACATCACTGGACAGAATGTGCTGATATATGGCGGAGCCACCGTCTGACAACTCTTGCCCTTGACTGTACATAGAACTATTTCTATATATTATCTTGCCGTCTTTAAGCCATTGCATTGAGTTTACTGGTCTACCAATAGACGTACACGTCAGTGATGTGGACAATTTAGAGTAACTTAAACTCTTGATAGCAAGATCTGCAAAATCTGCAAAAACAATTTGTATTTTCATTTCAAAATTCAGAAAACAGAAATCGAACTACTTTATTTATTTACATAATGCTATATTAATTATTTTAGGTGTATTTACATGATAAATCAAAAACAATGATTTGGTTTTTCTAGTGTATAAAGCTTTGACAAGTCAAAGAAGGGCAGTGATAATAAGACTAATTTAAAGAGTGTAGTAAGTCAAATTCTATCTTTAATAATTCATTATCTTTCTCACCTTCAGCAATATGTATGGAAAAATTCTGAGTAATTTCCATAGAATCTGGTATTGAACACACAAAGACTCCAACCTGCGCACCAGGAGTATGGTGATTATGGTGAAGTGTGATGGAACTGGAATGTCTCGTTTGAAATAAGGAAGTACTACCAGAAAATGATGGAACCATATTTTTGCTGGGAAACCACCAATTTCCCTTGACTTGTGGTGAGAATGATGGTGAACAGCATGCCAGTAAATTTGTTACACAGAATAGCCCATAATCATCATGTCCAATGGTGTTCAAATGAATAAGTGAATTGTTTCTTAATAGTGTCCCATTAATGAAAAATCCAAGTTCTAAGAAATACATTGTATCTTCATAATTAAGTGGAAATATTTTGCTATATTTTCACTTACCCTGGCTTAAAGCAGTATTGATCACTGTATGTGAATAAATCGATACATATGGTGTGGCTCTATAAGTGTATATAGGAAATACTTGGAAACTATAATTTGTTCTTGGAATCAAATTTGAAGCTTTGAATTCAAAAATTGTATAATCAAAGTCTTCGTGGTGTGCAATATTTAGACCACTGTATTGCACTCTGTATCCAGTGATATTTGAATTTCTATGAACACATGGCACAGGATCCCAGGCTATATTGATTTTAGTCGATGAAACAGAAGTAGCTCTCAGGTTGTCTGGACCACTAGTAGGAGCTATAAAATAATGTAGTTAATGTCGTCACTATATAGCTATACATTAAAATGCTATGTATTGTTTGACCAATGCAGAAAATTTAACTTTCTTCTATGATTATTACTTATTACTGTGCTAACAAAGTGAACTAAATAAAAGTAGTTTTGCTAGAACGTTCTATATGTGTAACAGGAAAGTGTTACAGTATTGTTTTGATTCATGTTATTTCGCTACATTAATGAGTTGAAGACTTTTGCACATGAATATTAAAAAAGTAACATTTTTGAATCCGAATTACGAAGATTTAAAATGGAATCATAATATATGACTCCATAACCACTACAATTTAATTGTATATTGAGTAACATTGTGAATAAGTTAATAATAATGGTAAAAATTTGGCTTACCAGCTATTGGAGTTGCAGTCACAAAAGTAGATGAAGGACTCTTACCAGCATTATTATAGGCAGTTAATGTAATTATAAAATTACTGTTTTCTTCCAGTCTTGAAATTCGATACTCACGTAAATCCTTATTGACTCTTATGCTTTCATTGCCTATTAAGTTGTGGCAATATTTAACTGAATAAGAATAATTTAGCCAAAAGTAGTCAATTATTTCATTATGTGGCATAGTCCAAGTCAAATAAATTGAAGTAGGCCACTCAACTGTTTGATTAATGACTGGAGCAGATGGAGGGCCAACTAAGAGAGAGAAGATTAAAAAAACAAGAAAAAATAATCTGATGAAATATATGTTAGCTAATAATGCAATATTTCAGTTCCAAAATAGTACACATACCTACAGAAAGTTGAATTGATCCAGACAATGTTTTAGGAGTTGGAGTGAGGGAAGGTCCACTGACTACAGCTGTGCAATTATAAACTCCATTGTGTTGATTGCTGACATTAGATAAGAAGAAATTACTTGCGTACTCATTACGAGATATTCTTGTGGCTATTTTTCTAGTATAGCCAGTTGGTTTATTGAGTTCCATTGTAACAGTAAGTCTTATATCTGCCCTGAGGGAATAATTGGCAGTGCATGTAAGCAGAGGAGAATAACCAACGTAGACAACTTTGGGGAAGATTGAGAGAAGTAAGGAAGTGGGAGAAGGTGCTAAAACAGAATAATAATAAAAATAATTATGTAATATAAATCAGTGAAATTGTTGTGAAAAGTCTATTTTAAAATTACCAGGAAATAAGTTTAATATTTTTTGATAATGATATTATGTACCTTGTAGACGAACTAAATGAGATCCTGTACCATTTATTAGTATGCCCAATAAATTGGAAGTTGCTGTCACTTCACAGGTGTAGTTTCCAGCATCAGAGAGAGATAAAACAGAAAAAAGTAGCAAGCGAGAGCTTGTATCTGGTAATAAAATTCCGTTGAAATACCATTGAAATGTTGCGGAATAAACAAAATTGGCATCTGAAGTTCTGTGGGAGCAGATTAGGTGATATGAACTTCCAATTGAAGGTTCAATATTAGATGTCACATCAACTTCAATTGTGGGGGGACCTGAAAGTATTTTATTCAATATTACAAACACAAGATCTGTATTAGAATGACTCCCTCTAAAAAATATATTTAGAATACAATAATAATAATAATAATAGGAATTGTTCTTGTTCACAGCCAATAATATTGTTAACTAAATATTAACCAGACGTTTCGACTTCTTACCGAAGTCCTCTTCAGGGGTCAACTGAAGTTAATTAACAAAATTATTGGCTGTTAGAACGAGAAAATTTGCTATTATTATAATTATTTCAGCCGAGAATGACTGAATCATTGATAGAATAAAATTGTGTCTTAAAATAATGTATTCTGTCTCTTAACAATTTAACATAAAGGAAAAGATTTAATAAACACGAAGTTTTTACTTATTCACAAGTCTTCATTTCTTACTTGTAATTTGAATCTCTGTACTTCCATTAGTGTAGTCACTAGCAATCACATACGGATTAGAAGAAATTAACCGTACAGAGCAAGTATATATTCCACTATCCAATAAGCTGAGGACATTTAAAGAAATTGATCCTTGGGCAAGGATGCTTCTTGTGGCACTACCGGTATATCTTGGTATCACTTGTGTAGAATTTGGCGGAGTGGAACAGCTAACAGTGTACTGGGACACGACATCCACTGGACTAAACTGAGCGAAATAGGAAATAGTATGTGAAGAAGTTGCATACACTGGCTGAAGTGGTGGCAGCAACACTAACGAAAGTGGCGACTGCACTAAAACACATGAAATACAAACATAAAAACAGCGTATTCATTATTTTTATAATCATTCTCAGTTTATTCTGAGTGTGAATAAGCAGAACTCAAATAAACATAAAATTCACTAAATATAGGTAATTTGTTCATTAGTGAGTTCACTATTAGAGGTTCATCTGTACATGTTAGTTAATGTACTCCGGAAAAATACTAAGCATGAGAATGGCATGAAAAGTAATGAAATTCAATTATATGTGATGGTATCTACTAGTCAGCAACATAAATTTATGTTGCTATACTTTGACTAATTAAAGCTTATCTGCACACTTTTAAAGAAGATATCAGTTTATTAATCAATCAAGCCGATCATTATTTTAAAATATGGGATATAGAATTTTCACATTGAAGTATTTTATTAGCAATATTATTATGCGAAACATTGTGATAACTTAAATATACCTTACCTTGAACGTATAACACAACAGACGATGAAATTCCTCCGACTGAGCAGACATATTTTCCTGCTTGTGAAGGCTTTACAGAAGTAATTGTATAAATTCTGACTCCACCAACTTTTTTATTAACTGTTATGCCAGCAGTTGCAGCTGTAATTAGCTTCTTATCAGGTGAAGTGAAGACAAGAGATGAAGTTACGATAAGTGATAAATTTCTTCCATTTGATGAAGCTTGATAAGAACAAGTGAAGGTAGCCGAATTTCCAGAGAGCACAACACTTTGACTCAAAGCAAGTGATACACTGTCTAGTTTAGCTATAGAAACAAGTAAAGTATTGTAATTAACTCATTGATTATTATTTACCTGCTAGAATGGATTTGTAATAATGACTGAGATAAGTAAGTAAATAGAATATTAGCAGCTAGCCTTGCTGTTGTGGTGCCTCAGGTTTTCAAAATTAAAGCAGCGAAATCACACTCAGCAAAACAATTTCTATGATATTTTCCTTAAAAAACCAAGCATGCATTCAATAGAACTTAAGCAAATAATTGGCGAGTGAGCGAAGCGAGCGAGACACTCTCAGGTGTATCACAATTGAAAATCGGAGATGTTTGTTTGAATATTGTGTGGACGTACGTATGTCATTTTGTACCTTGAATCTCACATATTTTAGTGTTCGCTCCCTGTTCGAAACTTCACTAAAAGGAATCCTCCGGTTTAGCGATCATTACCCGTATCACCCTAGAAAGTGAATTATTTACCGATTTGAATTCTTTTGCGGGTGCAGTTAAAACTCAAAGACTTATGGGAGCTCCATTTCTATTTGAGTTAGTGGCGGTGGTAAGTTAATATGCTATTTGTCACAGTTATAAGCCCTACACAACAGTATTTACTTGAAAATTCATTGTCCACTAGACTAACCACGAAGGTAAGTCTTGCGTAGGTATGTCAGTTGTGTGAAAGTATTGTGCATTACAACTACTACTAAGAATATATATATCACAAAGAAAAAGTTTAATTAAAGTGACTTGATTTTGTTGCTTCTTTTTTAATTCAAACAGTTGCGGGGAGCAGTTACTATGGCCCCCTTTACCATATATACATAATTTAAGAACTCGACTTTATTTAGTAGCTTGAGTGTTAGTTGTTAAAATCAATCGTTTAACAATAGTGTAGTTTCAGGCTCGCTCGCAATTAGTGCTCAAGCTCACCACTAGTATAATTGGCGAGCGAGCGTAGCGAGCGAGACACTTACAGGGGTAACACAATCGAAAATCGGGGATGTTTGTTTATTTAGATATATGTATGGACGTATGTATGTCATTTTGTACTTTGACCCTCGCGTTTTTGTGTTAGTTATGTGGTCGACCCCGTCCCAAATTGCACTAAACAGAATCCTCTGGTTTATCGATCAGTACCCGTATCACCCTAGAAATTGAATGTTTACCGTTTTGAATTCTTTTGCGGGTGCAGTTCAAACTTGACAAATTAAGGGACTTCCATTTCTATTCGAAGTTAGTAGCGGTGGTAAGTCAATGCGCTCTTTGTCATGGTTCATAAGCCGTGCGCACAGTATTACCTGAAAATACATTGTCCCTAGACTACTGCGAGTAAGTGTGTGTGGTGCATGTCCAGTTGTGTCAGCATGTATTTAACCACTACTTAGCTAAAGAATATCAAAGAAAACTTTTAATAACGTGTATTGTTTGTTGTTGTTGTTTTTTCCTTCAATTCAAGCAGTTGCAGAGAGTTGTTTACATGGCACTGAAATCCCTTTACCCTGTATGCTAAATTTAAAAACTGGACCTTATTTTCAGTAGCTTCAGTGTTAGAAGTCAATAAAAATAGTATAGTCTTTAGGCTCGCTCGCCATTTGTGCTCAAGCACACCACTAGTAGTATTTGTATGACTAGCTATTCACAAACAACAGTAGAATAGTTTTCTTTTAACTAGAAATTATTTATTGTCTTTAATTATAATACGCTTTATTGTTGTAAATCTTACTACATTTGAAAAAATATTTTTTTCCCATACGGGGATCAGCTCAGCGTGGATTACTTTTACAGAATACATAATATGAATGTAATTGTATTTTTTTTCCCTCATTACCTATATTTATTGAAGCCCTGACTTTACGTCCAGCAGAATCTGGAACTTCACAAGTATATAAACCCAGTACATCCATAGCAGAATAATAAGCAGAACGTGCTAAGCGAATTTGATGTGTATATCCTGTCCTGACAAAGTCATAACTAAGATAATAAGGACGATAAACAGCACTTCCATTTGGGTAATACCAGTCTCCCAGGTTTCCTCCATCACTTGATCGACAGCAAAACCTATTTACATTTTCAGTTACACAAATTAGCGATGACCCAGAGTTTGATCTAACATATGGTTGTGATCCAATATCATCAATTAATACTGCTTCTCCTGGCAGATAAATGTTATCATTTAACCGAAAATAAAGTCCAGTTGAGGGAGGAGTGGCACCTGTACAAAAGTAAATGAGAGTACACACATCTTGATCACAATTGTAGTTTACCCAATTACTAAGCAGATAACATCACAAATGTACGCATAGAATTTGTAAATGTTTGCTAAACACTTAATTATCTTGGTAAAATTTGTACTAAACGAATGACAATTAGATTACAAATAGATATTATTATGTTGAATTTTTTTAAGCAGTAGTACAACATTAAGGTTTGTTTCAGTTTTAATTAAACTATTAAATATTTTAAAGCATCTAGCAGTTGTTTGGCATGAAATTTTGGTAGCTAGTATTCAATAAAGTTTTCTTTTTACACATTACATGAAATGGTGAGAACTCACCACTCCTTATCTTTCTGCACATATAGCCATAGCTAAAAAAAAAATTAAAACCATTATGGAAGGTTTGACCTTGCCAAGATGAAATTTTAGAAGAAGTTTAAAGTTTGCATTAACTGTTAAATTTATTTTTTTATTTTCTGCATATTCTTCTGCCAAGAATGACTGAATTTGTTGAAAAATTTCAAGAAATTCTGAATTATTCTTATGACAAACCTTCCTGGCAAAATGGCAATAGGAACAAGTTCTATGGAACAATGGCAACTTTAAATCAAGTATTGTAAGGAACTAAGCAAAACTTTCTGGTGTAATTCGATTAGCTTAGCTCATGAGGGTAACATTATTGTAAGACAGAAGCATGTGAGTTCTTAATGATTTAGCTACCAGCTTTAGCTGTTAAAATGGTGTAAAGTATCGGTATTGCGAAATGTTGATTTCTTTGCATTGTACACCTACTTATTTGATGCTACTGGCACATGTTGGCATTTAATTCACACGTTGAGAAAACTTTTAGTACTGATAAAAGTGAGTAGTAAAAAACCATGCAATAGTTGTGGCATAAAAATTACTAAAAAAACCCTGCATAACACTCACAATCTATATAACATTAAACGATTGAGTTAAAAAGTTTAAATACCAACATCCTCTAACTATGATCATCACCGTGCTCTATTAATGATATTCATGTAAAGTTTATAAAACTCCCCATAGATCTAGTGGGTAGATAGAAAAGCCATATTACCAATGACCATATGGTAGTAAACATTATCCATATTGTATAAAGCAAAAAAAAAATACAAAAAACCCTACTAAAACACATTCTAAACGGACTTGAATACTATTATAGTCACCAATTAAATACTTCAAATTACCTGCATCCTTCAATTGCTGCAACAACATAATTTTCACAAGAATTGCTTTAAAGCTGCTGCATCAATTTATTTTGCAACAAAATTTAGAAAGACATATGCTAAGACAAGGGATGGGGACGATTAGTTTGTCTAACTTTTGTTAGTTTCTCAAGACAGGGCAACCTTGTATGCAGGGTGGACATGATAATTATTGGTACATAATGATAGGCAATAATTCAGAAAGTAGGTTGCAGCTTTCACTATTTGTAAGAATCCCCCCTCCCCCCACCCCCCCTCCCATTTCTTTCCCCATTAGCCACAGGTTTAAATATTCAAAGTTAAATGTAGATATATCAAGGGTCTCACCTTTTACGGAAGGGCACGCAGTATATTGCAGAAGTATACTCAGCACGATTATAGAATTCATAACTAAAGAAACGTTCTGGAATATACATAAACCCTTTACCCACTATATAGTCACCAATTAAATACTTCAAATTACGCTGCGTTCAGTGGGAAAGTTCTGGTTACGCCCGATTGCCCTCCCCTATCTCTCTCCTTAGTCCGTGCATACCCCTCCCGCTGCGGTATATTCAAGGAAAGCACGGTTTACGGAGCAGCCATGCAATTCGTGTACACGTGAGAATATTGAGGAAGGCATTAAAATGCGTTTCTTTAAAAAAAAAAAACAACAACAACATAAAAATATACATATTTAAAAAATTTAGTTTGCTGTTTAAATTATTCCCTTTTTTTTTCCCCTTCAAGCCTATAGTAAATCAAGCGAGTTTGAGTTGTCATCCAAAACATTAATTTTTTTCTATATTTACATATGCAACAACCTCTTGCCTGGTTCCCACCATGAAACTTAGTTATAACTTTTATAGAAGAGTTATGTGCTGGAGAAAATCAGTCTTTATAGAGAAAATAGTTATAAGTTTTTCCGTACATAAGAATTAACCAATGAAAAGAAAACAACAGACAAATAAAAACAACTTCTTTCAAATTTTGATACTAAAGTTAGTAATCAGAGACAAAAAATATTAATATTATTTTTCAAATTATCTGTGATAATAATTGAATAATTAACTTGACTTGACTATCAAATGCTTTATTCTCATCATCATCATGAGACCTGTTCATGCAACCAGTTTCCTTGCTGTTGCAACAACACGTACATTCGATGTTGAACTTCTTGCATGAGCATTTCAGAGTAGTACATTCAAAATGGCAATTACATCTGCAGCAAGTGTTGAGGAGCAGTAGGTAGAGAAACTTGGATTAGCACAAACACCTTACCACACTCCTGCCATCCCCAGTCAGCTAGATGAAGTCCACCAGCAGATTTCCATTCCTTAATTTGAAGGTACACACAAAGGCCATGATACTTTGCTGCTACTGAGTTGGTGGCAAGGACTGTGTTTTACATAAAATGTTTAGAAGCCGTCCAGAATTGACTATGTTGGAGGGAATCCAATGTGTCTATGACCTTTCCATCATACATCTGTTGCAGATCGAGAAGAAAGACACTAGAATATTGTATATGTGTGTGTATGTGTGCATGTGAACTAGATGCGTGTTATTATTAGAACTTAGTGGTTGTGTCATTTGTGTACACGTGGCAGGTCCGATGTTGTGTGCTCTGATGGTGCTCAGGTGGCCTGCACGTTATTATGTTATATATACATTGGTTGTGTCCTTTTTGTTCAGTTTGTTTTATGTTCCATCTTTCAGGTCCCCGGACCAGTGCGTATCTTAAATATAACTTAGTTGAAATATTCTTACCTGCTGGGAGCCTTTCTGTGCAACAAACTCTGGTGGCAGTGACCTAGAAAGAGGAAGGAACGTTTCCCCTACGTTTGGTGCTAATGTGTTGAGATGAGTCGTTCTCCCTTCCCCCACAGATAGCTAGTTCTGTATTGTATAGTCACAGTGTTTTATACCATTGTATAAACTGCAGAGTAAATATATTACATGTCATTCGTTACTTAAGCTGGAAAGACACAGGTACTTCTTGCCCTAGGATTTGTGTAGTTTGGTCACTTATTCTCAGATCCTGCACTTCTTAAAATGGTCATATTTTTGAAGAGTAGGATAGGGTGTAACTACTATCCTGCAATCTGTCCTGCAATTTCCTGGAATGCCAGGGAAAGTGCATAATGAGATGAGGCTAATCAATGCAAGAGTGTTCAAGTACACTCTCTCCCTGTAGACTGCATGGAGAGTCTGTTCAGCTTGGAGAGGAAGCTCTTTATGCCTCCATTGACCACCAGCTTCAGTCAGTAGACATCAAAGATGTGAAAGCAAGAGACCTAGTAAACATCACCTCAGACTATGTGGAACTAGGATTTGGAAAGTCAACTAGAAGAGGCCCTTGATGGTATAGTCAATAATGTTTATGTTTGGTTATTAAAAAGTACTTCATTTGCATTACAAATAAGTCATATAATAATCATTACAAGATAGCATTATTTTTTTCACTCACATCAACTGACTCAAAACTTTTTTTTTCAGCAGAATTACCAATAATTGATATGTAAAAATGAAAGATGCTTTACTGTATGTGACAATATAATTACCAAATTGGACAGGTCCAAGCGACTTCACCTAAACTATGTTTGTGTGTGTTTGTGTTAATCATGTATGCATACCTCTGGTGTGTGTCATTTTCTTGTCAGACTTGTCTGCAGGGCCACCCTGTACTAATGTATCACCTTTTTCTTTAACCTGTTTACTGTTAGGCATGTGACTCTGGTAGTTGTATGCACTCATCTTTTTTTCACTGATCAGTTCAATTCTTATCCAAGTTTTTTTTAAAGAAGTCGTTCTTGAGTGTTTCTCTCTCTAGCTAGCATCCAGTGTGTTAGCTAGTAAGGTGGCAAGTGGAGGAAATAATAATTCTTATCTGGCAGGAGTACAGAGACTTAATCACCCTGGTGTCAACTGACAATCTCTGCGCCAGCCACCCCTCCATAATTTGGTCCTTCGAACCAGATTTGTACCTGCTGTAAAAGTATTCGATTCTCTCAGAACTCTATTCGTGATTAAATCACGAATAGAAATGAACAGTAGACAAAAAATGAACAGTAGACAAATTTTGTCTACTGTTCATTTTTTCAGCTACCTTCACTTCTCGTTTTGAAAGTCTATTTCTTCGATGGATGGTACTACTACTGTGCTTTTACCTGAAGACAGCCTCAAGACAGTTCTAGAGTTTGATGTGCGCTACCAGTTGATGTATAAAAATCTTCAGCGTGAAACAAATGAACTTCTGTCCCTTCCAGTTACTCATGAACTGTTGGGAGTAGATGTAGAACAGCACCTGTCAGAAACAACCAATTTGCATATGGCAGCTATGCCACAACCTCTGTCTTCATCAGTGAACTGATAATCTCTGCGCCAGCCACCCCTCCACAGATTACTTATGTAGAATGAGACATAATAATATTATCATTATTAGTTTCAGTATCTTTGATTTAAGAAACAGTGATAGAAGTGATAAGTGAGACTGGAGTAAGTGTGGAACCATCTTTCATGGCCAAGGCAGTACGGGGGATGTTGAATGAGATGAAAGTCAGACCTCAGCGTTTCAGAGGAAAGAGAGTACTGTTCATTAATACAGGTAGCGATTTGTTTTAAAATGGTATCTAAACATCCCTTATGAGGTCTTTTGACATTTTAAGCTACCTAATTGTGTTATTTTTATCCACAAAATCGTATATAGCTACTATTATATGTGAGTGAGTCTACAAAAAGGAACCTTATGGAGCAAACAAAAAAAAATTGAGTTATTTATGCTAATAAAAAGCTACAATTTATCTCAACTTAGTGCTAAAATACTGAAGGGTAAAACCTTCTACATGCAGAGAAACCGGCAGTTGAACTGGGCTATATTCAGCAAAGCACTTGAACTAGAAATCGAGAAAGCATAAATTGAATTTCCACTTCCGGTATAATTAACATTTCCGTATACTTAACGGCATACTCCGCATGCGCAATTAAATCGTACAGCCGCCTTTTTGCTTTCAAAGCGTATCACGGCCTGTCTTGTCGGAATCCCTTGGCTACTCTATTCGCTGTAGCGGTAAACTTTCAGCCAGAGGTAAGCTGTAGAGTGCATGCAATAGCCTCAAAGCTATGCCGTTTGTTTTAGCTTCTTCTTTGAAACTCCGCCCACCCCCCGTTTATTGTACTTCGAGAACAAGAGAGAATAAAAAGTAGCTTGTCTTTCCACGGCACACTTGGGGTCTTTTAAGGTGTTTTGACATATGAAATTTGACATAGATGTAGAGTAAGGGTCACTAAGACTAATTCTGCAAAAATCAAAAATAGGAGAAAGAAAGAATTTTTCAGATGACTTACTTCTGGAGCCTATTATCTCAATTTCAATTTTTGCGCCGTAAGGTCCCTTTTCCCAGACCCGCTCACATATTTCTTCAAGCTCTTTATAAACAATGAAAATACAATTATAATGTCATTAGCTGCTGGTTATGAGGTGTGTAATGTATTGTAGGAGGAATGTTTGAACTAAATTGACCACATTGTCAAGAAAAGTAGCACCACAAACCAAGTAATTGTTGAAAATGTTAGTTGATGTGTTTATAATTATAGTTTAGCATAGTGTCACAAACATGCTTGATATGTAATCATATTAGTCAACCATTCAATATTTATATTTTATTCAATGCTGTTTATTATTCAATGTTTTGTTTCAATTGCACAAATCTTCATAATTAATTTGTTTTTGTATTATCACTGGAAAATTATCCAGATTTCCTGTACCAGGTCAGTAAAAGGAAAGGTTACTGGAAGGTCACCTGTCAGTCACATGGTTGTCACCTTTCCTAATACCAGGGAATATCTGGTTTCCCTGTACCTATCCTATAACAGTACAGGGCAAAATTTCCTATAGCCTTTCCTTTGAATAGACTGATCCATGACAGCTCACGTTACCCTACACCTATCCTTGAGTACATGCCAACTCATGTTCTGTGTAATATTTCAGATATCTTCCACCTCATGTTCACTGGACCTGTCCAACATGACGTCATTCCATCTATACTGGACCAATCCTGCATGATGTCATCCCATTTTTATTGGACCTGTCCTGAATTACGGCATCCCATCTTTACTGGACTTATCCTGCATGACAACATCCCATCTGTACTGAACCTTTCCAAATGCCAGGGAATATCTGGTTTCCCTGTACCTATCCTATACTAGTACAGGGCAAAATTTCCTATAGCCTTTCCTTTGAATAGACTGGTCCATGACAGCTCACGTTACCCTACACCTATCCTTGAGTACATGCCACCTCATGTTCTGTGTAATATTTCAGATATCTTCCACCTCATGTTGACTGGATCTGTCCAACATAACGTCATCCCATCTTTACTGGACCTATCCTGCATGATGACATCCCATCTTTACTGGACCTATCCTGCATGATGTCATCCCATCTTTACTGGACCTATCCTGCATGATGTCATCCCATCTTTACTGGACCTATCCTGCACGATGTCATCCCATCTTTACTGGACCTATCCTGCATGATGTCATCCCATCTTTACTGGACCTATCCTGCACGATGTCATCCCATCTTTACTGGACCTATCCTGCACGATGTCATCCCATCTTTACTGGACCTATCCTGCACGATGTCATCCCATCTTTACTGGACCTATCCTGCATGATGACATCCCATCTTTACTGGACCTATCCTGCATGATGACATCCCATCTTTACTGCACCTATCCTGCACGATGTCATCCCATCTTTACTGGACCTATCCTGCACGATGCCATCCCATCTTTACTGGACCTATCCTGCATGATGTCATCCCATCTTTACTGGACCTATCCTGCATGATGACATCCCATCTTTACTGGTCCTATCCTGCACGATGCCATCCCATCTTTACTGGTCCTATCCTGCATGATGACATCCCATCTTTACTAGACCTATCCTGCATGATGACATCCCATCTTTACTGGTCCTATCCTGCACGATGCCATCCCATCTTTACTGGTCCTATCCTGCACGATGCCATCCCATCTTTACTGGTCCTATCCTGCATGATGACATCCCATCTTTACTGGACCTATCCTGCATGATGTCATCCCATCTTTACTGGTCCTATCCTGCATGATGACATCCCATCTTTACTGGTCCTATCCTGCATGATGCCATCCCATCTTTACTGGTCCTATCCTGCATGATGACATCCCATATTTACTAGACCTATCCTGCATGATG